>Ga0209794_1000053_pt1 | contig 292015 bp, 276 predicted proteins | sample EBPBio232013_DNA_FD_185869 | JGI IMG/M metagenome (GOLD analysis project Ga0209794, IMG submission 185869) | Wastewater treatment Type I Accumulibacter community from EBPR Bioreactor in Madison, WI, USA - Reactor 1_5/23/2013_ DNA (SPAdes)... | ecosystem: Engineered > Bioreactor > EBPR >...
ATCGCCGAAGTATTTCGTGATCGCCGCGGTCAGCGTGGTCTTGCCGTGGTCAACGTGGCCGATCGTGCCGATGTTGACATGCGGTTTCGTCCGTTCAAACTTTGCCTTCGCCATGATGGCTTCTCCTCGAGTCTAGGTCGGCTCGGCGGGGGGACCCCGCCCGTTCAGGTGTCGATCGCGGCGGGGAATACCCCGCGTTTCGGCGGGCCGCGTCGCGCGCGTCCTACTGGCCGAAACCGGAAAAATCAAGCGGGTTGGGACATTTCGCGCCCAGATTCCGCCCGCCGCGCGCCGCCCCGCGCCTGTGCGGTCGGGCGCAGCCGGGGCGACGTCGCGTCAGCGCCGCCCGCAGGTCGCGGTCGCGCCCGTCCCGGCCCCGGTTGCGGCGGTCGCGCCGGGGGCGGTCGGGGCCGCGGCAGGCGTCGGCGCGGCGGGCGGGGTGGGGCCGGTCGTTTCGCGCGTTTCGGGCAGATCCTCGGGATGGGTGAACCATTCGGGATGCTCGGCCAGCCAGGTCTCGATCCTCAGCGCCGCGTTCTGCGACAGCATGGTCATCTGCTCTTCGGCGCTCATGGTCAGGCCCGAGCCGACGATGGCCGAGCCGCCGGCGCTTTCCAGCACGGTGAATTGCTGGGGCTCTTCGTTCAGCGGCCGTCCCAGCGCATCGTCCCAGACATTGGCCGAGACGATCAGCGCCGAGCGCGGCGAGGCGACCAGCGGGATCCCCGGCACCGCCAGCACATAGGCATCGAGATGCAGCGCCAGGTGATAGAGGCGGCTGCCCTCGTAGCGGCTGAAGCGGCGGTCGATCTCGTCGCGGATCCGGTCGGCGAATTCCTCGACATCGGCCTCGCGCGAGAGGGGGCCCTGCACCGCGTCATTGGTGGTGACGATGTTGTAGCACAGCCGGAAATCGCCCAGTTCCGGGCGCATCGCGCCGACGTCCTCGCCGCTGGCCGAACAGCCGGCGATCAGCGCCGCCAGGCCCAGCGGGGCCAGGGTTTTCGTCAGGATGCGCGCAAATGCCATGGGGATCCCTTTCCTCGTCGGCAAAGGCTTAGCGGATCAAGGGTTTCATGGCAACGCCGGGGGCCATGCCCCCGGGCCGTCAGAACTTGTTGTCGCGCGGAAAGCCGCGCGGGGCCATGCGCCCGGCGGTGGCGCGCTTGGCCAGCCATTCGCTGAGGTCGGTCTCGGTCCGGGTGCGCCCGGCCGGGTCCTTCCAGCTCAGCCCCTGGGCCAGGCTCAGCGTGGTCAGGTCCGACAGCCCGCCATCCTTGAATTTCTGCAGCCGCACGCCCTTGCCGCGCGCCATCTCGGGCAGTTCCTCCAAGGCGAAGACCAGCATCTTGCGGTTCTCGCCGACGCAGGCGACGTGATCGCCCGAGACGGGCTTGCAGATCAGCGCCCGGGCCCCGTCGCGCAGGTTCAGCACCTGCTTGCCCGCCCGGGTCTGGGCCAGCAATTCGTCGCCCGGCACGATGAAGCCGTCGCCATCGGTCGAGGCGACGATCATCCGCACCCCCGGCTGATGCACGAAGAGGTCGAGGATCTGCGCCTCCTGCGGCAGGTCCACCATCAGCCGCAGCGGCTCGCCCATGCCGCGGCCGCCGGGCAGGTTGGCACCCAGCAGGGTGTAGAACCGCCCGTTCGAGCCGACGATGACGATCTTGTCGGTCGTCTCGGCATGAAGGGCGAAGGCCCCTTCGTCGCCGTCCTTGAACTTGAACTCGGTGTCCAGCCCGACATGGCCCTTCATCGCCCGGATCCAGCCCATTTTCGAGCAGACGACAGTGATCGGCTCGCGCTCGATCATCGCCTCGGGCGCCAGCACCTCGGCCTCGGCCGCCTCGGCAAAGGTCGAGCGGCGGGCGCCCAGCCGCGTGCCCATGCCGAAGAGGTCGCGCACCTTCTCCAGCTCCTGCGCGATGCGGGTCCATTGCAGGCGGGGATCGTCCAGCAGGTCCTGCAGATCCTGACGTTCCTTCATCAGCTCGTCGCGCTCGCGCTTGAGCTCCATCTCCTCCAGCCGACGCAGGCTGCGCAGGCGCATGTTGAGGATGGCCTCGGCCTGCAGCTCGGTCAGTTCGCCGTCCGAGGGCGGGGGCGACTTGTAATCCACCTCGGAGGTGGCGCGCTTGAACCTGCGGTCCCATTCCTCGCGCATCAGCGCCGATTTGGGATCCTCGTCATAGCGGATGATATCGATCACCCGGTCGAGGTTGAGGAAGGCGATAATGAAGCCTTCCAGCACTTCCAGCCGGTGGTCGATCTTGTCCAGCCGGTGCTGGCTGCGCCGCTGCAAGACCTCGCGCCGGTGGTCGAGGAAAGCGCGCAGCACCTCGCGCAGGCTGCACACCTTGGGCGTGCGGCCATCGATCAGCACATTCATGTTCAGGCTGAAGCGGATCTCCAGATCCGTCACCCGCATCAGCATGCCCATCATCTGTTCGGCATCGACGTTTTTCGAGCGCGGCTCCAGCACGATGCGCACGTCATCGGCCGATTCGTCGCGGACATCGGCCAGAAGCGGGACTCTCTTCAGCTGGATGACCTCGGCCAGCTTCTCGATCAGCTTCGATTTCTGCACCTGATAGGGGATCTCGGTGACGACGACCTGCCAGGTGCCGCGGCCCAGATCCTCGACATTCCAGCGAGCCCGCAGCCGGAAGGCGCCGCGCCCGGTACGGTAGCTCTCGAGGATCGAGGCCCGGGGTTCGACGATCACGCCGCCGGTGGGGAAATCGGGGCCCGGGATCATCTCGACCAGATCCTCGTCGGGCAGATCCGGGTTGCGGATCAGCGCCTGACAGCCGGTGACGAGTTCATCGAGGTTATGCGGCGGAATGTTGGTCGCCATGCCGACCGCGATGCCCGACGAGCCATTGGCCAGCAGGTTCGGGAAGGCGGCGGGCAGGACGACCGGTTCTTCCAGCGTGCCGTCATAGTTCGGGCGGAAATCGACTGCGTTCTCGGCCAGCCCTTCCAGCAGCGCCTCGGCGGCGGCGGTGAGGCGCGCCTCGGTGTAGCGGCTGGCGGCGGGGTTGTCGCCGTCGATGTTGCCGAAATTGCCCTGACCGTCGACCAGCGGATAGCGGACGTTGAAATCCTGCGCGAGGCGGGCCATCGCGTCATAGATCGCGGCATCGCCATGGGGGTGATAATTGCCCATCACGTCGCCCGAGATCTTGGCGGATTTGCGGAACCCGCCACTGGCGGTCAGCCGCAATTCCCGCATGGCGAACAGGATCCGCCGGTGCACCGGCTTCAACCCGTCGCGGGCATCGGGCAGCGCCCGGTGCATGATCGTCGACAGCGCGTATTGCAGATAGCGCTCGCCGAGGGCCCGCCGCAGGGGCTCGGCCAGGGGCGCGTCAAGCGGGGTCTCGATGGGGGGTTCTTCGGGGGGCGTATCGGTCATGGATCGGGTTTACCGCAGTCGCACGGCGGGGGAAATCGCGAATGACACGACGCCCGCTCCCCGTGTCATCTTTGTTCTCCAAATATCCTCGGGAGGATTTTCAAGGAGGGTGGAAAACCCTCCTTGAAGCAGGGGGTGCGGGGGGCGGCAGCCCCCCGCCCTTTGCGTTCTCTGGGGGCGGTCGCACCCCGGTTCCGGTCGCCCGAGGGACCCGAGGGCGAAACCCCTCCCTACTTCCGCGGCTTCGCCCGTAGCGTCGGATCCGCCTCGCGCGGGTTCTCGGGCCAGGGGTGGCGCGGGTATTGCCCCCGCATGTCCTTCCTCACATCGGCATAGGAACTGTCCCAGAACCCCGGCAGATCGGTCGTCACCTGCACCGGCCGCTGCCCGGGGCTGAGCAGTGTCACCTTCAGGGGCAATCGCTTCGGCCCGATCGCCGGATGCTCGGTCACCCCGAACATCTCCTGCAAACGCACGGCGATCTCGGGCTGGCCGCCGGAGTAATCAATCGGCACCTTGCGATCCAGCGGTGTCACGAAATGCGCGGGCGCCAGCCGGTCCAGTCGCTGTTGCTGCTCCCAGTCCAGCGCCGCCCTCAGCGCCTCGGTCAGGTCCAGCGCCTTCAGATCCTCGCTGTTCCGCACCTTGGTCAGGAAGGGCAGCAGGATCTCCTCGCCCCGCGCCAGGATTCCGGCATCCGACAGGTCCGGCAGATCCTCGCCCTCGGCCCGCAGCAATTCGACCCGCGCCTGCAGGCGCCGCGCGGCGGGCGACATCGCACCCAGCCCCAGCGCCCTCAGCCCCTCCAGCGCGGCAAGCGCCCTTGCCTCGGGCGGCGCGTCCCAATGCCGCTCGGCCAGCACCAGCGCCCCCAGCCGCTCGCGCGAGCGCGCCAGAACCCGCCCTTCGCGCACCGACCATTCGCAGAAATCCTGCCAGCGGATCTGCTCGGGAAACAGCGCCCTCAGCGCGGATTCCGAGATCGGCAAGGCCTGCCGGATGCGGGCCTCGCGCGGATCGCCATCCAGATCGGTCGCCACGATCAGCCGGGTCTGCGCCAGCGGGTCGGCCGGATCGAAGACCGCGCCCTTGCCGCCCGACAGCAGATAGCGCGGCGCCTCGCCCTTGCGCCGCAGGCCGATGCGGTCGGGATAGGCCAGCGCCGCCATCTCGGCCGGGTCCAGCCCCCGATCCTCGGGCGCCATCCGGGCGAGCCGCGTCGCCTCGGCCCGGATCCGCTCCAGCGCCTCGCGCCTGAGCGGATAGGAATGATCCCGCTGAAAGCCCCGCGGGTCGGCGATGGCCTTCAGCCGCAGGGCCAGATCGGCCGGCGCCCCCTGCAAGGGGTCGCGGTCTGCGATCAGCGCGGCCAGCGGTGCCGCGCCCTTGCCCGCGCTGAGCAGCATATGCGCCAGTCGCGGATGCAGCGGCAGCGCCGCCATGGCCCGCCCGTGGTCCGTGATCCGTCCGGCCCCGTCCAGCGCGCCCAGCTCCTGCAACAGAAGCCGCGCCTCGGCCATCGCCCCGGCGGGCGGCGGGGTCAGGAAGGCCAGATCCGCCGACCCCCAGAGGGCCAACTCCAGCGCCAGCCCGGTCAGATCGGCCGTCTCGATCTCGGGCGGGGCGAAGGCTTGCAGCGCGCCCTCCTGCCCCCGGGTCCAGAGCCGGTAGCAGATACCTTCCGCGACCCGCCCGCCCCGGCCCCGCCGCTGCTCGGCCTCGGCGAGGCTGACGCGTTCCGTCACCAGCCGCGCCATGCCCGAATTGGGATCGAAGCGCGCGCGCCGCGCCTGCCCCGCATCGACCACAACCCGAATGTCGGGAATGGTCAGCGAGGTCTCGGCAATCGCCGTGGCCAGCACCAGCTTCCGACCCGAGGCCAGCGGCGCCAGCGCCGCCCGCTGAAGCGCGAAATCCATCGCGCCATAGAGCGGCTGCAAGGCGACCTCCGGGCCAAGCCGCGGCGCCAGCAACGCCGCCACCCGCCGGATCTCGCCCTCGCCCGGCAGGAAGACCAGGACCCCGCCCTCGGTTTCGCTCAGCGCTTTCAGCACCAGATCCGCCACCGCCTCCGGCAGGCGTGCCTTCGGCGGGAGCGGCGCGTCGAGCCAGCGGGTTTCCACCGGAAAGGCCCGCCCATCGGCCGTGAGCAGCGGCGCGCCTCCCAGCAGCGCCGCCACCGGCGCCGCGTCCAGCGTCGCCGACATGACCACCAGCCGCAGATCCTCGCGCAGCGCGCCCCGCGATTCGAGGGTCAGCGCGAGGCCCAGATCGGCATTGAGGCTGCGCTCGTGAAATTCGTCGAAGATCACCGCGCCGATCCCCGCGAGCGAGGGGTCGGATTGCAGCATCCGGGTCAGGATCCCCTCGGTCACCACTTCGATCCGCGTGGCTTTCGAGACCTTCGCCTCGCCCCGGATCCGGTAGCCGACGCGCTGGCCCACCGGCTCGCCAAGCGTCTCGGCCAGCCGCTCGGCCGCGGCCCGCGCCGCCAGCCGCCGGGGTTCCAGCATGACGATCCGCCCCTCGGTGCCGTCGAGGAGCGCCAAAGGCACCCGCGTCGTCTTCCCCGCCCCGGGCGGTGCCTGCAACACCGCCATGCCCTGCGCCGCCAGCGCCGCGACCAGACCGGGCAAGAGGGGATCAATGGGCAGGGGCGGACCGGGAAAGCGCATGGCCTGGTTATGCGCAGGGTGGCGGGCGAAGGGAAGAGGCGGCGGGGCGCAGCCTCCCACCCGCCCACCCCGGCTGCGCCCCGCCGCCGGAACCGTCGCGCCCGTGGCTGGCCCCGGGGGCCGTCTGCCCCCGGACCCCCGAGGATATTTGAGGCGCAAAGAAGCGCGGTTAGGGATCCGTTCACCTTTATCTTTGCGCGGAAAATATCCCGGGGGGTCCGGGGGGCTGGCCCCCCGGGGTTCCCACAGGCGCCCACTTCACCCTTGAGCGCCGCCCCCCCGCCGGTTAGACGAAACCGACCTGAGGGAGCCGCCATGTCGTTCAACACTTTCGGCCATCTGTTCCGCGTCACCACCTGGGGCGAATCGCACGGGCCGGCGCTCGGCGCCACCGTCGACGGCTGCCCGCCCGGCATCCCCCTGACCGAGGCCGACCTCCAGCCCTGGCTGGACCGCCGCAAGCCCGGCCAGAACCGCTTCACCACCCAGCGGCGCGAGGCCGATGAGGTCGAGATCCTCTCGGGCGTCTACGAGGGCCAGACCACCGGCACGCCGATCCAGCTGATGATCCGCAACACCGACCAGCGGTCCAAGGATTACGGCGAGATCGCCCGGACCTTCCGCCCCGGCCATGCCGACATCACCTATTGGCAGAAATACGGTATCCGCGATCCGCGCGGGGGCGGGCGTTCCTCGGCCCGCGAGACGGCGGCGCGGGTGGCGGCCGGGGGCGTCGCGCGGCAGGTGCTGGCCACGCTGGTGCCGGGGCTCGCGATCACCGGCTACATGGTGCAGATGGGCCCCCGCGCCATCGACCGCGCCCGGTTCGACCCTTCGGCCATCGACGCCAACCCTTTCTGGTGCCCCGATGCCGAAACCGCCGAGCGCTGGGCCGATGACCTCGATGCGCTCCGCAAGACCGGCAACTCGGTCGGCGCCGTGGTCGAGGTTATGGCCTCGGGCCTGCCCGCCGGGATCGGCGCGCCGCTCTATGCCAAGCTCGACAGCGAACTCGCCGCCGCCATGATGAGCATCAACGCCGTGAAAGGTGTCGAGATCGGCGCCGGCATGGGCGCCGCTGCGCTGACCGGGGTAGAGAATGCCGACGAGATCCGCATGGGCGACAATGGCCCGGTCTATGGCTCGAACCACGCGGGCGGGATCCTCGGCGGCATCTCCACCGGCCAGGACGTGGTGGTGCGCTTTGCCGTCAAGCCCACCTCCTCGATCCTCACGCCCCGGCAGTCCGTCACCCTGGATGGCCAACCCGCCGAGGTGGTGACCAAGGGCCGCCACGACCCCTGCGTCGGCATCCGCGCCGTGCCGGTGGGCGAGGCGATGATGGCGCTGGTGCTGCTGGACCAGCTGCTGCTGCACCGCGCCCAGGTGGGCGAGGGACCGCGCGGGCGCATCGGATGAGCGCGGTCGAGGAGGTCCGGGACACCGTCACCGCCTTTCCCGCCCGGGCCATGGCGGCAAGCCTGAATCGGGCCGAGCCCTTCCATGACGCCACCCCGCTGCCGCCCCTCTGGCACTGGTTCCACGCGCTGAAGCTCTATCCCTTGGCCGAGGCCGGGGTGGATGGCCATCAGGCGCTGGGGCATTTCCTGCCCGATCTCGGCCTGCCGCGCCGCATGTGGGCCGGGGGGCGCTTCACCTTCCACCGCCCGCTGGAAGTGGGCGCCGAGGTTGTGCGCCGCTCGCAGGTCAGCAAGGTCGAACAGAAGGAGGGGCGCTCGGGCCCCATCGCCTTCGTCACGGTCGCCCATCGCTGGAGCGATGTCGCCGGCCTCCTGATCGACGAGGAACAGGACATCGTCTATCGCCGCGCCGATGCCCCGCCCGGTGCCACGCAGCCCGCGCCGGAGGGCGAGACGCTGAGTCGGACCATGAGCGCGGGGCCTGTCCTTCTTTTCCGCTACTCGGCGCTCACCTTCAACGGCCACCGCATCCATTACGACCGCGACTTCTGCGCCGTCGAGGGCTACGACGGGCTGGTGGTTCATGGCCCGCTGCTGGCCACCCTGCTCATCGACCTGCTGCGCATCGAAGGCGGGCGCCTGCCAAAGACCCTCGCCTTCCGCGCCATGGCTCCAGTCACCGCCGATACTCCCTTCGCCCTCTGCGCCCGGATCGAGGGGGACAGCGCCCGGCTCTGGGTCCGCCGCCAGGACGGCATCCAGGCGATGGACGCCACCGCCACCCTGACCTGAGCCTTTCTTTGCGCTGAAAATATCCTCGGGGGTTTCCAAAGGGGGTGGGGGGGTTTCCAAAGGGGGTGGGGGGGTTTCCAAAGGGGGTGGAAAACCCCCTTTGGCGGGGGGTACGGGGGGCGGCGCCCCCCGTTGGGTCGTCCGAGGGACGAGGGCGAAACCCCTCTACAGCGCCTTGACGAAGAACACCCGGTCGAAGCCCTGATCCAGCCGCCGGTCGACCTGCCGGTATCCCAGATGGGGATAGAGCGTCAGGTTCCCCGCCATCGCCGCATTGGTATAAAGGCGGATCTCGCCCAGGCCGCGCGCGCGGCCCTCTTCCTCGGCGGCGCCGATCAGCACCCGCCCCAGGCCCCGGCCCGTTGCCGCAGGATGAACCGCCACGGCATCGAGATAGAGGTGATCGCCTTTCGGCCAGAAGGTCACGAAGCCCAGCACCGCGCCAGCCTCCTCGGCCACCCGGGCAAAGCCCTGCGCCACCAGGGCGGCATAATCGGCATCCATCGGCGCGGGACGGCGGCCGATCAGCGGCACATAGCGGGCATAGGCGGCCTCGGCGCAGGCGCGAATCGCGGCAAGGTCGTCGGGGGTGGCGGGGCGGATCATGGCATCAGTGAAGCGCGGCGGCGCCAAAAGGAAAAGCCCCGCGAAGGCGGGGCCGTCCGATACAGCGTAGCTGGCCTGAGATCAGGCAGCGGCCTTGGCGATTTCCTTCTTGATCGCCAGCGCGCGATCCGAAAGCTCCACATCCTTCGCCTTGGCGAGGAAGGCGTCGAGGCCACCGCGGTGGTCGACCGAGCGCAGCGCCGAGGCGGTGATGCGCAGTTTGTAGGCCTTGCCCAGGGTCTCGGACGCCAGGGTCACATCGACCAGGTTCGGCAGGAAGCGCCGCTTGGTCTTATTGTTGGCGTGGCTCACGTTGTTGCCCGACATCGGGCCCTTACCGGTCAGTTCGCAGCGGCGCGACATGGTGTCATCCTCGTCTCTGTCAGGCAGGCGCCGGTCCTGCAACCGGGGCTCCGTCAATCACAAAGGGCGCCGCCACGGCAGCACCCGAAATCTCGTTCGGCCTCTTAGGCGGATTCCCGGGGCGCGTCAAGGGCCGCAGCGCCGCCCGCCAGCGCGGAAACCATCGACCGGGCCGCGGCGCCCGGCGCGACCTCGCCCCGGGCCACGCTGTCGGCCAGCGCCGCCATGCGGGTCCGGGCCGCCGGCGTCTCCAGCACGGCCAGCAATGCCTGTTTCACTTCCTCGGCGAACCAGTGGCGGGCCTGGGCGGCGCGGCGCGCGTCCCAATGGCCCTTCTCGCGCCGCCACGCGGCCAGAGCGCGGATTTCGCCCCAGACGGCCGCCAGCCCATCCTCGTGCAGGGCCGAGGCGGTCATCGCCTTGGGGAAGCCCGGCGCGTCCTGCGGCCTTGCGCGCAGCAGCCGCAGCGCGCCGGCGTAATCGGCGCAGGTGCGGGTGGCGGTCGATTTCAGCTCGCCATCGGCCTTGTTGACCACGATGAGGTCCGCGGCCTCCATGATGCCGCGCTTCACGCCCTGCAATTCGTCGCCCCCCGCGGGGGCCAGCAGCAGGACGAAGATGTCCGAGAGTTCCGCCACCACGGTTTCCGATTGGCCGACGCCCACCGTCTCGATCAGCACCACGTCAAAGCCTGCCGCTTCGCACAGCGCCACCGCCTCGCGCGTGCGCCGGGCGACGCCGCCCAGATGCGACTGGCTGGGCGAAGGGCGGATGAAGGCGTTCGGGTGCCGCGAGAGCCGCTCCATCCGCGTCTTGTCGCCCAGAATCGAGCCGCCGGTGCGCGCCGAGGAGGGGTCGACCGCCAGCACGGCGATCTTCAGCCCCTGATCGGCCAGCATCAGGCCGAAGGATTCGATGAAGGTGGATTTGCCGACGCCCGGCGTGCCGGACAGGCCGATTCGCAGCGCCTGCCGCCCGTGGCCGGCCAGATCGGCCAGCAGGGCCTGCGCCGCCTCCCGATGGTCCGCACGGGTCGATTCGACCAGCGTGATCGCCCGGGCCAGCGCCCGGCGGTCGGCGGTGAGGAGGCTTTCGGCAAGATCGGTCATCGGCGGGCTTCTCTGACGGCAACGCCCCCTCATGCCCGCCGGGGCGCCGCAAGTCCAGTCCGGAGGCCCGCATCGCCGGGTCCCGAATGGCGAAAGGGGCCCGCGAAGGGCCCCTTTCCCTCATCTCGACGCGTGGCTCACTTGCCGGCCGAGGGCTGCGCCGGGGCCGAGACGGCCGGGGCGGCGGGGAAGCTGTAGCTGCCCTGCCAGCTGCCATAATTCGACGATTGCACGCCGTTCTGGGCCGAGCCGCTATAGCTCTGCTCGCCCGGCAGGATCGTCACCTCGACGGGGCCGCTCTGGCCCGGCTGCAGGACGCCCGCATGCACGGCGGCGGTCGCCAGCGAGGAATCGTCGGTATAGGGGCCCGAGCCCCAGACCGAGCCCGCGGTCGAGCCGGTCAGCAGGAAGGTCAGCGTCTGGCCCACGCGGTCGCGGTAGCTGGTCAGGTTGCCCGGATCGGCCATCGCGGCGGGCGCGGCGGCGGGAAAGCTGTAGCTGCCCGACCAACTGCCGTAGTTCGACGATTGCACGCCGTTCTGGGTCGATCCGTTGTAGCTCTGCTGGCCCGGCAGGACGGTCACTTCGACCGGCGCGGTCTCGCCCGGGCGGATGACCCCGGCATGGACGGCGGCTGCGGCGACCGAGGAATCGTCGGTATAGACGCCCGAGCCCCAGACCGAGCCGCTGGTCGAACCGGTGACGGTGAAGGTCAGCGTCTGGCCGACCTGGCCGCGATAGGTGGTCATGTTGCCGGGCGCGGGCGGATAGCCGGGCGCGGTGCCCGCCCCACCGCCGCCGCTGACCGACAGGATCAGCTGCGCCTGGCAGGTCGATTGGCCGAAGGTGCCGATCCAGATGTCATAGGCCCCGGCCGGGGCGCCGGGCAGGGTGATCGCCGGATTGAGGTTGCCGCCCTCGTCGTCGCTGAAATGCCAGGTGCCGGTGGCGTCGTTGATCAGAAGCACCGTGTCGCAGGCCGCCTCGACCCTGAGGGTCAGGTCCTGACGGGCGCTGTTGTCGGTGAAGCTGAAATCGAAATCCGGCTGGGTGATGACATAGCCATGCCCGGGCATCGGGCAGCCCGCCAGATCGACATTGCCGCCCGCGATCACGCCCACGGCCTGCGGTCGGCCGAGGTCCTGCGCGGAATAGCTGATGGGCGTGCCGGTCAGGCTCCAGTCCGGGCAAGCCAGCGCGGCCGAGGCGCCGAAACCGGCGGAAAGGGTCACCAGCCCGAAGGCCAGCGGGCGGAGGGAAAGGGAAGGCAGGGTCATGGGGTCTCTCTATGCGGGGGCGGCCGCGCTGTGCGGCCGTCCGGTTGCGGTTAGTCGCGGGTCCCGGCCGAAGGGTTCAACCGGGACCCGGGCTGCGTGTCACTTGCCGGGCGCGGGCGGCGCGGCGGGCTGGGTCTCGAAGCGGTAGCTGCCGCTCCATTGCCCGTAGCTCGCGCTCTGCACGCCGTTGCGGGTGCTGCCGGCATAGGATTGCTGGCCCGGCAGCACCGTCACGGCGACGATCGCCGTCTGGCCGACCTGCACCAGGCCCGCATGTACCGCGGCTCGCGCCAGGCGCGAATCGTCGGTATAGACGTCCGAGCCCCAGACCGAGCCCGAGCCGGCGCCCGTCACCTCGAAATGCAGCGTCGTGCCGGTCTGGCCGCGATAGGCGGTCATGTTGCCGGGATCGGGCAGCACCTCGACCGGGGCGCCGCCGCTGGCGGGGGTGCAGACCACATCGGCCAGTGCGCCGCAGCCGTTCTGCTGGGTGCAGAGCTGCATGCCCCCCAGCACCAACGTTCGGCTTGCCGGAACCTGCCGCCAGAAGGCCGCGGTGCCATGACCTTGCCGCTGGCAGAACGCGTCGGCCGCGGGCTGGCCGCAATCCGTCGCATAGGTCCGGCACCAGTCGACCCGCTCGCCGTTGACCATGGGTTGCGGATACGAGATCCCCTGCGGGCGCGGCTGGGCCGAGGCGAAGGTCTCGGCCGTGAAAGTGGCCTCGCAGGTGGCGGTGCCATAGGTCCCGGCCCAGACGCTGTAGGTGCCGGTCGGCGCATTCTCCAACCTCAGGCGCGAGTTCAGACCGTCGGCATCGTCGTTGAAACTCCAGCTTCCGTCCGGCCCATGGACCAGCAGAACCGGGTCGCAGGCCGCCTCGACGCGAAATTCCAGCGCGTGATCGGGCAGGTTGCCGGTCAGCGTCAGCGAGAAATCCGGCTGCTGCACGACATTGCCGTAGACATCGAGTCCCGGGCAATCGCGCAGGCCCAGATTGCCGCCGGCGACGACCGGGAAGCTCTGCGCCGACCACAGGCCCTGCGCGTCATAGCTGAGCGCGGTGCCGGTCAGACCCGGATCGGGGCAGGCGCCGGGCTTGTAGGGTGCGGGCGGCGGCGCCGGGGGCGTGGGCGGCGCGGGCGCATAGCTTTGCAGCGACAGGGTCGCCGCGCAGGTCTGCGGCCCATAGGTGCCGACCCAGATGTCATAGGCCCCCGGCCGGGCGGCGGCGATCCGCAGGGCCGAGTTCAGCCCGTTGGCGTCGTCGTTGAAGGAATATTGCCCGTCCGGCCCATAGATCAGCAGCACCGGATCGCAGGTTCCGTCGACGCGGAATTCCACGTCGCTATCGCCCGCGTTCTGGGTCAGCGTCAGGGTGAAATCGGGCCGCTCGGCGACCCGACCATGCCCGGGCGCCGTGGCGCAGGCCGACAGGTCGGCCGGGCCGCCCGCCGTTACCGGCATGGATTGCGCGGTCTGCAACTGCGCGGCGCCGTAGATCAGCGAAGTGCCGTTCAGCGAGGGATTCGGGCAGAGCACCGGCAACGGCTGCGGCTGGGGTTGCGGTTGCGGCTGAGGCAGGGGTTGCGGCACGATGGGGCTCAGGGCCGTGGCCCGCAGCGTCGCCTGGCAGGTCTGCGCGCCGAAGGTGCCGACCCAGATGTCATAATGCCCGGTCTGCGCCCCGGGGAACCGCAGCTCGGGGTCCAGCCCGTTGGTGTCGTCGTTGAAGGCATATTGCCCGTTCGGCCCCCGCACCAGCAGAACGGTGTCGCAATTGCCGTCCACGCCCAGCCGGAGCGTGGTGTTCAGCGCGTTCTGCGTCAGATTCAGGGTGAAGTCGGGGTTCGGGGCGACATGGCCGTGGCCCGGGACCTGGGCGCAATTGGCCAGATCCGCCGCCCCGCCCGCCACCACGCCATGGTCGCGCGGCGACAGAAGCTGCGCCGCCGAATAGCTCAGCAGCTGGCCGTTGGCGGCCGGGTTGGGGCAGAGCAGGATCTGCGGCGGCTGCGGGATTTGCGGCGGTTGCAGGACCGGGCCGCCCACCGTCTCCAGCCGCAGCGTCGCGGGGCAGGTCTGGGCGCCGTAGGTGCCGACCCAGATGTCGTACTCCCCGGTCGCGGCCGAACTCAGCCGCAGGCGCGAGTTGAGACCGTCGGCATCGTCGTTGAAATGCCATTGCCCGTCCGGCGAGCGGACCAGCAGCACGGGATCGCAGGTGCCGTCCGCACGGATTTCCAGATCGTAATTCGGCAGGTTCTGCGTCAGGCTCAGCGTGAAATCGGCCCTCAGCGCCACATGGCCATGCCCGGGGACCGAGGCGCAGGCGTCAAGGTCGACAGGGCCGCCCGCGGTCACGCCATGGCTGCGGGCTTGGCGGAGTTGCTGGGCGGCGTAGCTCAGTGGCTGGCCGTTCAGCCCCGGATTAGGGCAGGCGACCAGCTGCGGCAATTGCGGGATCTGCGGGGTCAGCTGCGGCAGTTGCGGCAATTGCGGGATCTGGGGGGACAGTTGCGGCACCTGGGGCAGCTGCGGGATCAGCTGCGGCTGCGGCGCCGCCCCCCCGCCCGAGGTCCGCATCTGCAGCGTCGCGGCGCAGGTGCCCGCGCCGAAGGTGCCGACCCAGATGTCGTATTCGCCGACCGCCGCGGCCGGGATCACCACCCGCGGATCGGTGCCGATGGCATCGTCGTTGAAGGACCAGCGCCCGTCCGGCCCGTTGACCAGCAACACCGTGTCGCAGGCGCCATCCACCCGCAGCTCAAGGTCGTAGCCCGGGTTGTTGCGGGCAAAGGTCAGGGTGAAATCGGGGCGGCTGACGACCCTGCCGTTGCCGGGAATGCCGGGGCAGGTGCCGAGGTTGACGTTGCCGCCTGCGGTGACGCTCTCGCTCTGGCCCTGCAGCAATTGCGCGCCGTTGTAGCGGATCATCTGCCCGTTCTGGCCCGGATTGGGGCAGGCGAGGGCACTGGTGGCAAAGGTTGCGGCCATCAGGCCAAGGGTTCCCGCGCAAATCGCGCGCAAGCGCCGCCCGCCGGGCCGGCATCCAGGGAGAGGGAGCATCGCGTCCTCCTGTATTGAATGGTCCGGTGCCGGGGCCCCGGGAAAAATCGACGTCTGGAAAACGCGGGAATGCTGCGCCCCTCGCGGCCTTAAATCAAGGCATATGCGTGTGAAGAGGCCCGCCTGGCGCCCCGGGTGGGCAGGCGCCCTGGGCGGACCTAATCGCCCCTGAGCAGGATCAGCAGCGCGGTGACGATCAGCGCCACCCCCGGCAGCACGATCCAGCCCGGCACGCCATGACCCAGCGCCAGCTCCCACAGGATGATCCAGACGGGCGTGGCATAGGTATAGGCCATGACCTTCGACGCGGGCAGGCGCTGGGCGGCGAATTGCATGGCCGAGGCGGCGAAGGCGGTGGCGAAGACCGCCAGATAGGCCAGCGTCACCCAGACCCGGAGGGGCAGGGCGGCCCAGTCGGTGGTCAGAACCTCGTCCCAACCCCAGGCCAGGAACAGCACAAAACCCGAGGCGGTGACCAGCGCCGCGGTAACGAGCGCGCTCTCGCCCCGGTTCAGAAGGCGCAGCATCGGCGCATAGATCGCGTGCAACACGCAGCCGAGGAAATAGATCGCCTCGCCCGGCCCGATCTCGAGCCGCAGCAAGGCGCCCGGATCGCCGCGGAAGATCACCCAGACCGCCCCCGCCGCGCCCACCGCCAGCGGCGCCGCCACCGCCGCCCGCAGCCGCTGGCCCAGCATCGGCCAGGCCAGCGCCGCGGTCATCAGCGGGGTCAGGGTAAAGACCGCGCCGGCGGCCAGCGGATGCGCGGTTTTCAACCCCTCGAACATCAGGACGAAATAGCCGCCGTAAAGCAATGCCAGCACCAGATAGCGCCAGGGCGCTGCCAGATCGGCCCGGGCAAAGCCGCGTCGCCCGGCCCGTCCGGCCGCCGGCAGAAACGCCACCAGCAGCGCCAGCACCAGCGCCGCGCAGAGGAAGCGCACCGCGGTCAGCGGCACGGGGCCGATGTCATTGGCAACCAGGGCGCCCAGGCTGAACGAGCCCGAGACGGCAGCCGAGAAGCCCAGCATCGCCGCATGGCCCCGCAGCGCCTGGGCCCGGCCCCGCATGGCGGTGCCCGAGGTCATTGACGCAGCATATCCTTGATGATCGTGACCGCCGCCTGCACCTTGGCGGTGCGGTGCAGATCGACATGGGTCACCAGCCAGATGGTGAATTCCCATTCCGGGCGGCTGGGCATCACCTCGACCAGATCGGTCGCCTCGCTCTCGCCATACCAGAAGCCCAGTCCCAACCCGTCGGCCACCGCCGCGCGCCGCGCCGCCGCCTCGTTCGAGCGGAAGACGATGCGCGGCAGGGGTTTCTGCCGCAAAAGCCATTGCTCGAAAGGTGCCCGCGCATCCTCCAGATCCTCGATGACGAACAGGTGGTTGGCCAGATCGGCATCGTCGCGGGGAGCGCCGTGGCGGGCGATGTAATCGGGGCTGGCGTAGAGCGAGACGGGGCAGCGCAGCAGGGGCTGGACCACGTTGTCGGGCTCGGTCGGGCGGCTGCCCGCGCGGACCGCCAGATGCGCCTCGCCATATTCCAGCCGGACCACGCGGCGCTCGGTCTGCAGGCTGAGCGACAGGTCGGGATAGCGCGCGCCGAGCTCGATCAGCGCCGGGCGCAGCAGGGGCACGAGGCCGGGCAGGGTTGTGATCACCAGATCGCCCTCGATGCCGCTGCCCGCGCCGGTCAGACGCGTCCCCAACTGGGCGAATTGCTCTTCGGTGACACGGCCGACCTGGGCCAGGGCGGTGCCCGCTTCGGTCGGGGTATAGCCCCGGGCATGGCGCTGGAACAGCTTGACGCCCAGCCGTGTCTCCAGCGCGTCGATATGGCGGATGACGGTCGCGTGGTGGACGCCCAACGCCTCGGCCGCGCCGCTGACCGTGCCCGCGCGGGCCACATGCCAGGCGGTGCGGATCTCGTCCCAGGATTCGATGGCCATCTGTGCGTATCCTCAGCCCCGAGCGCATTCTGTGTATTTGGGCAGGGCGGTGCAAGGCGGATTTCGGCCGGAATGCTTGACGCCGCAACGCAGAAGTCCTTTGATCCGCGCATCTTGCCGGAAGGAGGATCGCCATGCAGGCCCCCGATCACGCCCTGATCGTCATCGATGTCCAGAACGATTTCTGCCCCGGTGGCGCGCTGGCGGTGGCCGAGGGCGACGCCGTGGTCGCGCCGATCAACGCCCTGCTCGGGGATTTTGCGGTGCGGGTGGTGACCCAGGACTGGCACCCGGCGGACCATGCGTCCTTCGCCGACAATCACCCCGGCGCCGCGCCCTTTTCGGTGACCGAGATGCCCTATGGTCCGCAGGTCCTGTGGCCCCGGCATTGCGTGCAGGGCACGGCGGGGGCGGATTTTCATCCCGGGCTGCGCACCGATCCCGCCGATCTGGTGATCCGCAAGGGCTTTCGCGCCTCGATCGACAGCTATTCGGCGTTCTTCGAGAATGACCGCGCCACGCCGACCGGGCTGGAGGGCTATCTGCGCAGCCGCGGCGTGACGACGCTGACGCTGGCGGGCCTCGCCACCGATTTCTGCGTCGCCTATTCGGCGCTGGACGCGGCGCGGCTGGGGTTTGGCGTGACCGTCCGCCTCGACGCCTGCCGGGCCATCGACCTCGACGGCTCGCTGGCGGCGGCGCTGGAGCAGATGCGGGCGGCGGGGGTTTCGCTGCAGGGGTGAGCGGTTTCGCCCTCGGTTCCTCGGGCGACCAAGGCGGGGGGCCAGCCCCCCGCTCACCCCGCTCAACGGGGTTTTCCACCCCCTTGAGAGACCCCCGAGGATATTTAGCGAACAAAGATCAAAAGGGGCGGCTCAGGCCTTGTGGCAGACCGGGCAGTCGGAGCGGGGTTTGATCGTGATGCGGCGGGTTTCAGCGTAGAGCCCGTCATAGATCAGCATCGCGCCCCGCAGTGGCTCGCCGGCTCCGGTCAGCAGTTTCACCGCCTCCATCGCCATCATCGAGCCCATGACACCGGGCAGGGGGGCGATCACCCCGGCCTCGGCGCAGCTGGGCACCAGCCCCGGCGCCGGGCGCGTCGGGAAGACGCATTCGAAACAGGGCCCTCCGCGCGCCGGGTCATAGAGGGCGATCTGGCCCTCCCATTGGGTGATCGCGGCGGCGATCAGCGGTTTGCCGGTCTTCACCGCCACCCGGTTCGCCATGTAGCGGGTGTCGAAATTGTCGGTGCCGTCGAGGATCAGGTCATACTCGGGGAAGAGCGTTGCGGCGTCTTCCTCGGTCAGGCGGCGGTGATAGGGTTTCACGGTGATGAAGGGATTGAGCGCCTCCATCTGCTCCTGCGCCGAGAAGACCTTGGGCATGCCGACGGTGCGGTCGTTGTGGATGATCTGCCGTTGCAGGTTCGAGGATTCAACCCCGTCGTCGTCGATCACGCCGATGGTGCCGACCCCCGCCGCCGCCAGATAGAGCAGCAGCGGCGAGCCGAGGCCCCCGGCGCCGATCACCAGCACCTTCGCCTCCTTCAGCTTGCGCTGGCCGGGGCCGCCCACCTCGCGCAGCATCAGGTGGCGGGCGTAGCGGTTGAGCTCGGCTTCGGAGAAGAGCGGTTTCTTGACCTCGGGCATGGTCTGGGCCTCGTGCTGGCGCGCGCGTCGGCGCAGGGCCTGCAAGATCGCCCGGTAGGCCCAGACGGCAAGGGCCAGGATCGCCAGCAACAGCCAGGGCCGCACGTCGCCGCCGGTGCCCTGGCGGAACGGATGCCCGACAGGGAGTGCCAGATGCGCCCCGACCATCGCTGCCCAGAGCGCCGCCAGGAACGCCAGCCGCGCCTTCAGCGCCACGCCGAAGACCCAGCCCAGCGTGAACAGCACCCCGGCCAGGATCAGGACGACCAGCATCAGCCGCGCCCGGTCGAGCCGAAACCGCCGGCGCCCCGGCCGGTCTCGCCCAGAACCTCGGTCAGCAGGAATCGGCCCTGCACCACGGGGGCCACGACCATCTGGGCGATGCGCTCGCCGTGCTGGATCGTATAGGGCCGGTCCGAGAGGTTGATCAGCGGCACGCCGACCGGCCCGCGATAGTCGCTGTCGATGGTGCCGGGCGTATTGGGCAGGGTGATCCCGTGTTTCAGCGAGAGGCCCGAGCGCGGGCGGACCTGGATCTCGTAGCCCTGCGGGATCTCGACGATCAGGCCGGTGGGGATCAGGGCCCGGTGCCAGGGATCGAGGGTGAAGCCCGTTTCACGATCCTCGGGGCGCAGGTTGGCGCGGATGTCGGCACCGGCCGCGCCGGGGGTGGCATAGGCGGGCAGCGCGATGGCGGGATCGGCCCAATCCTCGCGCAGGACCTTGATGAGAACGCTCATAGGGGATGTCCGGTCAGTTCGGTGGCGATGCGGGCGGCGAGACGGCGGGCAACCTCGTCCTTGGGCAGGCGGGGCCAATCCTCGACCGTTTCGGCGGTGATCAGATGCACGGCGTTTTCGCTGCCGCCCATGATGCCGGTACTGGGCGAGACATCGTTGGCGACGATCCAGTCGCAGCCCTTGCGGGCGCGTTTGGCCTGGGCGTGTTCAATGACCTTCTCGGTCTCGGCCGCGAAGCCCACGACCAGCGGCGGGCGTTGGGCATGGCGGCTGATCGTCGCCAGGATGTCCGGGTTCTCGGCGAATTCCAGCACCGGCAGCGGCTGGTCCGCCTGTTTCTTCATCTTCTGCCCGGCCTCGTTCTTCACCCGCCAATCGGCGACGGCGGCGGCGAAGATGGCGGCGTCGGCGGGCAGCGCGGCCTCGACCGCCGCCAGCATCTCGCGCGCGGATTCGATCTTCACCACGGTCACGCCCGGGGGCGGCGGGGTGGTGGCGGGGCCGGTGACGAAGGTCACGCGCGCCCCCAGATCGCGCAGCGCGGCGGCCAGCGCCGTGCCCTGCTGGCCGGACGAGCGGTTGGCGATGTAGCGCACCGGGTCGATGGGTTCATGCGTCGGCCCCGAGGTCACCAGCACGTGCCGCCCTTTCAGGGGCCCGTCGCTGAGCGCCGCGCCGATGGCGGCGAGGATGGCGCGGGGCTCGGCCATCCGGCCCGGCCCATGCTCGCCACAGGCCATGTCGCCATGGTCGGGGCCCACGGTCAGGATGCCATCGGCCAGCAGGGTCTTGAGGTTGCGCTGCGTGGCGGCGTGTTCCCACATCCGCACGTTCATCGCGGGCGCGATCAGCACCCGCTTGTCGGTGGCCATGAGAAGCGTGGAGGCCAGATCGTTGGCCTGCCCAGAAGCCATCTTGGCCATGAGGTCGGCCGTCGCCGGGGCCACCACCACCAGATCGGCGGCGCGGGACAGCTGGATATGGCCCATCTCGGCCTCGGTCGTCAGGTCGAAGAGGTCCTGATGCAGGGGCTCGCCCGCCAGGGCGGCAACCGAGAGGGGCGTTACGAACTCCGCCCCCGCCCGGGTCAGCACGGGCGAGACGCTGGCGCCCACACCCTTCAGCAGCCGGATCAGTTCCAGCGCCTTGTAAGCCGCGATGCCGCCGCCGATGATCAGAAGGATGCGCTTTCCGGCCAGCATGCCCATCTCCGCAAGGACTGGCTCTGGTGTAGAAGCGGCGGCACGGGATGGCAACCGGCCACGGGCGGGTGGGGCGGCGTGGACGGTCTTCCGTCCCGCGCACCCCGGCCCGCCCGTGGTCGGCACCAAGACGGGCAAGGGGCGCGCCTGCCCCCCGCTCGCCTGTCCTTTCGGCCGGCTCAGGCCACGTTTTGCAGGGCCACCTGCGGCACGACGCCCAGCGCGTGGCAGACGTCGCGCGTCAGATGCGCCTTGTTCAGCGTGTAGAAATGCAGGGCCGGCACGCCCTCTCCCAACAGCGTATCGCAAAGCTCGGTGCAGACCGCGGTGGCCAGCAACTGTTCACGCCCGTCGCGCCCGGCCTTGACGAAGGATTCGTCCAGCCAGGCCGGGATCGTCGCGCCGGTCGCCTGGGCGAAGCGGCGGATGCCGGTCCAGCCCTCGATCGGGATGATGCCGGGAATGATCCGGGCGGCGTCGATGCCCGCCTTCTCGGCCCGGTCGCGGAACCGCAAGAAGGTCTCGGTCTCGAAGAAGAACTGGGTGATGGCGCTGTCCGCCCCGGCCTCGAACTTCTGCTTCAGCCATTCGATGTCGGCCGCCTCGTCGCGGGCCTCGGGGTGACGTTCAGGATAGGCGCCGACGCGGATCTTGAACTTGCCGGTCTCTTTCAGCGCCGCGATCAGTTCCAGGGACGAGGCGAAGCCGTCGGGCCGTGCCGCGAACGCGCCCTGGCCCTTCGGCGGATCGCCCCTCAGCGCCACCAGTTCGGTCACGCCCGCCGCCGCGTAGCTTTCGGCAATGGCCAGCGTTTCCTCGCGCGAGGCATCGACGCAGGTCAGATGCGCCGCGACGTTCAGGCTGAATTCGCGGCCGATGGTCGTCACCGCCTCATGCGTCAGTTGCCGGGTCGTCCCGCCCGCGCCATAGGTCACCGACACGAAATCGGGGCGCAGCGGGGCCAGCATGCGCGTCGTTTCCCAAAGCCGGAAGCTGGCGTCCAGCGTCTTGGGCGGGAAGAACTCGAACGAGATGCGCGGTGCGGGCATGATGGTACTCCTTGTTGAGTCTCTTGTCGCATGCGCAGCATTGTGAGACAAATTCATTGTTTTCATCACGAACATGAGGCGGGCAGCATAATGCACCTGGAGTTCCGTCACCTCCGCACCATCCGCGCGATTCATCAGGCCGGGGGCGTGGCCCGCGCGGCCGATATCCTGAACATCACTCAATCGGCGTTGTCGCATCAGCTGAAGGGGCTGGAGGATCAGGCAGGTGTCGAGCTTTTTGCGCGCCGCACCAAGCCCTTGCGCCTGTCAGCCGCCGGGCTGAAGATGCTGAAACTGGCCGAGGAAGTGCTGCCCCGGGTCGAGGCGCTGGAAGAGGAATTCCGCGCCATGATCGCCGGCAAGATGGGCCGGCTGCACATCGCCATCGAATGCCACGCCTGTTTCGACTGGCTCTTCCCGGTGCTGGAGCGCTTTCGCCACGCCTGGCCCGATGTGGATGTGGATATCCGCCCGAACCTCGCCTTCGCCGCCCTGTCGGCGCTGGCGCGCGAGGAGGTGGATCTGGTCATCTCCTCCGATCCCGAGCAGATCGACGGCATCACCTTCACCCCCCTCTTCGACTATGAGCCGCGGTTCATCGCCTCGTCCCAGCATCCCCTCGCCGCCAAGCCCTTCATCGAGGCCGAGGATTTCCGCGACGAGGTGCTGCTGACCTATCCGATGGACCGCACGCGGCTCGACATCTTCACCGGCCTCCTGAACCCCGCCCGGGTGGAGCCGCGGCAGGTGCGCCCCATCGAACTGACGGCGGTGATCCTGCTGCTGGTCGCCTCGAATCGCGGCGTTGCGGTGCTGCCCGACTGGGTGCTGCGCGAGGTGAAATATTCGACCGATTACGTCACCAAGCCGGTGACCGAGGGCGGCCTCACCAAGCGCCTCTATGCCGCGACGCGCGAGGAGGACACGGTGAAACCCTTCATGGCCCATTTCCTGCGGCTGGCGCGGACCGAGCCGGTCAAGCTGCAACGGGCGTAACATGCGGATCGTCATCCTGACCGGGGCCGGGATCTCGGCCGAAAGCGGGCTCGGCACCTTCCGCGACAAGGACGGGCTCTGGACGAAATACGACCTGAACGAGGTGGCGACGCCCGAGGGCTTCGCGAAGAACCCCCAGCTCGTCACCGATTTCTACAACGCCCGCCGCGCCAATTGCGCCAGCGCCCAGCCCAACGCCGCCCATCACGCGCTGGCCCGGCTGGAGGCGGCGCTGCCGGGGCAGGTGACGCTGATCACCCAGAACGTCGATGACCTCCACCAGCGCGCGGGCTCGCGGAACGTGATCCAGATGCACGGCGCGCTGATGTCCGCGCTCTGCGCCGGCTGCGGCCACCGCTGGCCCGCGCCCCCGGCCATGGCCTTGACCGACCGCTGCCCCGCCTGCGGCCAGGCCCGTGCCCGGCCGGATGTCGTCTGGTTCGGCGAGATCCCCTACCACATGGAGGCCATCGCCGAGGCGGTCGAGACCTGCACCCATTTCGCCGCCATCGGCACCTCGGGCCAGGTCTACCCCGCCGCCGGCCTCGCCGCCGAGGCCCGCCGCAACGGCGCCCAGTGCACGGAACTGAACCTCGAACCCTCCGAGATCAGCCGGGTCTTCCAGCATCGCCGTTATGGCCCCGCGAGCGAGGTCGTCCCCGCCTGGGTCGACTCGCTCCTCGATTGACCGAATCGCCCCCGGCCCGCAGTCTGAACCCGGAACCGCCCGGCGAACGGGGCGGCGGCAACCGGGAGATCAGACCATGTGCCATGCCTGCGTGATGGAAAGCGTGAAAGCGCGGATGCTGGGTGAGCCCCGGCTCGGCCGACGTGACCTCTTCAAGGGGGCGCTGGGCCTCGCCGCCGCCGGCACCGTCGGTGCCGCCACCCTGCGCCCGGCGCCCGCCATGGCCCAGGTCCCGGGTGAAATGGCCGACATGACACACACCCTGCACCCCGATTTCCCGACCTTCTTCGGCGATCAGCAATTCTGGGAAGAGCAACTCTTCAACTTCACCGAACACGGCTTCAACCTGAAGGAACTGAGGGTCAACGAACATACCGGTACCCATGTCGACAGCCCGATGCATTTCTCGGCCGACGGCCTGTCGGTGGATGAGATCCCGGTCGACAAGCTGATCGTCCCGCTGGCCGTGGTCGATATCCGGGCGAGAGCCGCCGAGAATGCCGATACCCAGCTCACCCCCGACGACCTCCGCGCCTGGATCAGCGCCAATGGCGACCTTCCGGCGGGGGGCTGCGTGGCGATGAACTCGGGCTGGGCACCCAAGATCGACAGCCCCTCGTTCCGCAATGCCGATGACGGCGGCGCCATGCATTTCCCGGGCTTTCATGTCGAGGCGGTGCAGATGCTGATGGAAGAGGCTGATATCGCCGGAATCGCCGTGGACACGCTATCGCTCGATCATGGCCTCTCCCCCGATTTCGCCACGCATTACGCCTGGCTGCCCTCGGGCCGCTGGGGCGTCGAATGCATCGCCAATCTCGACGCCGTGCCGGCGCTGGGCGCCACGCTGATCGTCGGCGCGCCCAAACACCGCCGCGGCACCGGCGGCCCGGCCCGCGTCTTCACCCTGTTCTGATGGCGACGCTTCCCCTGCTCACGGACGAGGCGGCGGACCCCGCCGCCCGCGCCGTTTTCGACGACATCCGCGCCAAACGGCAGACCGAGTATGTCAACAACTTCTGGCGCGCGCTGGCCCATGATCCCGCGCTCCTGCAAGCGACCTGGGACCGCCTGCAACAGGTCATGGCCCCCGGCGCGCTGGATCCCTTGGTCAAGGAGCTGATCTATGTCGCGGTCAGCGTGACGAATGGCTGCGCGTATTGCACCCATTCCCACACCGCCGCCGCCAAGGCCAAGGGCATGACGCCCGACATGCACGCCGAACTCCTCGCCGTCATCGCCATGGCTGCGCAGACCAACGCGCTCGCCACCGCCCTGCAAGTCCCGACCGACGAGCGCTTCCAGGCCTGATCATCATCTTGCCTGAAATACTCACGGGGGTTTCCAAAGGGGGAGCGTGCTCCCCCTTTGGCGAGGGGAGCGCGAGGGGGCGAGCAGCCCCCTCGCTTCTCAGACCGTCAGGATGGTCGACCCCGTGGTCTTCCGCGCCTCCAGCGCCTCATGCGCCGCGCGCACGTCTTCCAGCGGGAAGCGCTGGTCGATATGGATCTTCACATCCCCCGACAGCACCTTGTCGAAGAGGTGCCGGGCGATGGCCTGGCAATCTTCATGCGGGCCGATATGCGTGAACAGCGTCGGCCGCGTCACCTTCAGCGATTTCCCGGCCAGCGCCGCCAGCGTGAAGGCGGGCACGGGGCCCGAGGCGCTGCCGAAGGAGATCATCATGCCGAGCGGCCGCAAGCTGTCCAGCGAGCCTTGCCATGTCGTGGCGCCGACCGAATCCATCACCACATCGACGCCCTTGCCGCCGGTCAATTCCATCACCCGCTTGGGGAAATCCTCGGTGGCGTAGTTGATCGCGTGCTCGGCGCCATTCTCCAGCGCCAGCTGGCATTTGGCGGCCGACCCCGCGGTGGCGATCAGCGTGATCCCCTCGGACCGCGCCCATTGGCAGGCGATCAGCCCGACACCCCCGGCCGCGGCATGGAACAGCACCGTGTCGCCCGCTTTCAGGGGCGTCGTGCGGTGGAACAGGTATTCCACCGTCATCCCCTTCAGCATCATCGCCGCGCCTTCCTCGAAGCTGATGCCGTCGGGCAGGGGGCAGACCTGCGCCGCGGGCATCACCCGCTCCTCGCAATAGGCGCCCGAAACCGCGGCGGCATAGGCGGCGCGGTCGCCCACCTTCAGATGGGTGACGCCCTCGCCCACCGCCTCGACGATCCCGGCCGCCTCGCGCCCCAGCGCCGCGGGCATCTGCATCGGGTACAGTCCCGACCGCTGATAGCAGTCGATGAAATTCAGCCCGATGGCCTTGTGCCGGATGCGGATCTCGCCCGGGCCGGGCTCGCCCACCGGCATGTCCACCAGTTTCAGGACCTCAGGCCCGCCATGGGCCTCGATGATGATTGTTTTCGCCATGCATTGCCTCCCTCTTTGCCCGGAAAGATGGCCGGGCGGCGGGGTGGCGGCAAGGGGAAAGCTCAGCCCCGGGTGATGCGGTTCACATGGCCCATCTTGCGGCCCGGTCGCGGCGCGCCCTTGCCATAGAGGTGGATCTGCACATCGGCGGCTTTCGCCAGCGCCGGCACTTTCGCCACATCCTCGCCGATCAGGTTCTCCATCACCACATCGGCATAGCGCTGGCCGTTGCCCAGGGGCCAGCCCGCCACGGCGCGGATATGCTGCTCGAACTGGTCGACGGTGCAGCCCGCCTGCGTCCAATGGCCCGAATTATGCACCCGCGGCGCGATCTCGTTGACCACCAGGCCCTTGGCCGTCACGAACAGCTCCACCCCCATGACGCCGACATAATCGAGCGCGTTCAGGATCTTGCCCGCCAGCAGGATCGCGTCCATGTGCTGCCCCGGCGCCAGCCGCGCGGGGACGGCGGTGGTGCGCAGGATGCCCGCCTCGTGCACGTTCTCGCCCGGATCGAAACAGGCGACCTCACCCGTCACGCCCCGCGCGGCGATGACCGAGACCTCGTGGCTGAACTGCACGAAGCCCTCCAGGATCGCCTCGGCCCCGCCCATCTCGGCGTAAGCGCCCGCCGCGTCCTCGGCCCCCTTCAGCCGCGCCTGACCCTTGCCGTCATAGCCCAGACGCCGGGTCTTCAGGATGCCCTGCGGCCCGATCTCGGCAATCGCCGCCTCCAGCGCGGGCAGCGTCGGCACGTCGCGGTAGGGCGCGGTGGTCAGGCCCAGCCCGGTCAGGAAGTCCTTTTCCATCAGCCGGTCCTGCGACACGGCCAGCGCCCGGCGATTGGGGCGCACGGGGCGCAGGGTTTCCAGCAGGTCCAGCGTCGCCGCCGGGATGTTCTCGAATTCATAGGTGATGACATCGACGGAGGCCGCGAAGGCCCTGAGCGCGGCCTCATCGTCCCAGGCCGCCGTGGTCACCTTCTCGGCCACATGCCCCGCAGGCGGCTCCGCGCCCGGGTCGTAGATATGCGTCCGCAGCCCCAGCCGCGAGGCCGCGACCGACAGCATCCGTCCCAGTTGTCCGCCGCCCAGAATCCCGATGGCCGCGCCCGGTTCCAGCGCCTCACTCATCCGTCGGCTCCTCGGCGATCGAGGCGCTCAGCGCCTCGCGCCAGGCATCGACCCTTGCCGCCAGCGCCGGGTCGTTCACCGCCAGCATCTGCGCTGCCATCAGCCCGGCATTGGCGCCGCCGCCGATGGCCATGGTGGCGACCGGAAAGCCCTTGGGCATCTGGACGATGGAATAGAGGCTATCGACGCCCGACAGCGCGCGCGTCTGGATCGGCACGCCCACCACCGGCACCCGGGTCTTCGACGCCATCATGCCCGGCAGATGCGCCGCGCCCCCGGCGCCGGCGATGATCACCTTCAACCCGCGTTCCACGGCTGACTTGCCATAGGCCCACAGGCGATCCGGCGTTCGGTGGGCACTGACGATCTTCGCCTCATAGCTGATCCCCAGCTCGTCGAGGATCGCCGCCGCCTCGCGCATCGTCGGCCAATCCGACTGGCTGCCCATGATGATTCCGACGTCGACCGCCATCTGCCCCTCCGGGTTGCTTGCGCGCGCCCTAGCATGGACCAGACCCGATGCAAAGACGGGCCTGATGCAAAGACCCTCGCGGCGCGCGGGCTTTGCGGCTATGGGGGGGGCATGATCGACAGCTTCTTCCTCGTCGCCGCCCCCGGGCTGGATGCCATTCTCGCCGACGAGGCGCGGGCGGCGGGTTTTCAGGGCGTGAGCGTCGTCCCCGGCGGGGTGACGGTCACGGGCGGCTGGCCCGAGGTCTGGCGCGCCAATCTGGAACTGAGGGGCGCGACCCGGGTGCTGGCCCGGATCGCCGAATTCCGGGCGATGCACCTCGCGCAGCTGGACAAGCGCGCGCGCAAGGTCGATTGGGCGGCGCTGCTGCGCGCCGATGTGCCCGTGCGGGTCGAGGCCACCTGCCACAAGTCGAAGATCTATCACCACAAGGCCGCCGCCCAGCGCGTCGAAACCGCGATCCGCGAGACGGTGGGTGCTGCGACGGCCGCCGATGCGCCGCTGACGGTCAAGGTGCGGATCGAGGACGACCTCTGCACCATCAGCCTCGATACCTCGGGCGAATCGCTGCACAAGCGGGGGCACAAGCAGTTCACCGGCAAGGCGCCGATGCGCGAGACGCTGGCGGCGCTGATCCTGCGGCAGATGGGCTTCGACGGAACGCAGACGCTGGTGGACCCGATGTGCGGCTCGGGCACCTTCGTGATCGAGGCGGCCGAGATCGCTGCGGGGCTGCAACCCGGCCGGGACCGCGACTTCGCCTTCCAGCTTTTGAAAAGCTACGACGCCAAGGCTTTTGCCACGCTGAAGAAAACCCCCGCCACCACGCCCGCGTTGCGCTTCTTCGGCTCAGACCGCGACCAAGGCGCCATCCAAGGCGCCACGGCCAATGCGCAGCGAGCGGGGGTCAGCGGCTGGTGCCAATTCGACCGCAAGCCGGTCAGCGACCTGACCCCGCCCGAGGGGCTGCCGCCCGGCCTGATCCTCGTGAACCCGCCCTGGGGCGCGCGGATCGGCGACCGGAAACTGCTGTTCGCTCTTTACGGCGCGCTGGGCAAGACGCTGGCCGAACGGTTCCGTGGCTGGCAGTTGGGGCTCGTGTCGCCCGACGCTGGGCTGGTGAAGGCCGCGGGTCTGAGCCTCGGCGCGACCGAGCCCGCCATCGACATGGGCGGAACCCGGGTCACGCTCTGGCAGGGCAGGCTCTGAGCTATTTGCCCGCCGGTGCCGTGGTGCCCTCGGCCGGCAATTCGGCGATGGCGATGCAATCGCCGAGGAAGCCGTGCAGCGGCTCGGCGATTCCGTCCAGCGGCAGTGTTTGCGGGGCGCGCTCATTCACCCGGTAGGTCAGCAGGCCGCCGCGGCTGACCTCGGCCCAGAAGGGATCGTCCAGCGCCAGCGCCAGCGACACGCCCCAGATCCCCTCCTCGTGCCGGAAGACGCTGCCCTGCTCGACGAATTCCCGTCCGCCCGCGTTCAGCGCGACCGTGGCGCTGGCCCCATCCGCCAGCCCCTCGACCTCGGCACCCAGATCGACCGCGGCATAGATCCAGTTCGCCCCGATCGAACAGGTGATCGAAGCCTGCATCGCGTCGGTCTCGGGGATGCCATAGACGAGGCCCAGATAGGTATCGAGCGGGTTCTGCTCGACATAGCGGTTGTAGATCCACTGCATCCGGTCCCCCTGCGCGGTGGCGGAGAAGGGCAGCAGCACCGCCACGGCAAGCGGCAGGAAGCGGGGCAGGAAAGCGCGCATCATGGAAAACTCCGGCTCTGAAAGGCGTTCTGGAACGGGCAGTCACCGCGCTCAATCCGCGCGACGGACCCTATCCTGCGCCGGTTCGCCGCTTCCCGCCAGCCCTTCGATGCCTGCGCACCGGCTTGTGAGCGTGCCTCAGCCCCGGCAGCCGGTCAGGAAGGCATCGCCCGGGGCGGCAAAATCCGTCAGCGGCAGGGTCCAGCGCGCCAGTCCCGGCACCGTGACGGCCAGCGCCGGGGCGACCGGCAGCACCGACCAGAGCGGATCGTCCGCCGGCAGCTCGGCCCGGATCCCGTCGAAATCCGCCTCCCGCACCACCTGCGCCGGCACCGCCCGGCTGAACCCGCCCGTCGCCAGCGTCACATTCAACGCGGCCCCCGGCTCATGGGCGCTCGCGCCGCGCTCAAGCCAGAGTTCGACCCGCCCGCTGCCTTCGTCACAGAGAAACGCAACCCCCTCGGCAGACAGCCGCAGGAAAGGCACGGGCTCCGCGGGAAAGCGCGCCAGAGTCCAGGCCAGGGCGGGATGGGGCAGGGCCATCAGCAGCGCAAGCGCGGCCAGCCCGGGCCTCATGCGATGATGTCGGGGGTCAGCTCATCCTCGATGCGCTGGATCAGGTCCTTCAGCGACAATTTGCGCTTTTTCAGGCGTTTCATCGCCAGCTCATCGCCGGTCCCGCGGTCGTGCATCGCCGCGATCGCCTCGTCCAGATCGCGGTGTTCGCGCCGCAGCACCTCGAGCCGGACGCGCAGCACCTCTTCGTGGCTCAATTCGGTGGGGGCATTCATGGCTTCGACTCGATGCTGTTCCGCATGACAATAGCCGCTTTCTGCCGTGCAAGCAAAGCCTTCGCGGCTCTTGCAGGGGACCCCGGGCATGCCCATATCTTGAAGCGAGCCCGGTTTGCCGCCTGCGGGGACCGGGACCCATGTCGCTGCATCAGGACAGGCCCATGACCAAATTCGCCTTCCCCTCGCATCCGCTGCTCCTGGGCTTCGAGCCGCTGGAGCGTCTGGTCGAACGCACCGCCCGCGCCGGGGCCGAGGGCTATCCGCCCTTCAACATCGAACTGGTGGAACCGAACCGCTTTGTCGTGACCCTGGCGGTCGCCGGTTTCGGCGCCCAGGATCTGGCCATCACGCTGGAAGACCGGCAATTGGTGATCCGCGGCCAGCAGGACGACCCCGGCGCCGAACGGGTTTTCCTGCATCGCGGCATCGCCACGCGCCAGTTCCGCCGCGTCTTTGCGCTGGCCGAAGGGGTCGAGGTGTCGGGTGCCAGACTCGACAACGGGCTTCTCGAGGTTACCCTTGAAAGGCGCGAGCCCGAGACCGTGGTGCGCAGCATCCCCATCACCCGCGGCTGACAGGAGGCACAGATGCAAACCCCCTATCCCTTCGTCCCGGACGGCAAGATCGCCTATATCCGGCAGATCGACGTGGCCACGCTGCCGCAGGACATCCGCGCCCAGGTCCCTTCGGGGACCGAGGTCTGGGGCGTCCATAACCACGAAGGCGAATGCCTGGCCCTGACCCAGGACCGCCGCACCGCCTTCTTTGTCGCGCGTGAGAACGACCTAGAGCCGGTCAGCGCCCATTGAGGCCTTCCCGGCAAGGCACCCCCCGACGGCCGCCGCCCTGACCGGGCGCTGCGGCCGTTCTGGTTTTCGGGCGGGACGGCGACAGCCACAGAAACCAGACGCACCAGCGCCTCTGCCGCCATCAGTGTCCGAAGGGGAAGGAAATGGTGCCCAGGGGCGGAATCGAACCACCGACACGAGGATTTTCAATCCACTGCTCTACCCCTGAGCTACCCGGGCACCGGGGAAAGCATCGCTTTCGGGTGAGCGTGTCCTACGTCAGGCCGCGGGCGGTGTCCAGAGGGAAATTCACGCCTTTCCGTGCCTTGCCCCGCGCTTCCGCCGATGGGATACTGCACCTGTTCACCACCGAGGCGCCCCCATGCGACCGATCCGCGGCATCGTCTTCAAGCTGATCTCGGTCACGCTGTTCATCGTCATGTCGAGCCTGGTGAAATCGGTCTCGGACAGCATCCCGCCGGGCGAGACGGTCTTCTTCCGCTCGCTCTTCGCCATCCCGGTCATCCTGGCCTGGCTGGCGTTCCGGGGCGAGCTGCGGACCGGACTCCGGGTCTCGAAACCGCTGGGGCACCTTTGGCGCGGGATGGTCGGCACCATGGCCATGGGGATGGGATTCGCGGCGCTCGCCTTTCTGCCCCTGCCCGAGGTCACCGCCATCGGCTATGCCGCGCCCCTGCTCGTGGTGATCTTCGCCTCGATGTTTCTGGGCGAGGAGGTGCGGCTCTTTCGCCTGACGGCGGTCTTCGCGGGGCTCGCAGGGGTGATGATCGTTCTGTCGCCGCGCCTCTCGCTGGGCAGCGATGTCGGCACGGCCGAGGCTTTGGGGGCGATGTTCGCCCTGACCGGCGCGGTCAGTGCCGCGCTGGCGCAGGTGACGGTGCGGCGGCTGGTGATGACCGAAGAGACCTCGGCCATCGTCTTCTGGTTCTCGATCACCGCCACCGGGCTGTCGCTGTTCACGCTGCCCTTCGGCTGGGCGCTGCCGTCACCGGCCGAGGCGGGGATCCTGGTGCTGACCGGGCTGATCGGCGGGGTCGGGCAGATCTTCCTGACCTCGAGCTACCGCGAAGCCGATGCCTCGCTTGTCGCGCCCTTCGATTATGCGTCGATGCTGCTGGCCTTGGCCATCGGCTACTGGATCTTCGACGAGGTGCCGACCGGCACCATGCTGATCGGCGCGGCCATCGTCGTTTCGGCCGGGATCCTGATCATTTGGCGGGAACGGCAGTTGGGGCTGGAGAGGGCCAAGCAGCGGAAAGCGATGACGCCGCAGGGCTAGCAGACCTCCCCGGCGCCCCGGTCCTTCAGGCATCGCGCCGCCGGGCGCAGGACAGCAGGGCTTTCGTCAGGGCGGCCAGCAGGGCCAGTGTCCCCAGGAATTCGGCGACCATATATCCGCGGGCGGGGCTCGGGCCGCGGAAGATCGCGAAAATCGCCAAAGCCGCCGCGCCGCCAATCAGCACCCACAGACCCCAGCGGACAATCGGCCGCGGGGCGCGGGGCGTTGATGATCCGCCGCGCGACCGCCAGAGGGACAGGGCCTCGGCCGTGGCCAGGACGGCGCTGCTCAGCCCCGCGAAATAGACGATGTTGCACAAGACAAGGACGAGCGACGCGGCCAGCGGCGGGTTACCGCTCTCGCCCGAGAAGACATAGAGAAAGAGCAGGACGTCGAGATACAGCACCAGCGGCAGCAGAAGCAGGATCGCCGCGCAGAGCAGAAGGGCACAGACAAAGGCCAGAATGCTGCAGGGTTTCGCGTAACCCGTTCCCGTCATGGCGCGCCTCCCGGCCCGTGGCTCGAAACCGCGCTTTCCACCCTGTCGAGGGTCGCGACCCCGGTCGGATGCTACCGCCCGGTCGGCCACCGTGCAACCCGCAGATGCCGGGGCCGCGCCGCCCGGCACCCGCCAGCCCCCGAACCCCGCGCCGGAACCCGGCCGCGTCCGGCGCGTTTGCCTGCCATCAATCCCATGGGGGGCCGGGATGCTCAGGCGGCTGGACGGAGAGGCGAGTGACGCCGGGCGCGACGCGGGACCCGAGGACCTCTGCCATGTCAGCGATACCCAGCCCGGCTGGACCCGTCGCCGGGCGGGCAGGGGATTCACCTATCTCGACGCCCAGGGCCGGCCGATCCGCGATGATGCGCGCCTGACGCGCCTGCGCGCCCTGGCCATTCCGCCCGCCTGGCGTGAGGTCTGGATCTGTCCCGATCCCAACGGCCATATCCAGGCGACCGGCCGCGATGCCCGGGGGCGGAAGCAATACCGCTATCACCCGGTCTGGGCCGAAGCCCAGGGCGCGCAGAAATTCGCGGGCCTCGGCGATTTCGGGCGCGCCCTGCCCGCCCTCCGCGCGCAGGTCGACGCCGATCTGCGCCGCCGGGGCGCCCCGCCCGAGCGGGTGATGGCGACGGTGGTCCGGCTTCTCGATATCGGGCTGATCCGGATCGGCAACGATTGTTACGCCGCCGAGAACCGCAGCTTCGGCGCCACGACGCTGCGGGCGCGCCACCTGACGCTGCAGGGATCGACGCTGCGTTTCACCTTTACCGGCAAGTCGGGCAAGGAATGGCGGCTCAAGGTCCATGACCGCCGCATCGCCACCGCTCTACGCTCGATCCAGGATCTGCCCGGCCAGCGGCTCTTTCGCTACCTCGATGACGAAGGCCGGCCGCAGGACCTGCTGTCGCAGGACGTGAACGCCTATATCCGCGCCGCCGTCGGCGAGGAATTCTCGTCCCGGCATTTCCGTCCCTGGGGGGGCAGCGTGCAGGCCTTGGGTTTGCTGGGGCAATGCGACCGGCCCGAGGGCAAGGCGGCCCGCGCCCGGGCGCTCAATGCCGCCATCGCCGAGGTAGCGCGGCGGCTCCACAACACGCGGGCGGTCTGTCGGCAAAGCTATATCCATCCGGCGATCCTCACCGCCTGGGAGGACGGCGGGCTGACTCCCGCGCTGTCCGACCTCCGCCGCCGCCTGCCCCGGCCGCTCAAGGGGCTGGATGCCGGGGAATCGCTGTTTCTGCGCTGGCTCGACCGCCGGGGCTGAAGCGTCCGCTCACCCCTCCGACCAGAACACCAGCCGGTTCCCGAACGGATCGCTCACCGCCATATCGCGCGAGCCCCAGGGTTGGGCCTGCACCCCCGGCCGCGCCTGGCGATAGCCCTTGGCGTTCAGCGCGGCGCACAGGGCGTCCACGTCCGGCACCTCGATCCGCAGCGATGCCCCCGGCGCCGCGTCGCCGAAATGCTCGGACAGATGCAGCACGCATTCCCCCTGCCGCAGCCCCAGGTAAAGCGGCAATCCGGGTTCGAACCGATGTTCGAAAACCACGTCGAAGCCCAGAAAATCCACGTAGAATTCCCGCGCGCGGGTCTCGTCGAAACTGCGAAGAATGGGAACCGGCGCCTGCATCATCGTCCCCGGAACAACCCGCCCAGCACGCCCCGGACGATGGCGCTGCCGGCTCTCGTGCCGATGGAGCGGGCGACCGATTTGGTGAAGGCATCCATCACCGAATCCGAGCGCGACGAGCGGCTGCGCGAGGGCGACGACCGCCGCCGCGGCGGCTCGTCCTCTTCCTCGACCCGGCGGGACCGCGACGAGCCGGGCGAATAGCGCCGCCCGCGCGAATGCTCTTCCTCGCCGCGGTCGCGCTCGAATCTTTCGGCCTCGCGCGCGGCCTGCTCGGCGCGGCGCGCCAGCATCTCCTGCGCCGAATCGCGGTCCATGGCGGTGTCGTATTTCCCTGCCAGCGGCGAGGCGACGATCACCTGCCGCCGGATCGCGTCATCGCAGGGACCCATGGCACTGGCCGGCGGGCGGATCAGCGTGCGTTCCACGACGCCCGGCACGCCCTTGGCCTCCAGGAACGAGGTCACGGCCTCGCCCACGCCCACCTCGCGAATCGCCGCCTCGGTGTCGAAGCGGGGGTTGGCGCGGTAGGTCTGGGCGGCGCGGCGCAGGGCCTGCTGGTCGCGCGCGGTGAAGGCGCGGAGCGCGTGCTGCACCCGGTTGCCCAGTTGCCCCAGCACATCCTCGGGCACGTCATCGGGGTTCTGGGTGATGAAATAGACGCCGACCCCCTTGGACCGGATCAGCCGCGCCACCTGTTGCACCTTGTCGACCAGCGCCTTGGGCGCCCCGTCGAACAACAGATGCGCCTCGTCGAAGAAGAAGACGAGCTTCGGCTTCTCGGCATCGCCCACCTCGGGCAATTCCTCGAACAATTCCGACATCAGCCACAGCATGAAGGTCGCGTAAAGCCGCGGCGTCTCCATCAGCCGGGCGGCATGCAGGATGTTCACGCGGCCCTGACCCTGTGGCGTGGTCAGCATCAGGTCCCTGATGTCGAGCGCCGGCTCGCCGAAGAAACTCGCCGCCCCCTGGTTTTCCAGCACCAGCAGCCGCCGCTGGATCGCGCCGATCGAGGCGGTGGTGACATTGCCATAGCGCGCGGACATCTCCTCGCGGTTCTCGGCCAGGAATTGCAGGATCGCCCTGAGATCCGCCAGATCCAGGATCGGCCAGCCCTGTTCGTCGGACAGCCGGAAGGCCACGTTGATCACGCCCTCCTGCGCCTCGGTCAGTTCCAGGATGCGCGACAGCAGCAGCGGCCCCATCTCGGCCATCGTGGTCCGCACCGGATGGCCGAACTGGCCGAAGAGGTCCCAGAACACCACCGGCATCGCCGCATGGTTCAGGGGCCCCAGCCCGATCTGGTCGGCACGTTTCTGAAAACCCTCCCGCGGGGTTCCCGCCACCGCCATCCCGCCGACATCGCCCTTGATGTCGGTCAGGAAGACCGGCACCCCGGCGCGGCTGAATTCCTCGGCCATGATCTGCATGGTGATGGTCTTGCCGGTGCCGGTGGCGCCCGCGATCAGCCCGTGCCGGTTGCCGTATTTCAGCAGCAATTCCTCGGGCTGGGCATAACCCTCGCCGCCGCCGCCGATGAAAATGCTGTCCTGCGCCATGCCACCCGTCCCGGGGCCTCGCCCCTTCATTCTGCCCCAAATACGCTGCGGGGGTGCGGGGGTGCAAAACCCCCGCTTCCGCCCTCGCGGCTCAGACTGCCGCGAAATCCTCGCGCGCGTAACCCTGCAAATAAAGAAGCGCCGTCAGGTCGCCGTGATTCACCCGCAGATCGCATTGCGCCGCGACCGCGGGCTTGGCGTGCAGCGCCACGCCCGCGCCCGCCAGATGCAGCATGCCGAGGTCGTTGGCGCCGTCACCCACGGCGATGACCTCGGCGGGCGTGATCCCCAGCCTTGCGGTGATCTGGGTCAGCGCATCGACCTTGGCCTGCTTGCCCAGGATCGGCATCCCTACCTTGCCAGTCAGCCGCCCGTCGTCGGCCAGGAGCGTATTCGCCCGGTGCTCGTCGAACCCCAGCGCGCCCGCCACCTTCTCGGTAAAGGCGGTGAACCCGCCCGAGACCAGCGCGGCATGCCCGCCGTGCGCCTTCATCGTCGCGATCAGAACCTTGCCGCCGGGCATGAAGGTGATCCGCTCGGCCAGCACCTGGTCGATGACCCCGACCGGCAGCCCCTTCAAAAGGCCCACGCGCTCGGTCAGCGCCGCTTCGAAATCCAATTCGCCATTCATCGCCCGCGCGGTGATCCCCGCGACATGGGCGCCGACGCCGGCCATATCGGCCAGTTCGTCGATGCATTCCTGCTGGATCATGGTCGAATCCATGTCGGCCAGCAGCATCGCCTTGCGCCGCCCCTCGGCCTTCTGGACACAGAGGTCCACGCCCATCCCCTGCAGATCGGCCCAGACCTCCCATTGATTCGCGGGCAGCGCCTCGAGGTCGAATTCGGCCGCCACGCCGGGCTCCAGCCAGCGCGCCGCGCCGCCGCCCCAGGCGTTGCGCAGGTTCTCCACCAGCGGCGCTTCCAGCACCGGGGTGGCGGGATTGGTGAGCAGGGTGGCGACATGCATGGGCGTGTTTCCGATCGTGGACAGGCGGCGTCGGTTTCGGGGCTTCAAGTGCCGCATTAGGCCAATAATCTCGCTTGCGCCAGTCGGGGCGCAGGAATATCAGCGACGGCGGGACACCCCTCCCCAACGAGGGGCGTTTATCTGGAAGGATACCATGACTGCTCTCGCTACCCCGGCCACGCGGCCGGCCAATCCGCGTTTCTCCTCGGGCCCCTGCGCCAAGATTCCCCATTTTTCGCTGGACATGCTGGCCGATGCGCCGCTCGGTCGCTCGCACCGCGCCGCCGTGGGCAAGTCCAAGCTGGCCGAGGCCATCGACCTGACCCGTGAAGTCCTGGGCGTGCCGGCCGATTACCGCATCGGCATCGTGCCGGGCTCGGACACCGGCGCCGTCGAAATGGCGCTGTGGTCGCTTCTGGGCGCCCGCCCGGTCGAGATGCTGGCCTGGGAGAGCTTCGGCGAGGGCTGGGTCACCGATGTGGTGAAACAGCTCAAGATCGACGCCGTGGTCAAGAAGGCCCCCTATGGCCAGATCGTCGATTTCGCCACCGTCGATTTCGACAAGGATGTGGTCTTCACCTGGAACGGCACGACCTCGGGCGTGCGGGTGGCCAATGGCGACCTGATTCCGGCCGACCGTCAGGGCCTGACCATCTGCGACGCGACCTCGGCCGCCTTCGCCATGGACCTGCCCTGGGACAAGCTCGATGTCGTGACCTTTTCCTGGCAGAAGGTGCTGGGCGGTGAGGGCGCGCATGGGATGCTGATCCTGAGCCCCCGCGCGGTCGAGCGTCTGGAAAGCTATACCCCCGCCTGGCCGCTGCCCAAGATCTTCCGCATGACCAAGGGCGGCAAGCTGATCGAGGGCATCTTCAAGGGCGAGACGATCAACACGCCCTCGATGCTGGCGGTCGAGGATTATCTGGTGGCGCTGAAATGGGCGCAATCGCTGGGCGGGCAACCGGCGCTGATCGCCCGGGCCGAGGCCAACGCAAAGACCGTCTGGGACTTCTGCGCGCAAAAGCCCTGGCTCACAAATCTGGCCGAGGATGCGGCCAATGCCTCGACCACCTCGGTGTGCCTGAAGTTCGTCGATGCCCGCATCACCGACGGCGCCGCCTTCGCCAAGGCCGTCGCCAAGCGGCTGGAGAAGGAAGGCGTGGCGCTGGACGTGGGCGCCTATCGCGACGCGCCGGCAGGCCTGAGGATCTGGTGCGGCTCGACGGTGGAAACCGCCGATGTCGCCGCGCTGATGCTCTGGATCGAATGGGCCTTCGAGGCCGAGATCGCCGCGCTGGCGAAAGCCGCCTGATCCCCGGAAGGTGCGCCATGAAGGCGCACCCTACCCACCCCCGTAGGGTGCGCCTTCATGGCGCACCGTCCACGCCCCCACTCAGGAGCCCCCATCATGGCCCCCCGCGTTCTCGTTTCCGACGCCCTCTCCGAAACCGCCGTCCAGATCTTCCGCGACCGCGGGGTCGAGGTGGATTACCTGCCGAACCTCGGCAAGGACAAAGAGAAACTGCTTGAGATCATCGGCCAGTACGATGGCCTCGCCATCCGTTCGGCCACCAAGGTGACCGACAAGATCCTCGCCGCCGCGACCAACCTCAAGGTCATCGGCCGCGCGGGCATCGGGGTCGACAACGTCGATATCCCCGAGGCGTCGAAGAAGGGCATCATCGTGATGAACACCCCCTTCGGCAATTCGATCACCACCGCCGAACACGCCATCGCCATGATGTTCGCCGTCGCCCGCCAAATTCCCGAGGCCAATGCCTCGACCCATGAGGGCAAGTGGGAAAAGTCGAAGTTCATGGGGGTCGAGCTCTTCAACAAGACCCTGGGCGTGATCGGCGCGGGCAACATCGGCGGGATCGTCTGCGACCGTGCCGTCGGCCTGAAGATGAAGGTCATCGCCTACGATCCCTTCCTCTCGGACGAGCGCGCCAAACAATTGGGCGTCACCAAGGTGGAACTGGACGAGCTGCTGGCGCGGGCCGATTTCATCACGCTGCATGTGCCGATGACCGACAAGACCCGCAACATCCTCAGCCGCGAGAACCTCGCCAAGACCAAGAAGGGCGTGCGGATCATCAACTGCGCCCGCGGCGGTCTGATCGACGAGGAGGCGCTGGTCGAGGCGCTGAAATCGGGCCATGTCGCCGGGGCCGCGCTCGATGTCTTCGCCGTCGAACCTGCCAAGGAAAGCCCGCTGTTCCACATGCCGAACGTGGTCTGCACGCCGCATCTCGGCGCCTCGACCACCGAGGCGCAGGAGAATGTCGCCCTGCAGGTGGCCGAGCAGATGGCCGATTACCTGCTGACCGGCGCCGTCTCGAACGCGCTGAACATGCCCTCGGTGACCGCCGAGGAAGCCGCCGTCATGGGCCCCTGGATCAAGCTGGCCGGGCATCTGGGCAATTTCGCCGGGCAAATGACCGACGAGCCGATCCGCGCCATCAACGTGCTCTATGATGGCGTCGTCTCGGACATGAACCTCAAGGCGCTGGACTGCGCGGTGATCGCCGGGATCCTGAAATCGGCCAATCCCGATGTGAATCTGGTCTCGGCGCCCATCGTGGCGAAAGAGCGCGGGATCAAGGTCTCGACCACCACCCAGGACAAGGCGGGCGCCTTCGACGGCTATATCAAGCTGACCATCGTCACCGACAAGCGCGAGCGCTCGCTGGCCGGGACCGTGTTCAGCGACGGCAAGCCGCGTTTCATCCAGATCAAGGGCATCAACATCGACGCCGAGATCGGCGAGCACATGCTCTACACCACCAACGAGGACGTGCCGGGGATCATCGGTCTTCTGGGCATGACCATGGGCAAGAATGGCGTGAACATCGCCAACTTCACCCTCGGCCGGTCGGCGGCGGGTCAGGACGCGATCGCGCTTCTCTATCTCGATCAGGCCATTGACCCGAAAGTGGTCGAGACGCTGGAATCGACGGGGATGTTCCAGCAGGTGCATCCGCTCAAGTTCGAGGTCGCGTAAGCGCCTTCAAAGGTTTGGAAAAGCCCCGCTCCGGCGGGGCTTTTTTCTTGGCGGATGGTGGGGTGAAACCCCACCCTACGGGCCGAGGGCGAGAGGCAGCGCGCCAATGCAAGCCGGGCACGCGCCGGACCGTGGGATGGCGCCGCAACGCCGGTCAGCCTGCGCTTCATGGTTCGGCCCGCTTCCAAACCCGGTTCGGAGCGGGCGGCAACCAAAGCGCCAGCCCGCCGGTACGGGCCGGCGCTTGCCCGGCGCCTTCGGCCTGATTCCGGGCAGGCAAGGATCACTCGCCAATGCTCACCCGCAGGGTACGTGCTCGCGCGCACCAACCTCCCCCGGAACGAAATCCGCGCCCGACCATCGCAATCGGGCGCGCTCCTTTCCCAAGGCAGGCGCAGAAAATCCGCACCCTCCTCAAAGCCCGGAGGTCCTGCGATGCGCGATCCTGCCCTCGACCGCCTGCTCCCTGCCTTCGCCACCGGCCCCGAAGGGCTCTTCGCCCTCTGGCGTTGGAGCGGCGACATCAACACCCCTTCCTGCGGCTTCACCGAGGATCCGGTGTCGGGCGTGGCCTGAGTCTCACCCCGCCAGCCGCATCCCCATATGCCCAGTCGAACTGTCCGGCGTGTTATGGGTTCGCGAATGCACCTGATAGCGTTCGCAATAGCTGACGTGACAGAGATACGACCCGCCGCGGATCACATAGCCAGGCCCGTCGGCCGGTCCCTGCGGATCGCGCGGCGGCAGCTTGCCGTCGCCTTGGGGCAGGGGGCCGAATTTGGTTGCGGTCCATTCCCAGACATTGCCGGTCAGGTTGTGGAACCCATAGGCATTGGGCGGGAAATGATCGGCCGGGCAGGTGCCGATGAACCCGTCTTCGGCGCTGTTCAGGCGGGGAAACTCCCCTTGCCAGGTGTTGTGCCGATGGCCCGAGGCCGGGACCAGCTCGTTCCCCCAGGGGAAGCGCGCCTGCTTCAGGCCGCCCCGCGCGGCGAATTCCCACTCGGCCTCGGTCGGCAACGTGAGCCCCAGATACTCGGCCATCGCCGCCGCATCGAACCAGCTCAGATGCACCGCCGGATGGTCGGGCTTCTCGCGCCAGTCGGACCCCGGCCCCTCGGGCGCCGCCCAGTTCGCGCCCGCCACCGCCCGCCACCAGGGCGTCTGCGGCGGGTGCTCGACATAGCCCAGCGGATCCTCCAGGAAGAGGTGGAAGACAAAGGACCAGCCCTCGCGCTCGGCCACACTGCGATAGCCCGATTCCGCGGCGAAAGCGGCCCATTGCCGGTTGGTCACCACCGTCCGCCCCAGCCGGAAGGGCGAGACGAAGACCCGCCGCCGGGGGCTGTCCATGTCGTCCGGATACCGGCCCTTGGCCGCGCCCATGTCGAAGAACCCGCCCTTCAGCGCGATCAGTCCGGCCGCGATCTCGGATTTCAGTGCGTCAGAGGCCCGCCGCGCCAGCGCCGGTGCCAAGCGTGTTTCGGGCAGCGCCAGGCCGGGGCCCGCGGGGGCGCAACAGGATTTGCCGTCCATCCATCCCTCCATCCTGCGCCTGTCCTGCACCCGGACGCGGGAAAAGGCAACGGGCGGTCCCGAAGGAACCGCCCGCGCCACAGGTCCGGGTGGGGAGGGGGTTTACCACCCGAACAGGAGGGTGAGGCCTGTTTGTCCGCCGTTTTGCTGGACGGCGGCGTTGGTGTTTTGGCCGAACTGGAAAAGGCCATAGGCGTTGTTTCCGCCGGTCTGGGTGATGGTGCCGGTATGGCCGGCGCCTTCCTGGTGGATGATGGCCTGGTCGGTGGCGCCCTGGGCGATGCCGGCGGCGTTGTTGACGCCGTGCTGGGTGACATGGCCATTGGCCTGGATGTCGTTGTGCAGCGCATAGAGCGCGAGGCCGATGCGCAGCGCCTGGGCCTCCTGTGCGTTGGAGGGAGCGATGTTGAGGGCGACCGAGCCTCCGGCCGAGGCGGCCATGGGCAGGGCGGTGGTGGCGGCGAGGGCGGCGGCGAAAGCGAGGGTTTTCATGGCTTGGGTCCTTGGCAGAGGAGGGATGAGGGGGGCTGAAAGGCTTTGGTCTGGAAGAAGGATCTTGGAAGGAACCGGGGGGAGCAGGGCCCCGGCGGCTCGTCTCAGAGGCGGGCGTCGGCGCAGGTCAGGGCCCGGCCGCCCACGGTGACGTCGAGATCGACATGATGGCTGCGCGGGCTGCCCGGGAGGCGGGTCTCGCCCAGCACCTCGGTGCCGCCGGCGGCGACCGAGAAATCGCCCGACTGGCGGATCGTGGTGCTGCCGCCGCCCCCGGTCGAGGTGATGGCCAGGGCATAGGCGCCCTGGGTGGCCTGCCGGGCATGGACGCGGCCGGTGATCAGCGTGCCCGAGCCCACGGGTTCGAGGGCGATCTCGCAGACCACGGGGGCGGCGGCGGGGCGCGAATTCTCGGCGAAAGCGGCGGAACAGGCGGCCATCGCGGCCAGCGACAGGCCGAGGAGGACCGCGGGCGCCCGGCGGGTCTGGATGCGGCGGTCGGGGAAGGTCTTGGTGCTGCGCATGGCGGGATCCTCAGGGTGAAACGGGGGATGGCAGGGGCCGCGGGGTCCGGGGGCTGAACCCCGCGGCGGGAGGGGAGCGGGAGGGGACGCTCCCCCGGGGAGGTCAGTGCTGGACGCCCTCAGTGCTGAACGATGGCGATGACGTTGCCGACGCCGGTCTGGGTGGCCGAGGCCGAGTTGTTGTCGCCCAGCTGCACGACGGCGGCGACGTTGTTGCGGCCGTACTGGCCGACATCGGCGGCGTTGTTGTTGCCCATCTGGGCGACGCCCACGGTGTTGCGGCGGCCCCATTGGTCGGTGCTGGCCGAGTTGTTCCAGCCCGACTGGCCGATGGCGGCGTCGTTGCGGCGGCCGTCCTGGGTGGCGACGGCGATGTTCGAGCCGCCGTTCTGGATCACGGTCAGGCGCTGACGATGGCCCGACTGGCCGCCGCCGACCTGGTTGTTCCAGCCGTTCTGCTCGACCACGACGCGGTGGCCGCCGGTGGCGAGGGCGGGCAGCGCGGTGGCGCCGATCAGGGTGGCGAGGACGAGGGTTTTGAAGGATTTGGCGAACATGGTCTGGGTCTCCGTAAGGGTGTGGCCTGATGGGTTGGTGGCCGGGGTTGAATGGGGTGGTCGGGTTGCTGTGGGTTGTGTGGTTCGGTCGTGTCAGTCGGGGAGCGCCGGTGCCCCGTGTCGTCCGGGGCGGTCTGTGCTTCCGATGAGACCAATCTGGCCGCCCGGCCCGGGTCAGACAAAATCAGCGCGCCGTGGGGCGATAACCGGGGGTCTGTTATCCGATAACAAGCCGGGCGATTGCCGCTAAGATATTGATACCGAACCGATTCGCCGGGTACTTCCGCCACAGACCCTCCCCGCGCGCCCCAGGCCCGGACACCGCCTTTCCCGTGACAGCCCCCGCTCCGGCGCCCCGCAGGCGGCACATCACCCCCTCGCGCGCCCGGCTGTTATCCGATGACAGGCCCGATCCGCCCCCCGGCCGCCGCCCCTGACCCGGCCTCGACTCAGGCCCCGCCGACTCACCCCCACCCCGCCCGACTCACCCGCGGCGCGGGCAGAAGGCGTATTTGCAGCAGAATGAAAGCCCGGGGGGCGGCGGACGAGGGGGCCGGCACGGAGCCCGCCGCGCGGGCAAGGACCACGAAGCGAGCACAGGGGCCGAGACCGCCCCACCGCCCCACCGCCCCCCGGATCCGCGGCTCGGGACGCGAGCCACGGACACCGCACAGACGAAAACGGCGGATCGCGCCTCTCGGGCAAGACGAGGGCCCCGCCCCAACCCTTCGTTGCGGCCCGACAGTCGCCCAACGCGCCCGCGACAGCCGCCAACAAAAGCGAAATACCGCCTCGGGCGTTGACTTCCCCTGCCCCGGACCGCCACTCTCCGCCCCAGTCGAAGGAGCAGCGCCATGTCATCCATGCAAAGCGGGAGCCTCTCCAACCAGAGAGACGAGACGATCCCGGGACTCGGCTTTGGTTTCGGGGGACAGAAGACGGCACGGGCGCGCAACGGGGCCTCGGCGGGCGGCCTGAGGTCACGGCGCGACGCCAGGCATCGCTCCCGGTGCGCCATCTCGCCGCCCTGCCCCGATCATCGCCTGTGGCACCCGGCCCGGCCTCGCCCTATGGGGCCGCGCCCATGACCCGGCCCGAGAAGCACTCGCTCACCCTGAAGGGCCACCGGACCTCGGTTTCGCTGGAGCCCGAATTCTGGGCGGCCTTCCGGGCGCTGGCCCGCGCGCAGGGTCAGGGGATCAACGAATGCGCCGCTGCCATCGACGCGGCGCGGGGCGACCTGGGGCTGGCCAGCGCCATCCGGCTGGCGGTGCTGCGCGACCTGCAGGCCCGCGCCGGCGGCTCAGAGGGGGCGTAGCCCGTCGCGGAAGCGGCGCATGTTGTCCTGATAGAGGCGCGCCGAGGTCCGCAGCCGGGCGAAAGCTGCCTCGTCCAGCTGCCGCACCACCTTGCCGGGAGACCCCATGACCAGCGAGCCATCGGGGATCTCTTTCCCCTCGGTGATCAGCGCGCCCGCGCCGATCAGGCAGTTGCGGCCGATCCGGGCGCCGTTCAACACCGTCGCCCCCATGCCGATCAGCGTCTCGTCGCCGATGGTGCAGCCGTGCAGGATGACGTTGTGCCCGATGGTGCAGTCGCGGCCGATGGTCAGCGGATAGCCCATGTCGGTGTGCAGCGTGCAGCCTTCCTGCACGTTCGAGCCGGCGCCGACCTCGATCCATTCGTTGTCACCGCGCAGCGTCGCCGTGAACCAGACCGAGGCACCCGCCGCCAGCCGCACCCGGCCGATGACATTGGCGTCAGGCGCGACCCAGGTGTCGGGGTCGATCTCGGGCGTCAGCCCGGCCAGGGCGTAGATCATGGCGTATCTCCGGGGTTGCGGGCGTCGAATTCGCGGTTCAGCCCGCGGACGAAATCGGTGAGGCCGGGCTGACGGTCGCGGCGCATCCGCTCGGCGCGCAGGATGGTCTGCAACTCCTCCTCGGCCCGGTCGATGTCTTCATTGACGATGACATAATCGTATTCCGCCCAATGGCTGATCTCGTCGCGACTCTTGGCCATGCGCCCGGCGATCACCGCATCCGTGTCCTGGGCCCGGGTCCTGAGGCGCGCTTCCAGATCGGCGATCGAGGGCGGCAGGATGAAGATCGACACCACGTCATGGCGCAGCTCGGAATTGCGCACCTGCTGGCCGCCCTGCCAGTCGATGTCGAAAAGCGTATCGCGCCCCTCGGTCATCGCCGCGGCGACCGGCCCCTTGGGCGTGCCGTAGAAATTGCCGAAGACCTCGGCATGTTCCAGCATCTCGCCCGCCGCGACCATGGCGGTGAATTCGGGTTTCGACTTGAAGTAGTACTCCACCCCGTCCGTCTCGCCGGGACGCGGGGCGCGGGTGGTGGCGCTGACCGAGAATTTCAGCGTCGGGTCCCAGGCCATCAGCCGGCGGGCCAGCGTGGATTTCCCCGCGCCCGAGGGCGAGGAAAGGATGATCAAGAGGCCGCGCCGCGAGGCAAAGGGGGCCATCGCCTACTCCAAGTTCTGCACCTGCTCGCGCATCTGGTCGATCACGGTCTTGAGGTCAAGGCCGATCCGCGTCAGGTCGGCGCTCTGCGCCTTGGAACACAAGGTATTGGCCTCGCGGTTGAATTCCTGCATCAGGAAATCGAGCTTGCGGCCCATGGGCTCGCTCTGCGCCATCAGGCGGCGCGCGGCGGTGACATGGGCGTCGAGGCGGTCGAGTTCCTCGGTCACGTCGGTCTTGACGGCGATCAGTGCCATTTCCTGTTCCAGACGCCCGGGGTCCAGGCCGGGGGCAGCCTCGGCCAGCCGTGCCAGCGCCGCCTTCAGCGCTTCGATCTGGTCGGGGCGGCGGGCGGCAGCGGCTTGCCGGGCCTCGGCCGTGAGGCTGGCAATGGCGTCGATCTGGGCGTCGATCACCTGGGCCAGCGCCGCGCCCTCGGCCGCGCGCATGGCGTCGAAGGCGGCCAGCAGCGCCTCCGCCCGGATCAGCAAGGCGCCGACCAGCGCGGCCTGGTCCAGCGTCTCGGGTCCGCTGTCGATCACCCCTTTCAGGCCCAGCAGATCCGCCGCGGTCATCGGTGCCAGCCCCAGCCCGCGGGCCTCGGCCTGAGCTTCGGCCGCCATGACCATCGAGACCGCCGCCTCCAGCGCCGCGGGGTTGAGTCGCATCGGCCCGGCTGATTCGCTTCGGGACAGTTTCAACGATAGGGAAACATTGCCCCTCTTAACCTTGTCTGAAAGTATTTTGCGCAACGACCCTTCCAGCCCGTCGAGCCAATCCGGCAGCCTAAATCGCAGGTCCAGGCCCCTGCCATTGACCGCGCGAAGGTCCCATTGCGCGGAATAAACCACTGAATCTAATGAGATTTCGCCCGTTTCGGAGGCGTAGCCGGTCATCGACTTAACCATTTCCCTAGAATTTGTCCCCTTTGTGGCGAATTGAGGCTAGATTAAGGCAACAGTAAGAATTCTCAAACAAAGGTAAACAGCGGGTCGGACGGGTTCGATTGGCCGGGGGGGTCAACGGAACGGGTCATCGACCGGGTTTGTGGAGATGAACTATGTCCGATGTCGTGCCTGAAAGCCAATCGCCGAGCCAACGCCTTGCCGAGGTCCTGCGCCTGCCCTTCACGGCGCGCAGCGGCGAGCAGGATTACCCGGCGGTCCGGGCGGTGCAGAGCCACTGGAACGAGCTGCGCGGCGACCGGATCTGCCCGGCGCGCGCCGAACTGGACCCCAAGCCGCTGGCCCATTGCCTGGATGTAATGTTCGTGGCCGAACTGGTGGCCCCCTCGGTGGCGCGGCTGCGGCTCTGCGGGCAGCAACTGGGCGAGCTTCTGGGGATGGAGCCGCGCGGCATGCCGCTGAGCGTCTTCTTCAACGGTGATGCGCGGACTGAACTGGCCCAGGCGCTGGCCCAGGTCGCCCAGGGCGCACGGGCGGTGATGCCGCTGCGTTCGGACGCGGGGCTGGGTCAGGCGGCCATCGACGGGATGCTGGCGCTGATGCCGCTCTCGGATCCCGATGGGCGCATCACCCGGGTACTGGGCGTTCTGGAAACGCGGGGGCCTGCCGGACGCGCGCCGCGTCGATTTCGCCTGAGCGCGCCCTTGCGGATGGAGAGCGATCCGCGCCCCCATCCCTTCGCCAAGCCCGCCCCGGCGGCCCGTGCCGCGACCGGCAATGCCGAGCGGCGGGTCGAGGCTCCGGCAGGCCATCTCCTGCCGGCCGCGCTGCCGCAGCGCGGGCAAAAGCCGATGCTGCGCGTGATCAAGGGCGGCTTGGCCTGAGATCGCCCCTGAGGCGCAAACGAAAGGGCGGCGGGTCTTGCGACCGGCCGCCCTTCGTCTTTTCTCCGAGGCGGTTTCAGACCGCCTTGCGGGCCAGTTCCTTGCGCCGCTGCGACAATTCCTCGGCCACCAGGAAGGCGAGCTCCAGCGATTGCGAGGCATTGAGGCGGGGATCGCAAGCGGTGTGATAGCGCGAGGACAGATCCTCGTCCGTCACCGCGCGCAACCCGCCGGTGCATTCGGTCACATCCTTGCCGGTCATCTCGAAATGCACGCCGCCGGGGATTGTGCCCTCGGCCTTGTGCACGGCGAAGAAGTCGCGGACCTCTTGCAGCACGCGCTCGAAGGGCCGGGTCTTGAAACCGGAGGCCGATTTGACCGTGTTGCCGTGCATCGGATCGCAGGTCCAGAGGACATTCGCCCCCTCTTCCCGCACCGCCTTGATCAGACGCGGCAGATGCTCGCCCGCCTTGCCGGCGCCGAAACGCGCGATCAGGGTCAGGCGCCCGGCCTCGTTTTCCGGGTTCAGCTTGCGCAGCAGGATCTTCAGATCCTCGGCGCTGAGCGAGGGGCCGCATTTCAGCCCGATCGGATTCTGCACGCCGCGGCAGAATTCAACATGCGCCCCGTCCGGCTGCCGCGTGCGGTCGCCGATCCAGATCATATGGCCCGACCCTGCCACCGGCAGGCCGGTGGTGGAATCGATGCGGCAGAGCGCCTCTTCGTATTCCAGCAGAAGCGCCTCGTGCGAGGTGTAGAAATCGACCGTGGACATCGCGCCCATCGTGTCCGAGGTGATCCCGGCCGCGGTCATGAAGTCGAGCGCGTCGGAAATCCGGTCGCTCAGCGCCTTGTAGCGCTCGGCATCCTCGGATTTGGTGAAGCCCAGCGTCCAGGAATGGACCCGGTGGATATCGGCGAAACCGCCCTTTGAAAAAGCCCGCAGCAGGTTCAGCGAGGCCGCGGCCTGGGTATAGGCCTGCAGCATGCGCTGGGGATCGGGCACCCGGGCCTCGGGCGTGAAGTCGAAGCCGTTGATGATGTCGCCGCGATAGCTGGGCAGTTCCACGCCGCCCATCGCCTCGGTCGGCGCCGAGCGGGGCTTGGCGAATTGCCCGGCCATGCGGCCGACCTTCACCACCGGAACCTTGGCGCCATAGGTCAGCACCACGGCCATCTGCAAAAGCACCTTGAAGGTGTCGCGGATGATATCGGCGTTGAACTCGGCAAAGCTCTCGGCGCAATCGCCCCCCTGCAGCAGAAAGGCCCGCCCGGCCGCGGCTTCGCCGAGCTGGCGCTTCAACGCGCGCGCTTCACCGGCAAAGACCAGCGGGGGATATTTGGCCAGCTGCGCCTCGGCCGCGCCAAGCGCGGCCCGATCGGGATAATCCGGCATCTGGATACGCTCTTTGGCGCGCCAGGCGGATTTGCTCCAGGCTTCGGTCATCGTGTCCTCCGTCGATGCACCGCCCGGCCACCCAGAAGGCGCCGTCAGCGGTATCAGCGCTCATACACCGCTTTTTTGGCCTTGCAAACCGGACAAGGCCCGCGCGCGCGATTTGTCCCTCCTTGCAGGGCTGCGGCTTTCCTGCTTGGATTGCGACAAACCGGCGTCGCGAACCAACCACGCGGCGGCCGTGCCCCCTCCACCCGGATGACCTTGATGAGCGACCTGCCCGCCCCGCGTTCCCGTACCCCCCAACCGCCCCGGACCGGCCGCTCGCCCGCCACCGTCACGGCCCCGGCCGCGGCGCGGTCGCAGCCCGCGCCGATCCGCCAGCGGCATTTTGTCTTCCTGCTGCTCAACCAGTTCACCTTTCTCAGCTTCGCCGCGGCCATCGAGCCCTTGCGCATCGCCAACCGGATGAGCGGCCAGTCCCTCTATCGCTGGACGCTGATCAGCGAATCGGGAAAGCCGGTGACCTGCTCCAACGGGGCGACACTGTTGGTCGATGGCGGGCTGGCCGAGGTCGGGCGCGACGATGTGGTGATCGTCTGCGGCGGCGTCGATGTGCGCGCGAACACGACGCAGCCGGTGGTCAACTGGCTGCGCAAGGTGGCGCGCAAGGGGTCGGTGATCGGCGGGCTTTGCACCGGGGCGCATACCCTGGCCGAGGCGGGGCTGCTGGAGAACCGCCGCGCGACGATCCATTGGGAAAACCGCGACGGGTTCCTGGAGGAATTCACCGACACGGATCTGACCAAATCGGTCTTCGTGATCGACGGCAACCGGCTGACGGCGGCGGGGGGCACTGCCTCCATCGACCTGATCCTGACGATGGTCGCCGATGACCATGGCAAGGATCTGGCCAATGCCGTCGCCGATCAGCTGATCTATACCACGATCCGCACCGACCGCGACATTCAGCGCCTGTCGATCCCGACCCGCATCGGCGTGCGCCATCCGCGCCTGTCGAAAGTGATCGAGCGGATGGAGCAATCGATCGAAGAGCCCGTCTCGCCCGCCGAACTGGCCGAGGAAGTGGGCATGTCCACCCGCCAACTCGAACGCCTGTTCCGCCGCTACCTGAACCGCTCGCCCAAGCGCTATTACATGGAGCTGCGGCTGGCGCGGGCGCGGAATCTGCTGATGCAGACCGAACTGAGCGTGATCAACGTGGCCCTGGCCTGCGGCTTTGCCTCGCCCTCGCATTTCTCGAAATGCTACCGCGCGCAATATGGCACCACCCCCTACCGCGAGCGCGGCACGCATGGGCTGGACGACGAGGCGGGCGGCGAGCCCGGGGATGAAGGCGAGGATCTGCTGGACGATCTGGACTGACGCGGGGCCGGGCGCCCTGCCCCGGCATCCGGGTTCTCAGAAACGAATGCCAAGGCCTTGAGGGTCAAGGGCTTTACCGGGTTCCGCCGATCCTCTGCCAGCCGGTCTTTCACCGCAGGGTGAAGCTGCTATAGTCGGCCGCAGTCGGCGATTGCGGCGCCTCTGCCGCGGTGATGCCCGGTTTTGGCGGGTTCGAGGAAACCCGCGCCCCTCGGATAGACGGCGAGCTTTCATGAAACTTGTGATCCCTCTTCTGGCCCTCAGCATGGCCCAATGCGCGATGGCCGAGAATGTCCCGGCCCAGATTCTCGACTGCGCCTTCGTGCAGGAATGCGACGCGGCCAGCGCCACCTGCACCACCGGCAACGAACCGAGGCTGTCCTTCGCGCTGGTCATGTCGGAAGACGGCGAGACCGCACGCTACGAGAACAACACCGCCAACCCGCCGATGCAGATCAGCTTCACCAATGACGGGGTGCTGGTGGCCTTCGATCCCTCGGGGCCGACCATGACCAGCGTTGGTGCCAATGGCATCGCCGTGCATGCCTCGAACCTGATCGTGCTGGCGCATGACATCCGCGCCGCGCAATGGACAGGAACATGCCTGCCGCGCTGAAGCTGGTGCTGCTGGCCGCGGGCGGCTCAAGCCGCATGCGCGGCGGCGACAAGCTGATGGAGGCGGTGGAGGGCCTGCCGCTGATCCGGCGGCAGGCGCAGGCGATGCTGGCGGCGGGGCTCGGCCCGGTGGCGGTGACCCTGCCCCCGGACCGGCCGCTGCGGGCGGCGGCGCTGGCTGGCCTTGATGTCGAACGTCTGACAATTCCCGATGCCGCTTCGGGAATGAGCGCCTCTCTCAAGGCAGCTGCGCGTTGGGTCAAGGGCGCAGCGCTGTTGCTTGCCCCCGCCGACATGCCAGAGTTGACGGCCGAGGATTTCCGCGCGCTGGCCGCAGGGCATGACGGCACGCACCCGCGGCGCGGCACGGCCGAGGACGGAACGCCGGGCCATCCGGTCCTCTTCCCCGCCTCGCTGCTGCCGCTCTTCGCCGGGCTCACCGGCGACGACGGGGCGCGGTCGATCCTGAAAGCCCATCCGCCGCTACTGGTACCGTTGCCGGGGAGGCATGCGGTGACGGACCTCGACACGCCCGAGGATTGGGCCACCTGGCGGGCAGGACGCGGGGGCCAGCCCCCGCACCCCCGGGATATTTAGAGAACAAAGATGCGCGGTTAAGGAAGGGTTAAGGGGCCTTGGGGTCGCGCCTGTGGGCGTCGAGGTCGCGGGTCGCCTTCTCGGCGCGGGTCCTGGCCAGGTCCTTCTGACCCTTGCTCAGCCCGTGTTGCGCGGCCTTGGCATCGCCTTTGGCGCGGGCCTCGTCCCGAGCGGCTTGCTTGCGCTTCGTGCGCAGGTTGACGACCTCGCCCATCACAGGCTCCGCGCGGCGAAGGTGTCGCATTGCGCCGGATCGCCGGCGCGGTAGCCGCGGAAGAACCATTCCTGCCGCTGTTCCGAGGTCCCGTGGGTGAAGCTGTCCGGCACCACGCGGCCGCCCGCCGAACGTTGCAGCGCGTCGTCACCGATGCGGGCGGCGGTGTTCAGCGCCTCGCGGATATCGGCGTCGGTCAGCGCCAGTTCCCGCGATGCCGCATGCGCCCAGACTCCGGCATAGCAATCGGCCTGCAATTCGATGCGGACGGACAGCGCGTTCGACTCGCGCTCCGAGACGCGGGCGCGTTGGGCGTTCACCTCGCCCAGCGTGCCGGTCAGGTTCTGGACATGATGCGCGACCTCATGGGCGATGACATAGGCATTGGCGAAGTCGCCGCCGGCATTGAGTTGCTGCTCCATCACCCGGAAGAAATCGGTGTCCAGATAGACGCGGCGGTCGCCCGGGCAATAGAACGGACCCATCGCCGCCTGCGCCATGCCGCAGGCGGATCCGGTGCCGCCGCGGTAAAGGACCAGCGTGGTGGGCGTGTAGCGCTGGCCCGAGGCGGCGAAGATCTGTGTCCAGACCTGTTCCGTCTCGCCCAGAATGGTGGCGACGAAGGCTTCCTCGTCATCGTCGATGGTGTTGGGACCGGTCTGCGTGGTCTGCTGGGTCGGCGCGTTGAACGAGCCGCTGGAACCGGTGAGCCCGCTCAGATCCACGCCGAAATAGGCGCCGATCAGCAGGACCACGACGGTGCCCAGGATCCCCAGCGGCCTGCCACCGCGCCCCCCGCCGATGCGGATGCCCGGAAGGCCACCGTGCGCCCCCCCGCTGCGGCGCCGGTCCTCGATATTCCGGCTGGTCCGTTTGCCGCGCCATTCCATGAAGGGATCCTCCCGCTGCCGGTTTCCGATCTTGCGCGGATTGGTCCGGCTGTCAAACATGCTTCTGGCAAACGCCGGCTGGGCTGCGCCGGTTCCCGACGGCAAAGGGGCGGTCCGCCGGACCGCCCCTTCCCTGTCGCGTTGCCCCTGGCCTCAGCCCTTGGGGCCGATCATATCCTCGGGCCGGACGATGCGGTCGAAGGTCTCGCCGTCGACGTAACCCAGCGCGATGGCTTCCTCGCGCAGTGTGGTGCCGTTCTTGTGCGCGGTCTTGGCCACCTTGGTCGCCGCGTCATAGCCGATGGTCGGGGCCAGCGCCGTCACCAGCATCAGCGATTCCTTCATCAGCTTGTCGATGCGCTGGGTATTGGCCTGGGTGCCGACCACCATATTGTCGGTGAAGGCGCTGGCCGAGTCGCCCAAAAGCTGCATGGATTGCAGCACGTTGTAGGACATCATCGGGTTGTAGACGTTCAGCTCGAAATGCCCCTGGCTGCCGGCGAAGCCCACCGCCGCGTCATTGCCCATGACATGGGCGCAGACCATGGTCAGCGCCTCGGCCTGGGTCGGGTTGACCTTGCCCGGCATGATCGATGAGCCGGGTTCGTTCTCCGGCAGGATCAGCTCGCCCAGGCCCGAGCGCGGGCCGGAACCCAGAAGCCGCAGGTCGTTGGCGATCTTGAAGAGCGAGGCGGCGACGGTCTTCAGCGCGCCCGAGAACATGACCATGGCGTCATGGGCAGCCAGCGCCTCGAACTTGTTCGGCGCGGTGACGAAAGGCAGCCCGGTGATCTCGGCGATCTGGGCGGCGACGCGGGTGTCCCAGCCCACCCGGGTGTTGAGGCCGGTGCCGACCGCGGTGCCGCCCTGCGCCAGTTCGTAGATATGCGGCAGGCACATTTTCACCCGTTCGATCCCGCGCTCGACCTGCTTGGCATAGCCCGAGAATTCCTGCCCCAGCGTCAGCGGCGTCGCATCCTGGGTATGGGTGCGGCCGATCTTGATGATGTCCTTGAATTCCTCGGCTTTCGCGACCAGCGCCTTGTGCAGCTTCTCCAGCCCGGGCAGCAGCACGTCGCGGGCCTGCATGCCGATGGCGACATGCATCGCGGTCGGGAAGGTGTCGTTCGACGACTGACCCATGTTGCAATGGTCGTTCGGGTGAACGGGTTTCTTCGAGCCCATCACCCCGCCCAGCATCTCGATGGCGCGGTTCGAGATCACCTCGTTGGCATTCATGTTCGACTGGGTGCCCGAGCCGGTTTGCCAGACGACCAGCGGAAAATTGTCGTCGAACTTGCCCTCGATCACCTCGGTGGCGGCAGCGGCGATGGCATCGGCGAGTTCCGGCGCCATGTCGCCCTGCGCCTTGTTGACCAAGGCGCAAGCCTTCTTGATGACCCCCAGCGCCCGGATGATCGGCACCGGCTGACGCTCCCAGCCGATGGGGAAGTTGATGATCGACCGCTGGGTCTGGGCGCCCCAGTATTTGTCTGACGGAACCTCAAGGGGGCCGAAGCTGTCGGTCTCGGTACGGGTGGCGGTCATCGCTGTCTCCTCAGGGATTTGCGCCCTCATAGCCAGCGGAAGCGGGAAAATCAATCGGTATGCCGTTGCATACGGATTGGCCTCCGCCCTGCCTGCCGCCGCCCGGAACCCGGCAAGCGCCGAGTGCCGGGCGCTGTAAAGTTTCTGTGATAAGTTGCCGAAATTCAACACTTGCGGAGAGTTCTTTTCGCTCGACTTGCCGTGATTTGCAGGCCGGGACCGATTGAGGCAGGCTCGCCCGGACACCGGCCGCGCCCGTTTGCGCGCCCGGGTTCTGGTTCGATTTTTTTAGGAGAATGACATTGACGACCTTTGGCTTCCTGGCCCGCTTTTCCACCGCGATCGTCCCGGTCGCCCTGGGGGCCGGAGCTTTCGTGTTTCCGCTGGCGGCCGGGGCCGACACGATGGCGCCCTGGTACATGCCCGCCGCCACCCGCGCGGCGCAATTCGCCGATTTCCGCGAGGATTACCGCCGCAGCGTGGTCGAGTTCCAGCCGTTCCGCGCGGAACTGACCGGCCTCGGCGCCGATGGCACGGCCCTGCGGCTGACCTCGCTCAACCCCTATGTGAACGCCTGGTTCGTGCTGGAAACCGGCGAGGGTCGGTCGCTGCGGCAATGGCATCTGGAAAACGCGGCACCCGAACTCTTCACCGTCTCGCTGGGCGAGGACGGCCGCGCGTTGACCGTCGCCAGCGAGGCCGGGACCGTCACCTGCACCCCCTGGGAGGGCGAGCTGGAAGAGGCCCGCAGCGCCAACCTGCCCTATTCGCCGATTTGCGACGGGCGGATGTTCCTGCGCAACCAGGGCTCGGGCAGCCGCACCACGCGTGAGGCCGTCACCGAATTCCTGCGCGGCTATGTGCCCTTCGGCGAAAGCCTGATCAACCTGATCAAGGACACGCTCTACGAGGACGCCTATCTCACCTCGGCCCAGACCATGGACGAGGCCGAGGCCGGCTCGACCGTCGAATTGCTGGGCCATGCCGATCTGCGCCGCAATCCGGTGATGCGCTCGAACCTGCGGGTCGATCTGGTGGGCGCCGAGGCCGCGCAGATGGAGGCCGGGGCCTGGTACGCGGTGCAGAACGCGCCCGGCATCTATGCCTCGGTCGTGCAGCCCGGCATGGTCAGCCAGGAGGTGATGTCGGTCCCCGGCGCCAACGGGCTCGACGGGGTCGAGAACGGCTCGGACGTGCATCTGTGGGCCTTCGACATGTCGCGCTTCGACCTGCGCTATGAAATCGGCACCTCGCACCCCGAGGTCGACTGGTCGCCCCGCCCCTCGGGCGCGGGCCGCGACTATTCGCTGCCGGGACCGGACGGGTTCGGCACGGTCGAGCCGTTGCAGATGACCGGGATGATGAACCCGGTGTTCATGGACCGGCTGGCGGGGATCTTCGCCGGCGGGTTCAAGCGCGACCACGGCGCCTGGCGGCTGACGGATTTCGCCTATACCAACCACGGCCATCATTACGGTTTCATCGTCAACGGCGTGATCCTGTCGCGGCTGCAACCGGGACTGGCCACGATCTATGTGCTCCAGGACGGCACCGTCCACATGGATATCTGGTCCGAACAGCTGGACCAGCTGCTGCCCCACATCCGCTTCGCCCGCCAGAACGGCACGCCGCTGGTCGAGCGTAACGCCGATGGCGTCGGCGTGCCGGGCAGCCAGGTGCGGAGCTGGATGGGCGGCAACTGGTCGGGCTCGGCCGAGGCGCAGCTTCGGACCCTGCGCTCGGGCGTCTGCATGCGCACCATCGAGGACCGGCAATTCCTGATCTACGCGGTCTTCATGTCGGTGACGCCTTCGGGCATGGCGCGGGTCTTTCAGGCCTATCATTGCGACATGGCGATGCTTCTGGACATGAATTCGCTCGACCTGACCTATTCGGCGATCTACCCGCGCGAGCCCGGATCGCCCGATTTCTCGATCGTGCATCTGGACCGGCGCATGGCGGAATCGGACAGCCGGCACCGCGATGGCACGCCCATGGGCCGGTTCATCGAATTCTCGGACAACCGCGACTTCTTCTACCTGCTGCGCCGCTGAGGAGGCTTGCCATGAACCGCCTGAAACCCCTTGCCCTGGCGCTGGGTCTTGCGCTTGCGCCGCTCGCCGCGGCCGCCCAGACCCTGGCCCAGAACAATGAGGTGATGTTCCAGCAGATGCAGCAATATCGCGGCCTTTCGGGGGCCACGATGGACCGCATCCGCGCCATCTTCGCCGAGAACGGGATGATCGGCCAGGGCAACCCGGCCGTGACCCGCCACCCGATGACCCCCGAACAGGCGGCCGAGCGCCAGGGCGGCAGCGTCGATTCGGTGCGCCGCGCCTATCGCAACGCCCGCTTCGAGCGGATCTGCGGCCATCCCTACGAGGTGCCGCTCTATGATCCGCAGACCCAGCGCCCCGAGGATGCGACGGTCTGCGCCTTCATGTTCGAATATCCGAACGTGCCGCTGACCTATCCGGTGACCTGGGTCCGGGCCGACCAGGCCGCGCGGCTTTGCTGGGCCGAGGGCGCGCGCATCGGCGATGCGCATGAATGGGAGGGCGCGGCGGCAGGCCAGTTGCTGCCCCCCGATTACAATTTCGCCGCCGGCAGCCAGCAGGCGATGCGGTCGTGGCACAACAATCATTACGCCAGCCAGCGCAACCGCTATTCGATCGGCAACTGGCGGGACGGGGTCTGCGCCACGGGCAGCAGCAAGACGCCGGGCTGCAACGGCGGCTCCTTCTCGGGCTGCGGGTCGAATACCTATCCCTCGGGCTCGTTCCCGCAATGCCATTCGCCGCTTGGCGTCTATGACATCGACGGCAACGCGGCCGAACACATGAACCTGCCGCTGGCGTCCGACCAGATGGCATCGCGCGGCTCGACCACGCTGGGCGTGACCGAGATGAAGGGTTCCTGGTTCATCTGGGATACGGTGCACGCCCATGAATTCTGGGCCCGCTGGCGCGCACCCTTCTGGCACGGGACCCGGGTCCTCTCGACCGCGAGCCACGCCAATTACCACCTGGGCTTCCGCTGCTTCCGCGACGTGCGCTGAGGCCGGAAGGAAGCGGGGGGCCAGCCCCCCGCACCCCCCGCTCAAGGGGGTTTTCCACCCCCTTGAGAAACCCCCGAGGATATTTGAAGCGCAAAGAAGGCGACTTAACGCCCTCTTAATCTTCATCTTTGCGCCCTAAATATCCTCGGGGGGTGAATTGGCCGTCAGGCCAAGAGGGGGGCAGAAAGCCCCCCTTTTTTTTCGGCGCGGCGGCACGCCGCGCCGCTGGTCGCCCAGGCGCTCGTGCCGAAGGCGCGGGCAACGAGGGCGAAACCCCTCACCTGCCGTGGGTACGGTCGTAGCCGTTGGCTACAGGCGGCACCCAGCCAGCGAGCGCCTCGGCCGGGGTTTCCCAGATCTCGACCTCCAGCGGATGACAGGCCGCCGCATCCGAGGAATGCTCGGCGCTGCAATCGCCCCCCGGGCAGGCCGAGAGCACGCCAAGCAGCTCGATCTCGGCGAAGAATTCCAGATAATCGCCGGGCCGCACCGGGCTTGCCTTCATGAAATACTGCCCCGTTTCTGTGAATCCGGTGCACATGAAGACGTTGAGCACGTCATGCACCAGCGCCTCGGCACCCTCGACCCCGGCATCGCCCAGGGCCCGGGTCAGGTTGGAATGGCAGCAATGATGGTACTGCCCGCCGCCCGAGAGCAGCCAATGCGTATAGGGATCGCAGCGCGTGCCGATTACGTCATGGACCCGACCGCCGTAAGGATCGGTCCCGTACCAGCCCAGCGTATCGGCCACCAGCGTTGCCATCGGCCGCAGCCAGGGAAAGACCGACCACATCCGGTCGCCGACCCGCAGATGCGTGCCGTGCAGCGCCCGCGTCTTGCCGGAATAGAAGCGCTCCTGCGGATCGGCGGCCGAGAAGAGATTGAGGTCGCCGACCTGCGGCCCTTCGGTGCAGGTGATGCGAAAGAACCCGCCCGCCGGCACGCGAAAGGCCCGCCCCTCGCGCGCGGGGACCGTCACCGCCCCGATCCTCTGCGCGCGTTCGCGGGCGTTCGCATAGACGGCGAGGTCGGGGACCGGCAGCGTCCCGGTCGGGTAGCAGAGGACCGGTGCCACCGCACGGCGGGCATCGGCATCGGCGGGCGTTTCAAGGTGAAAAGGCCTGTGCATGAAGGGGTCCCGGGCTGATCGCTGGCCTCGCCGTTAAGGACGACGACGCATAAAGAAACAATGGAAACACTCCTCTACGGATTTTCAAGCTGTAAGCGCGCCGAGTCCCTGCTATGCTCGTCTAAGGTGTAAACGTGCGGATCGCGGTTGATGGAAGACGGGTCAGGTAGAACGGAATCGGCGACGCGTTCCCAAGGCACGCCCCATGATACGGTGATCGACGCGCTGGGATTGCTGCTGCGCGCCGGCCCGGAACAGCTGGATACCGCCATCGTCTCGGTCCTGCACCGGCTCGGCACCGCGGTCGGGGCCGAACGCGCCCTTCTTTGCACCGCCGGACCGAGCGGCTGGCGGTTGACGCATCAATGGCATGCCCCATCCTGCGACGCGGCGGCGGATTGCCTGAACGGGCGCTCGGTCCTCGAGATCGTCGATGACCCCGACGCGCTGGCCGAGGGGCGGCCGCTGGTCTACCCCGATCTTGCATCCCTGCCCGAGGGGGCGCTGCCCCGCACCGCGCTGGACAGCGGCGTGCAGGCCATGGCCCTCGTGCCGCTGGTCTCGGATGCGGGGGTCAGCGGCATTATCGGCCTGCAGCGCTTGCGCGGACCCGGCGGCTTTGACGCGACCGGGCTCTGGATGGCGCGCGCGCTCAGCGACGGGCTCGGCTCGGCGCTTGCCCGCCGTCAGGCCGAGGCCGAGCGCGACGCCGCCCGCGCGGCGCAAGCCGAAACGCTGGAGCGTTTGCGCGCCACGCTGGCGGCGATGCCCGAACTGGTGCTGGAGATCGACATCGACGGGCGCTGCATCGACTTTCATACCGCCGCGCCCGAGCTGCTGGCCGTGCGCCCCGAGGCGGTCCTCGGCCGCACGCTGGAGGAGACGCTGCCGCCCCGGATCGCCCGGCTCCAGCGCATGGCGATGAAAAAGGCGCTGGGGGCCGGCACCGCCCGTGTGCCCCCCTATCCGCTGACCCTGGGCGGGGTCGAGCATTGGTACGAGACGACCATTGTCCGGCGACGCGTTCGCGGGCAGGACGGTTTCATCTTCCGCATCCGTGACGTCACGGCCGAACGCCAGCGCGAGGCCGAAAACGCCATGCTGATCGAGGTGACGCGCACCATGACCAACCTGGCGGTCCTGCTGGACAACCAGGGCTGCATCATCTGGACCAACCCGGCGGCCGAGCGGGTCTCGGGCTGGCGGATGGCCGATCTGCGCGGCAAGCCTTTCGACTCGCTGGCCGATACCGCGACCGATCCGGCCGCCATCGCCCTGCTGAAGACGGCGATCGCCGAGCGTCGCTCGTGCCGGATGGAACTGGCCGGCCGTCGCCGCGACGGGACCTCGTATTGGGTCGATGTCTGGTTGCAGCCGCTGGCGGATCCGACCGGCAAGCCGCAGGGTTTTCTGGCGATCAAGAACGACATCACGGCGATTAAGCGCCATGAGCGCGAGCTGGAGCGGCTGGCCCTCGAAGCCGAGCAGGCGCACAGCCGGCTGCACGCCGCGCTCGAGGTGTTGCAGGACGGTTTCGCCCTCTTCGACGCCGAGGATCGCATGGTCCTGTCGAACGAGCGCTATCGCAGCTTCTTCCCGCAAAGCTCGGCGATGATTGCGCCAGGCGTCCTGTTCGAGGATGTCCTGCGTCATGCCTTGGCAGCGGGCGAGTTCCGCGACGCCGTGGGCCGCGAGGAGGCATGGCTCGCCGAGCGCATGGCGCAGCACCGCGAATTCAGTTCCCAGACAGAGCTGCATCTGAAGGACGGCCGCTGGGTGCGGGTGTTCGAACACGCCACACCCGATGGGGGGCGGGTGGGCCTGAGGGTCGATGTGACGGCGCTGAAGGATGCCGAGCGGCGGCTCAACGACATCATCACCAGCGCCCGGATCGGCATCTGGGAATATGACGTCCAGAGCGGCACCACCGAATTCAGCCGGCTCTGGTGGGAGATGCTGGGCTACGGCGACGAACAGCCGACCACCCTCACCCGCGAGTTGTGGAACAGCCTGATCCATCCCGACGACAGTCTGACGCTGCGCGAGTTGACCCGGCAGTTGCGCAGCGGCACGCTGGAGGCCCTGGAAAGCGAGATGCGGCTGCGCCACCGCGAGGGGCATTGGGTGCATATCCTGACCCGCGGCCAGGTCAGCGCCTATGATTCCGAGGGGGCGGCCACGCGCATCGCGGGGATCGGGCTGGATCTGACCGACAGGCGGCAGGTGGAGGACCGGCTGCGGACGATCCTCGAAGCTTCGGCCGTCGGCACCTGGCACCTCGATTGCGTGACCGGGCGGGTGTCCATCGACGATCAATATGCGGCGATGCTGGGTTACCGGATGGACGACCTTCTGCCCTGGACCCGCGACAAATTCGAATCCCTGGTGCATCCCGACGACCTGCAGAGCCTGCATGACCGGGTGAGCGGACTCTACGGCTCTGACCGCAGCACCGTCGCGCATGAGTTCCGCATGCGCCACCGGGACGGCCGCTGGGTCTGGATCCTGTCGCAGACCCGGGTGCAGCGCTGGTCCGCCCCCGGCATCGCCGCCGAGGAGACGGGCGTCCATATCGACATCACCGAACGCAAGCAGCGCGAGGCGGCGCTGGCCGAGGCCAAGCAGGCGCTGGAAGAAGCGCTCTTTGCCCACCGCGCCTCGGAACAGCGCTATTCCGACATTGCCCAGGCCTCGAACGAATGGTTCTGGGAAATCGCGCCGGGCCGCCGTGTCACCCATCTGACCGCCGGTTTCGAGCGCACGACCGGCATTCCCATCGCCAAGGTCATCGGCCGCACGCTGGAAGAGATGGGCGTGACGCCCGAGTCGGGCGGCGTCAGCGGCGATTGGGAGGCCCTGGGCCGTCGCCTCATCGCCCGCGAGGCGATTAGCGATTTCATGTTCCGTATCCAGCCCGATCCGCGCAACCCGCCGATCTGGCTGCGCATCAGCGGCGCGCCCTTCTACGATCCCGCGGGCCGCTATATGGGCTATCGCGGCGTCGGCTCGAATGTGAGCGCGCTGATTGCCGCCGCCGAAAAGGCCGAGGCCGGCAGCCAGGCCAAGTCGCGTTTCCTGGCCAATATGAGCCACGAGTTGCGCACGCCCCTCACCGGGGTCCTGGGCATGGCCGAACTGCTGGGCGAGACCGACCTTACCCGGCGCCAGCGCGAGATGATCGACACGATCCGCGACAGCGGCGAGGGGTTGCTGGCCATCCTCAACGACATCCTCGACCTCGCCAAGATCGAGGCCGGCAAGATGGTCATCGAACACGAGCCTTTCGTGCCTGCGGAAATCCTGACCCGGGTGCGGGCGCTCTTCGCGCCGCGCGCCGCTGCCGCAGGACTCGAGCTGCGCATCGCCCCCGAGGCGGCCTGTGCCACGCCGCGGATGGGCGACGCCAACCGCCTGTTGCAGATCCTGCACAATCTGGTCAGCAATTCGGTGAAGTTTACGCAACAAGGCTTCATCTCGGTCTCGGTCGAGCTGGCGCCGGAGGAGCCGGGAAGCCTGCTGTTTACCGTGCGCGATACCGGCATCGGCATGACGGCCGAGCAGATGTCCAAGGTCTTCGAGGAATTTGAACAGGCGGAAACCTCGACCGCGCGGCGCTTCGGCGGCACCGGGCTTGGCCTGTCGATCACCCGGCGGCTGACCATGCTGATGGGCGGGACGATCACCCTGGACAGCGAGCCCGGCAACGGCACCACGGTGACGTTGCTGCTGCCCGCGCCGCCGGCCGGAGCGTCGCTGCGGGCCCCCGTCCGGCCGGTCATGGCCGGGCTGCACGGCATGCGCCTGCTGGTCGCCGACGACAACCGTACCAACCGGAAGATCCTGGACACGATGCTGACCGGCCTCGGTGCCAGCGTGGTCCTGGCCGTGGACGGGCAGACCGCCTGCGACGCCTTCCGCCCCGGGGCTTTCGACGCGCTGCTCCTCGACATCTCGATGCCCGGGCTCGACGGGATGGGCGCACTGGCCGAGATCCGGGCGATGGAGGCGCGCGCCGGGGCGATGCCGGTTCCGGCCCTGGCGGTCACGGCCAATGCCATGTCGCACCAGATCGAGGATTATCTTGCCGCCGGTTTCGACGGCCATATCGCCAAACCCTTCCGCAAGGAGACGCTGGCCCAGGCGCTGGAGGGCGCGGTCGAGGTTCGCCGGAAAGCCTCGTGACGCGGCGCCCGCCGCGTCAGGCTGCCCCTCGTCCCACCGTCAGGATCGGGGCGAAGGTGCCCAGGATCAGCCGCCGCTGGTCGAAAGGCACCTCGGAAGGCTCACTGCCGCGCGGGTCCTGCGCGATGGCGGCTTCGGCCGCGTCCATCACAGCGCGCGAGGGCCAGATCTGCCACATCAGCACGATCCTCTCGCCGGGTTCCGCCGCCACTGCCTTGCGGAAATCCGTGCGGCTGCCCGTTGGGATGTGATCCTCCCAGGCCTCGACCACCTCGAGGCAGCCCAGCCCTTGGAGCATCGCGGCACTGTCCCGCGCCCAGACCAGATAGGCCTCGCGCTGCGCCTCGGGCACGGGGATCACGAAAGCGGCGATATGCATGACGGGTCCTCCCGCCCCCCGCATCGCGCGCCCTCCCGGTGTCTGTCGAGCCCCCTTCCCTTTCCCCCGCCTCGCCCCTAGCAAAGAGGCAGTCAAATCGGAGGCGGTGATGTCGGTTTTCCTGGGGGTCGATACGGGCGGGACCTATACCGATGCGGTGCTTCTGGACGATGCGGCCGGGCAGGTGCTGGCCAGCGCCAAGGCCCTGACCTCGCGCCCCGACCTGTCGCTGGGGATCGGCGGCGCCATCGACGCCGTGCTGGCCGATGCGCCGCAGATCGCGCCGGCCGAGATCGGCCTCGTTTCCCTGTCGACGACGCTCGCCACCAACGCCCTGGTCGAGGGCCAGGGCACCCGCGCCGCGCTGGTGGTGATCGGCTTCGCACCGGCCGATATCGCCCGCGCCGGTCTGGCCGAGGCCCTGGGCGACGATCCGCTGATCGCGCTCGCGGGTGGGCATACCCATGCCGGGACCGAGGCCGTGCCCTTCGACTCCGAGGCGCTGGAACGCGCGCTGTCGGCGCTGCCGCCCGGGATCAGCGCGCTGGCCGTGGCCGGTCAGTTCGCCACCCGCAACCCCGCGCATGAGAACGCCGCCCGCGCCCTGATCCGCGCGCGGACCGGCCTGCCCGTCACCTGCTCGCACGAACTCAGCGCCGGGCTGAACGGTCCCAAACGCGCCCTGACCGCTTTGCTCAACGCCCGCCTTGTCGGCATGATCGACCGGCTGGTCACCGCCTGCGAGACGCATGTCGCGGCGCGCGGGATCAAGGCACCGCTGATGGTGGTCCGTGGCGATGGGGCGCTGGTCAGCGCGGCTTTGGTGCGCGAACGCCCGATCGAGACCATTCTCAGCGGGCCCGCGGCCTCGATAGCCGGGGCGGCCTGGCTTACCGGGCTCAGCGATGCGCTGGTCTCGGACATCGGCGGCACCACGACCGATGTGTGCCTGCTGCGCGACGGCCGCCCCGCCATCGACCCCGAGGGGGCGCGCGTCGGCGGCTGGCGCACTATGGTCGAGGCTGTGGCGATGCGCACCACGGGCCTGGGCGGCGACAGCGAGGTCCGGGTGCAGGAGGGGCTGGAGGGCGGGCTGATCCTCGGTCCCCGGCGGGTGATCCCGCTGTCGCTGGCCGCCGTTCATCACCCCGAGCTGGTCCACCGCATGCTGGACGAGGCCCTGGGCCGCGATCCCGCGCCCGAGGAGGGCTGGCGCGTGGCGCTGCCCCTCTTCACCGCCCTGCCCCCGGGCCTGTCGCCGCGCGACGCCGCCGTCGCCGACCGGTTGCTGGACGGGCCGAAGCGGCTGTCGGAACTCCTGCGCACCCGGGTCGAGGGGCCGGCGCTGACGCGCCTCGTCCAGGGCGGGCTGGTGATGCTGACCGGGCCCACACCCTCGGACGCGGCGCATGTGCTGGGACGGCAGGCAGGCTGGGACGGGGAGGCGGCGGAAAAGGCGCTGATCCTGCTGGCCCGGCGCCGGGGCGGCAATGGCGAGCGTCTGGCGCCCGACGCCGCCACCATGGCGCAACGGATCGTCGACCAACTGACCCGACAGACCGTCGATTGCCTGATGGAGGCCGCCTTTGCCGAGGATGGCCGCGATTTCGGCGCCCCGCCCGAGGCGCTGGCCCGCCAGCCCCTGACCGCCGCCGCGCTGGACCGCGCGCCGGGCCTCCTGCGGCTGGAGGCGCGGCTCGGCGTGCCGGTGATCGGCCTCGGCGCCTCGGCCGGGTGCTATTACCCGGCCGTGGGCGAGCGCTTGGGCACCCGGATGGTCGTGCCCGAGCACGCGGGCGTGGCCAATGCGGTGGGCGCGGTGGTCGGCCAGGTCTCGATGCATGCCGAGGGACAGGTCACCGCCCCGGCGCCGGGCCTCTATGTCGCCCATCTCGCCAGCGGTCCCGCCCGGTTCGCCGAGGCCGAGGCGGCGGTCGCGGCGCTGGCGGCCGATCTCACCGACCAGGCGCGGAATCGCGCCGTGGCGGGCGGCGTGTCCGAACCCCGCCTCGTGACCAGCCGCGAGGATCTGGGCGCCGAGGTCGAGGGTCAGCCGATGCTGGTCGAGATCCGCCTGCGCGTCACCGCCTCGGGCCGCCCCCGCATCGCCACCGGCTGACGCTTGCAGGCGCCCGAGCCCGCTTGTAGAAGGCGCAGACCGGATGGGTGGCCGAGTGGTTTAAGGCTCTGGTCTTGAAAACCAGCGTGGGGGAGACCCCACCGTGGGTTCGAATCCCACCCCATCCGCCATTTCCCTATTCCTTGCGCCGGTCGAAGGCATCTCGCGCCGTTTCGACCTGGGCGAGGTGCTGCTCGGCCCAGAGCCAGACGCCGCAGAAGGCCTCGCCCAGACTTTCGCCCAGGGGGGTCAGCCGGTAATCGACACGGGGCGGGACGGTGGCATGGACGTGGCGCGTCAGCATGCCGTCGCGCTCCATCTGCCGCAGCGTCTGGGTCAGCATCTTCTGGCTGATGCCCGGCACCTGCCGGGCGATCTGGGTGAAGCGCAGTTCGCCGTGCTCGTCCAGCACCTCCAGGATGATCATCGTCCATTTGTCGGCGACGCGCCCGATCAGGTCGGTGACCAGAGCCTCGATCTTCGGGTTGCCGGTGGCCGGATAGGCCGCGGCCTCGCGGGGTGCCCGGGACATGGCTAATACTCTCTTTTTGGTAAGTATAATTCTTTTCGGTGCCTTCTTTCTATCGGAAAGCAAGGGGCGCAGATAGGCCCCATCCAGAAACGGAAGGGAGTTTTCCGATGAAACCCATGGGCAACACGATCCTCATCACCGGCGGCGGCTCGGGTATCGGCGCGGCGCTGGCGCATCGCCTGCATGATCAGGGCAACAGGATCATCGTTACCGGGCGGCGGCCCGAGGCGCTGGCGGCCACCATCGCCGGACGGGCGAACATGGCCGCCCTGCCCCTCGACGTTGCCGACCCGGCCGCCATCCCGGCCTTTGCCGCCGAGGTCACCGCCCGGCACCCCGACCTCAACGTGGTGATCAACAATGCCGGGATCATGCGGACCGAGCGATTGGACCGGCGCCGCGACCTGAGCGATGCCGAGGCGACGATCGCCACCAACCTGCTGGGCCCGATCCGGCTGACCGATGCGCTGATCGACCACCTGCAAACACGGCCCGATGCGGCCATCGTCAACGTGACCTCAGGCCTGGCCTTCGTGCCGCTGGTCACCAGCCCGACCTATAGCGCGACCAAGGCCGCGATCCATTCCTATACCCAATCCCTGCGCGTGGCGCTGGCGGGCAAGGTCGAGGTGATCGAACTGGCGCCGCCCGCGGTGCAGACCGGCCTCACCCCGGGGCAGGAAACGCGGCCTGGTTATCAGCCGCTCGATGCTTTCATCGACGAGGTGATGGCGCTCTTCACCCGCCGGCCGACGCCGCCCGAGATCCTGGTGCAGCGGGTTCATTTCCAGCGCTTCGCCGAGGCCGAAGGCCGGTTCGACGCGGCCCTGGCCACGCTGAGCGCGATGGCCGCCGGACAGCACAGGGGGTGAGCCGCCGGGAAGGCGCGGAGGGCCGGGGCCCGCCCGCCGCCCCTTGCCCCCGGCCCGGGCATCGGTCACCTTGCCCGCCGGACGACGCAGGAAACAGACATGACCGACAAGCCACAGGGCGAACTGACGCTTCAGACCGTGCCGATGCCCGCCGATACCAATGCCAACGGCGATATTTTCGGCGGCTGGGTGCTGAGCCAGATGGATATCGCGGGCGGGGTCGCCGCGCATCGCCGCTCGGGCGGGCGGACAGCGACGGTGGCGATCAACGCCATGCGCTTTCATGCGCCAGTGCTGGTGGGAGACCTCTTCACCGTCTACACCTCGATCCTGCGGACCGGCACCACCTCGATGACCATCCATGTCGAGGCCTGGGTCCAGCGCCCTGCCCTGCCCGCGCCGATTCAGGTGACCGAGGCCGATTTCACCTTCGTCGCCATCGAATCCTCGGGCGTGAAACGGCCGCTGCCGCCCTTGCCCTGACGCGTCACGGGCCTTGCCCTTTCGCCGGCCCTGCGCCAAGGTCGTTGCAGAAGCGACGAAAGAGGATCCCATGGCCGACACTGCCACCTATGGCTATCAATCCATCGCCCGCGCGGTGCTGGACCACGAGATCGACACGATGTTCGGCCTGATGGGGGATGCCAATCTCTTCATGGTCGATCATTACGTGCGTCAGGGCGGCGGCACCTTCGTGCCCGTGGCCTATGAGGGCAGCGCGGTTCTGATGGCGCTGGCCTGGGCGCATGTCTCGGGCAAAGTGGGGGTGGCGACGGTGACGCATGGCCCGGCGCTGACCAATTGCGTGACGGCGCTGACCGAAGGCGCGCGGGGCCATATCCCGATGGTGCTGCTGGCGGGCGACACCTCGGTCATGGCGCCGCAGAACCTGCAAAACATCGACCAGCGTGAGGTGGTGAAGGTCACGGGCGCGGGTTTCGAGCAGCTCCGCGCGCCCGAGACGGCGGCGCATGACGTGGCCCATGCCCTCTATCGGGCACGGGTGGAAAAGCGGCCCATCGTGCTGAACATGCCGGCCGATTTCATGTGGCAGGAGGTTGCGCACAAGAAGACCATCTTCCCCGCCTTTGCCGCCCCAGCCATGGTGCCCGAGGGCGACGATCTGGACGCCGCCATCGGCATGATCGCCTCGGCCCGGCGGCCGATCATCCTGGCGGGCGGCGGGGCGGCGGGGGCGCGCGACCGGCTGATCCGGCTGGCCGACCGGCTGGAGGCGCCGCTCGCCACCACGCTCAAGGCCAAGGGGCTGTTCAACGGTCATCCCTATAACCTCGATATCGTCGGCACGCTCTCGACCCCCGCCACCTACGAGGCCATCGCCAAATCCGATTGCATCGTCTGTTTCGGCGCCTCGTTGCATCATTTCACCACCGACAAGGGCAAGCTGATGAAGGGCAAGCGGGTGGTGCAGGTGAACGAAAGCCCGCTGGAGGCGGCGAAGAACTTCCACCCCGATGTGGCGCTGATCGCCGATGCGGGGCTCACCGCCGACAATATCGTGCATTGGCTGGACGAGGCCGAGATCCCGGCCTCGGGCTTCACGCGTGAGCTGGACATGGACGCGCTGACCCTGCACCCGCCGGGCCGCACGGGCGCCAAGCCGGGGACGGTCAACTACGTGCAGGCCTTGCGGCGGCTGGAGGAGGCGCTGCCGAAGAAGCGGATCCTCACCACCGACGGCGGGCGCTTCATGACCGAGGTCTGGTGCCGCATTTCCGCCCCCGATCCGCAAAGCTTCATCGTCACCGCCAATTTCGGCTCCATCGGACTGGGGCTGCAAGAGGCGATCGGCGCGGCGCTGGCTGACCGGACGCGCCCGGTGGTGCTGTTCACCGGCGATGGCGGCTTCATGATGGGCGGGGTGAACGAATTCAACACCGCGGTTCGGCTGGGGCTGGACCTGATCGTGATCGTCGCCAATGACAGCGCCTATGGGGCGGAACATATCCAGTTCATCGACCGGGCGATGGATCCGGGGCTGACGGAGTTTGACTGGCCGTCCTTCGCGGCGGTCGCGACCGCCCTGGGGGGTGAGGGGATCGCGGTAGAGTCGGAGGAGGCGCTGGAACAGGCGCTGGCGGCGATCCCGAATCGGACGCGGCCTTTGCTGATCGAGTTGAAGCTCGATCCCGAGGATGTGCCGAGGATGCGGATCTGATCGGTCTGAGCGGACGGAAAGTGCGTGCGAGCACGCATCCTATGGGTGGGGTCATGGTGGGATGAAATCCCACCCTACAGATTGCGGCGCTTGACCCTGTAGGGTGGGATTTCATCCCACCTTCCCAAGCGTCAAAGAAACACCTTCGCCCCCATCCAGACCCCCATCCCCGCCATCAGCGCGCTTTCCGTGAAGGACACGAGGCCCAGCGGCACCTTGGACGCCCCGCCGACGCAGGCGCATTTCAGCGCGCGCTTGTCGATCCAGACCGCCTTGGCCACGCTCGCCGCACCGATGAGCCCGATGATCAGCGAGACCGGCGCCGCCAGCCAGAGCAGCGCGCCCGCCGTCATCAGAACCCCGGCCAGTGCCTCGAGATACGGATAGACCGAGGCATAGGGCACCCAGCGCCGCGCCAGCAGGTCGTAGTTCAGGAACATCAGCGAAAACGCCTCCACATCTTGCAGCTTCTGCAAGGCGAGCAGCACCATGGAGAGCGAGACGACCCATTCCGCCGCCCGGAGCGTCAGCGGGTTGCCGTATTGGTGCCAGGACAGCGCCAGCGCCAGCAGCGCGGCCAGGGCGAAAATCACCAGCACGGGACGATAGGAGGTCTCGCTCCGCTCCTCCTTCGGCGGGTCGATGCCGAGGTAGACCCGCAGATCCTCGTAGCCGCCGATCCGCGCGCCGCCGATATAGGTCTGGGGCGAGGTTTCGACCCCGGCCTGCTCCAGGAAAGCATCGGTCTCGGCCCGGGTCCGCAGCGGGTGGTCGATCACCCGGAAGCCGTGGCGCCGCAGCAGATCCTTCGACTTCAGTCCATAGGGGCACAGATGCCCGGGGGTTTCCATCCGGTAGAGTTCGGCGGTCTTTTCGGTCTGCGGCATGGTCCTTCCTTCCAGAAAGCCAACCGCCATCCGCGCCGGCAGGTTCCCGCACCGCCGCTTTTCCCTGCATTCACGCCCCCTTCCCCCGGCCGCCCCGCCGGTGCATCATCGTCCGACGAAGGAGGCCCGATGCCTGACCCCGCCCCCCTGCTTCGCGCGCTGTTCGATCGCGCCGTCGCGGTCGCCGATCCGATGCGCTCGCTCGCCGCCGCGCTGCCGCGCAAGCCCGAGGGCCGGGTCGTGGTCGTCGGCGCGGGCAAGGCCAGCGCCCGCATGGCCGAGGCGGTGGAAGAAGCCTGGGGACCTTGCGAGGGGCTGGTCATCACCCGCTACGGCTATGCCCGGCCCTGCCGGGGGATCGAGATTGTCGAGGCCGCGCATCCCGTGCCTGACGAAGCCGGGGCCCGGGCTACCGCCCGGATGCTCGACCTGCTGCAGGGCCTTGGCGAGGACGATTTCGTGCTGGCGCTGATCTCGGGCGGGGCCTCGGCGCTGCTGGTCGCGCCCTGCGCCGGGGTGTCGCTGGAGGAAAAGAAGGCGGTGAACGCGGCCCTGCTGGCCTCGGGCGCCCCCATCGACCAGATGAACACGGTCCGCAAGCATCTCAGCCGGGTGAAGGGCGGACAACTGGCCGCCGCCGCCCATCCCGCCCGGATGCTGGCGCTGCTGATTTCCGACGTGCCGGGCGATGACCCGGCCTTCATCGGCTCCGGCCCCACGGTCGGCGATCCGTCGCGGGCCGAGGACGCCCGTGCCGTCCTCAGCCGCTGGCAGGTCGCCGTCCCGCCCTCGGTCGCCGAGGCGCTGACCCGGCATAGCGGCGTCATCCCTCCGGGCGATCACCGCCTCTCGCGGGCCGAGACAATGATCTATGCCGCGCCCTCGCAATCCCTTGCCGCCGCCGCCGATCTCGCCCGGGCCGAGGGCTGCGAGGCCGAGATCCTGGGCGACGCGCTGGAAGGCGAGGCGCGCGAGGTCGCGACCGAGATGGCGAAGTCCGCACTTGCCCGCCAGAAGGCCCTGAAACCGGGCGACCGGCCGCTGGTGCTGCTGTCCGGCGGGGAACTCACCGTGACGCGGAGGGGGGATGGCATCGGCGGACCGAACGCCGAATTCTGCCTGGCCCTTGCGCTGGCGCTGAACGGCGCCCCCGGCATCCATGCACTCGCCTGCGACACCGATGGCGTCGATGGCGCGGCCGAGGTGGCCGGCGCGCTGATCGGGCCCGAAACCATCGCCGACAGGGCCGAGGCCGAAGCCGCGCTGGCCCGCAACGATTCCCATGGCTATTTCGCAAGACGGGGCGCCCAGATCGTGACCGGCCCCACCCTGACCAATGTGAACGATTTCCGCGCGCTTCTGATCCTGCCCCGCTGATCTGTTCCGCCGGGAACAGACAGGGCGGGCCTTGCCTGCCAGCCTTGGTGTTTTCCCGACCGTCCGATTTCCCAGTTCTTCCCCGGTTTCACACGTCTCTTTCCAGAAAGCGATCCCATGACCCAGCTTTCCCGCCGCCATCTGCTGATCACCGCCGCCGCTCTGCCCCTCGCCACCGGGCGCGCCCTCGCCGATGCCCGGCTGGGCGAGGTCCTCGAAGCATCGGGCGCGGGCAGCGTCACCCGGGGCGGCACGCTGCTGCCGCTCGAACCCGGCCTCGCGCTGATGGAGGGCGATCAGGCCGCAACCGGCGAGGACGGGCTGGCGCTGCTGCTGCTGGACCGCGAGACGCGGATCAACCTCGGCCTCGGCTCCTCCATCGAACTTGCCAGCTATCTGGGCGAGATCGGCGGGACCATCAATGTCGGCGGCGCCATGGTCTTCGACCGACCCGAGACGCTGCCGCCCCTGGACCTGCGCTTCGTCACCGCCTTCGGCGAGATCGGCGTGCGCGGCACCCGGTTCTTCGTCGGTCCCTCGCGCGGGGAATATGCGGTCTTTGTCGAGCGCGGCGAGGTCGCGGTCTCGAACGCGGGCGAGACGCGGGTGCTGATCGCAGGCGACGGCTGCACGCTGCACGAGGGGGCAGCGCCGGGCGAGCCCGTGCCCTGGGGCGCGGCGCGGATCGACGAGGCCTTCGCCTCGCTCGGCCTGACGCGCAGCTAAAGCCGCGTCACAACGGGGCTTTACGCCCCGCCCAGGGCGCGGCACCATCGCCGCGTCATGGGAAAGGAACAGCATGCCGAGCCGCGGATTCTGGAAATCCTTCGAGATGTTTGCGCCGCTTTCACCGACGGCGCTGGATGCGGTGGCCGCAGCGGCCCGGCCGCGCAGCTGGGCGCCGGGCGAGGTATTGTTCCAGCGCGACGATCCGGGCGACTGGCTGCTGGCGATCGAGACCGGGCGCATCCGCATCTCGCTGGTGACGCAGGGCGGGCGCGAACTGGTGCTGCGCCACGCCGAGGCGGGCGAGATGCTGGGCGAGATCGCGCTCTTCGACCGCCAGCCACGCTCGGCCGATGCCACGGCGGTGGGACCAGTCACGGGCTGGATGCTGACGCGGCGGGCCTTCGACACGCTGGCGGGGGGCGATCCGGCCTTTTACGAGGCGGCGCTGACGCGGCTGTCGACCCTGCTGCGCACAACCACGCTGCAACTCGAATCGATCGCCCTCTACCAGCTGCGCGCCCGCGTCGCCCGTTTCCTGCTGATCACGCTGGAACAATTGCACGGCGCGGACATCCCCGAGGATGCCTCGCTGGCTCTGGGGCTGTCGCAAGGGGAACTGGCCTCGGTCCTGGGCGCGACCCGGCCCAAGGTAAACCGGGTGATCCAGGATTTCCGCGACGAGGGGCTGATCCGGGACGAAACCGGCACCTGGACCTGCGACATCGCCGGGCTGCGCGCGGAAGCCGGCGGCGAGGGCTGAACGGGGTGTCGCCCTGGGGCGACCAGCGGCACGGCGAAGCCGCGCCGAAGACAGGGGGGCCGTCTGCCCCCCTTTTGGCCTGACGGGCTGGTCCGGCCCCATGCTTACGCTCCGGGCGTTCGGGCCTGACGACGCGCCACTGGCGCCTCGTCCGGGCGGCCCTCACCCCCGAGGATATTTGGAGCGCAAAGAAGGCGGCTTAACGCCCTCTTAACTTACATCTTTGCGCTTCAAATATCCTCGGGGGTTTCTCAAGGGGGTGGAAAACCCCCTTGAGCGGGGGGTGCGGGGGGCTGGCCCCCCGCCTTGCGCCGCAACGCGGGGAACGGTAAGCGGGCGCTGAAAGGGATCCTCATGCGACCACTCGCTACCGACCTTGGCGCCGCGCCGCTGATCGTGCTCACCCGCCCCCAGATGGGCGAGAATATCGGTGCCGCCGCGCGGGCCATGCTGAACTTCGGCCTCGAGCATATGCGCCTCGTCGCGCCGCGCGACGGCTGGCCCAATCCCGCGGCCACCGCCATGGCCTCGGGCGCGGGCTATGTGCTGGAAAATGCAGGCGTCTTCCCCGATGTCGCCGCGGCCGTCGCCGATTGCGATTATGTCTATGCGACGACCGCCCGCGGCCGGGGGCTGGTGAAGCCCATCCTCACGCCCGAGGCGGCGATGGAAGAGGCCCGCGCCATGACCCGCGCCGGCAAGCGCGTCGCGGTCCTCTTCGGGCCGGAACGCGCGGGGCTCGAGAATGACGACATCGCCCATGCCAATGCCATCATCACCGTCCCGGTGAACCCGGGTTTCTATTCGCTGAACCTCGCGCAATGCGTGCTGCTCACGGCCTATGAATGGATGCGGCAGGGCAGCGAGACGCCGGGCGTGCGGCTGGAACTCGCGGGCACCGATCTGGCCAGCCAGATCGAGATCGAAAAGCTCGGCGATCATTTCGAGGAAAAGCTCGAGGCGACCAATTTCTTCTTCCCGCCCGAGAAGGCGCCGCACATGAAGCTCAACCTGCGCAACATGCTGGGGCGCTGGGGCATGACGCGCTCCGAGGTGCAGACGCTGCACGGAATCCTGCGGCAACTCGTCCGGCCCCGCAGTTGATCCGTCGCGGCTGATCCCCTTGCGGCCCGCCGCCGCCGCCCCTAGCTTGGCGCCAATCAGGGAGTGACCCATGGCGAAACGCCCCATCTTCGAGGAAGCCACGGCCAGCGAGGCGCCGCGGCCGGCCACCCGCTCGACCATCGAGGCGCCGGTTGGCGCGCGGCGGGCGATCCGGGTCTGGCTGGGCGTGCTGTTTCTGATGGTTGCGGCGATGATCGCCGTGGGGGGGCTTACCCGGCTCACGGATTCCGGCCTTTCCATCACCGAATGGCGGCCCCTCAGCGGCGCGCTGCCGCCGATGAATGACGCCGACTGGCAGGCCGAATTCGACCGCTACCAGCAGATCGACCAGTTCCATCTGCTGAACGCCGAGATGACGCTGTCGGAATTCAAGACGATCTATTGGTGGGAATGGTCGCATCGCCAGCTGGGCCGCGCCGTGGGGCTGGTCTGGGCCATCGGTTTCCTGGGCTTCCTGGCCTTTCGCAAGATCCCGCCGGGCTGGCATGTCCGCCTGCTGATTCCCGGGGTCCTGGGCGGCGTCCAGGGCGCCATCGGCTGGTGGATGGTGTCATCGGGCATCACCGCGGGCGAGGGCGTGACCTCGGTCGCCTCGTACCGGCTGGCGACGCATCTGGGGCTCGCCTTTGTTATCCTGGGCGTGCTGGCCTGGGACATGTTCCTGCTGGGCCGCCCCGAGGCGCAGCTTCTGCAGGCGCGGCGTGGGCGGGAGGCGAAGCTTTTCTCCCTCTCCACCGGGTTGATGCATTTCGCCTTCCTGCAGATCTTGCTGGGTGCGCTGGTGGCGGGGATCGACGCGGGCCGGGGCTATACCGATTGGCCGCTGATGGCGGGCGGCATCTTCCCGCCCGGTATGTGGGACCTGACGCCCGTCTGGCGCAACCTCTTCGAGAACGACGGCACGGTGCAATTCATCCACCGCGTCTCGGGCTACCTGCTCTTCTTCTTCGGGATCGTCGTCTGGAACCGCGGCCGGAAATCGAGCTACGCGCCGACGCGCACCGCCTTCCACATGGTTTTCGCGGCGCTCGCCGCGCAGATCGTGCTGGGCATCGTCACCGTCATGCAGGGCGCGCCGCTGGCCCTCGGCCTGTCGCACCAACTGTTGGCGGTGCTTCTCTGGGTGCTGATCATCCGCGCCCGCTATCTGGCCCAGTATCCGCTGGGCGGCACCATCCGGAGGGCGGCATGAACGCTTTCGAGAAGATCGTCGCGCATGAGCGCACCACCTGGTCGCTGGCGCAGGTCATGGGCCGTCTGGGCTGGGATCAGGAGACGATGATGCCGCGCGGCGCGGCCGAGCAGCGGGGCGAGGAAATGGCCGCGCTGGAGGAAGTCCTGCACGCCCGGCGCACCCATCCGAACCTCGGCGAGTGGCTGGAAGCGGCCGAGGCGCCGGACGCCAGGGGCGCGGCGATCCTGCGGCATGTGCGGCGCAATTATCAGCGCAACACGCGGGTTCCGGCGGCGCTGGCTGCGGAACTGGCGCGCGTGACCTCGGTCGCGCAAGGCACCTGGGCCGAGGCGCGGGCCCGCGATGACGTGGCGCATTTCCTGCCGACGCTGACCCGGGTGATCGCCCTGAAACGCGAGGAAGCGGCGGCGCTGGCGCAGAACGGCGACCTCTATGACGCGCTTCTGAACGATTACGAGCCCGGCACCAGCGGTGAGCAAATCGGCGCCATGTTCGCCCGGATGCGGCCGCGTCTGGTGGCGCTGCGGGAAAAGGTGCTGGCGGCCCCTGCCCCGGCGGCCTTGAAGGGCGAATACCGGCGCGAGGGGCAATTGCGCCTCAGCCGCACGCTGGCCGAGGTCTTCGGCTACGATTTCGCCAAGGGGCGGATCGACCTTGCCATTCATCCCTTCTCGTCCGGGTCGGGCGCCGATGTGCGGATCACCACGCGGGTGGCCGAGGTCGATCCGTTCAACTGCTTCTATTCCACGATCCACGAGGTCGGCCACGCCTGTTACGAGCAGAACATCGACGAGGGCTATCGCTTCTCGCCGCTGGGCGAAGGCGTCTCGATGGGGGTGCACGAAAGTCAGAGCCGGATCTACGAGAACCAGCTCGGCCGCTCGCGGGCCTTCACCGGCTGGCTGCACGGGCAGATGGCGCATGAATTCGGCGATCTCGGGATGGATGCCGAGGGCTTCTACAAGGCCGTGAACCGCGTGCAGCCCGGCTTCATCCGCACCGAAGCGGATGAGGTGCATTACAACCTGCACATCATGATGCGCTTCGATATCGAACGCGCGCTGATCGCGGGCGACCTGTCCCCGGCCGAGCTGGAGGCCGCCTGGAACGACCGTTTCGCGCAGGATTTCGGCGTGGCTGTGGACCGGCCCTCGCACGGGATGTTGCAGGATGTGCATTGGTCGGTGGGGCTGTTCGGCTATTTCCCGACCTACGCGCTGGGCAATGTCTATGCCGGTTGCCTGATGAAGGCGCTGCGCCACGAGATCGTCGGCATCGACACCGCCCTGGCCGAGGGCAAGCCGACGGTCGCCACCGCCTGGCTGCGCGAGAAGCTGCAGCAGCACGGCGGGTTGCGCGAACCGCGCGAGACCATCGCCCAGGCCTGCGGGTTCGAGCCGGACGAGGGCCCGCTGCTCGATTATCTGGAAGCCAAGTTCGGCGATATCTACGGGGTCTGAAGGCGCTCAGCCCTCGCCCCGGTCGCCCAAGAGCCGGTCTATCGGCGCGTAATCGTCGGTGAAGACGACATGCGGGCGGCTGGCCAGAATGTCATCCACTGACGAGGCCGCCACACGGATCGCAGCGCCCCAAGGCGTCGCCAGCTGCGATTGGGCGGTCGGCGCGTCCCCCGCCACCAGCACGAAGACGCGCCGGTTCTCGGCCGGGTCGTGCTGGCGCTCGGTCCAGACCTCGACACTGGGCCAGACGGCGCGCGCCGTGGCGACTATCGAGGCCAAAACCTCCAGCCGATCCATATGGTCGATCACGTTCATCAGGTACACGCCGCCGGGGTTCAGGCGGGCGCGCACCGTCTGAAAGAACTCCCGGGTGATCAGGTGCTGCGGCACGGCGATGTCGGAAAAGGCGTCGCCGATGATCACGTCATAAGTCGTGGCCTCCACCGCCAGCGTCCGGCGGGCATCGGCGTGAATGATGCGGTCGGCGCCGGGCTCGTACCAGAAATGCTCGATGGCGGCTTGCGTCACGGCCGGATCGACCTCGGCCACCGTGACCGCGACCGGCACCTCCCGCGCATGCCAGGACCGCGGCACGGTATAGCTGCCGCCGCCGATCAGGAAGGCGGACCACTGAGCATGGTCCGCCATGCGCAGGCGCGGCAGGCCTTCCAGCATGATCCCGTGCGGCGTCAGCATTGCCGTGGGGTCAAGCCCGTCGGCCACCCCATGCACCAGATGGTCCAGCACCATGAAGCGCACGGGCGCGCCCGGCCCGCCCTCGTCGATCACCCGGATGCAGAAATAATCGCTCTCGACCGTGCAGGGGTCGGGCTGCGACAGGGCCGACAGCGCCAGTGCTGCCGGGGCCAGCAGCGCCGCGCCCCCCGCGCCGATCCCCGCCTTGCCGCCCGCCGAGACCAGCGAGGCGATGCCGAGCACGGCATAGACCGCCGCGACCACGACCAGCGTGCCGACCGATCCCAGCCAGGAGATGAAGACGAAGCCTGCCGCCAGCGTGCCCAGGATCGCCCCCCAGGCCCCGGCCGCGAACATGGCGCCGAGCGCGCGGCCCTTGCGGTCGGGGTGGCGGACGACCGCGATCATCGACAGGATCGGCGCCGGGATCCCGGCGAAGAACGAGGGCGGGAAGAAGACCAGCAGGGTCAGCGCGACGATCGAGGCGACCGGATCCTCCAGCGCCGTGACCACCGGCCCGGCGGCGCCCCTCAGCACGAAGACCGCGCCCGCCGTGGTGACCGAGGCCGCCAGCATCGCCCAGCCGTTCGCCCTGAGCGCCGCCTCGGGCGTGCCCTCTGCCAGCCGTCCGCCGATCCAATGCCCGGCCGAGAACCCGGCCAGCACCACGGCGATGACCGAGGTCCAGGTGTAAAGCGACATGCCGACATAGGGCGCCAGCATCCGGCCCGCCACGATCTCGACCACCAGGCTTGCCGCCGCCACGCTGGCCTGCACCGCCACCAGCACCCAAAGTCGATGCATGCCCACCCCGTTCCTGCGTTTCTGCCCGGCGCAACCTTAGTCCGTGGCCGACCGGAAAGGCAATTGAGGCCAGCTCCCTCAGGGACGGGGCAGCACCCGGCGCATCTTGATCGGCCGCAGCACCAGATGGGTCTGCACCTGCGCTATACCCTCGATGCGGAAAAGCCCCTGCTCCATGAAGGCATTGAACGAGGCAAGATCGGCGCAGAGCACCCGCAGGTGGTAATCCATCGCCCCGGTGGTCGAGAAGCAATCCAGCACCTCGTCATGGCGCATCACCTCGGCGGTGAAGCGCTCCACCACCTCGCGGGAATGGCGCGCCAGCGTGATATGGATCAGCGCGTGAAACCCGAGGCCCGCCTTGGCCGCATCGACCTCGGCCCGGTAGGCGCGGATCACGCCCGCCTCCTCCAGCGCCTTGACCCGCCGCCAGCACGAGGAGGTGGACAATCCCACCCGCTCCGCCATCTCCTGATTGGAGAGCCGTGCATCCGCCTGCAACAGGTCCAGCAGTTTCCAATCGGTTTCTTCCAGCATCGCCGCCGCTCATGGCAAGGTTGTTCGTCCGATCTACGTATTCCGAAATGCCTGTGAAAGAAAGGCCGCCGGACCGGGCAAATCTGACACCCCTTTCCGCCCGTGCCGGCCTAGACTGCAGGAAAGCACCGGAGGTCCGCCATGAACGCCCCTAGCCGCCCCCTTGACGATTACGCCCTCGACGACCGCTATACCCGCCGCGAAGGCCGGGTGTTTCTGACCGGCACGCAGGCGCTGGTCCGCGCGGCGCTCGATCAGGCGCGGCGCGACCGCGAGGCGGGACTGAAGACCGCGGGCCTGGTCAGCGGCTATCGCGGCTCGCCCCTCGGTGGCGTCGATCTGGAGATGTGGCGGCAGAAGAAGCGCCTGACCGAGGCCGGGGTCGATTTCCTGCCGGCGGTCAACGAGGATCTGGCTGCCACCGCCATCCTCGGCAGCCAGCAGGTCGAAACGGCCGAGGGCAAGCAGGTCGAGGGCGTCTTCGGCCTCTGGTACGGCAAGGGGCCGGGGGTGGACCGGGCGGGCGACGCGCTGAAACACGGCAACGCCTATGGCTCGTCGCCCCATGGCGGGGTGCTGGTGGTGGCGGGGGATGACCACGGCTGCGTCTCCTCCTCGATGCCGCATCAATCGGACGTGGCCTTCATGGCCTGGTTCATGCCCTGCCTGAATCCCGCCTCCGTCGCCGAATTCCTGCCCTTCGCCGAATGGGGCTGGGCCTGTTCGCGCGCGAGCGGCACCTGGGTCGGGTTCAAGGCGGTCTCGGACGTGGTCGAAAGCGCCATGTCCATCGACCTGCCCGCCGACCGCGTGTTCCGCGCGCCTGAGCTTGAGGACTACCCCGGCGGCTTGCACTACCGCTGGCCCGACCTGCCCGGCGTGCAGATCGAGGAGCGGATGGAGGCGAAGAAACGCGCCGTCATGGCCTTCGCCGAGGCCAACCCGCTGGACCGCGCCGAATACGGCCACGCCGCCCGCTTCGGCTTCGTCACCACCGGCAAGGCGCATCTGGACCTGCTGGAGGCCCTGTCGCTGCTGGGTCTGGACCGGGCGGCCTGCCAGCGCCTCGGCATCGACCTCTACAAGGTCGGCATGGTCTGGCCGCTGGCCCGCCGCGACGCGCTGCGCTTCGTCGAGGGCAAGGACGAGGTGATGGTGATCGAGGAAAAGCGCGGCATCATCGAGAGCCAGCTCAAGGAATATTTCTACGACTGGGACGGCGCCAAGCCCCGCCACATGGTCGGCAAGAACGACGAGAATGGCGCGCGACTGGTGCCCTGGACCGGCGAATTGACGCCGCGCCTGCTGCTGCCGCTGATCGCCCGGCGGCTAGACCGGATCTTCCCGGGCGAAGGCTTCCCGGCCCGCGCCGCCGCCATCCTCGGCCAGCAGCCCAAGGTCCTGCAGATCCCCGGCGCCACCCGCACGCCCTATTTCTGCTCGGGCTGCCCGCATAACACCTCGACCAAGGTTCCCGAGGGATCCAAGGCGCTGGCGGGCATCGGCTGCCATTTCATGGCGTCCTGGATGGGGCGCGAGACGAGTTCGCTGATCCAGATGGGCGGCGAGGGGGTGAACCACGCGGCCAGCAGCCGCTTCACCGGAAAACCCCATGTGTTTCAAAACCTTGGCGAGGGAACCTGGTATCACTCGGGCTCCATGGCGATCCGGCAATCCATCGCCGCGGGCGCCAATATCACCTACAAGATTCTTTACAACGACGCCGTCGCCATGACCGGCGGCCAGCCGGTCGATGGCCCGGTCAGCGTGCAGGCCATCGCCGCGATCTGCCGGGCCGAGGGGGTGGAGCGCATCGCGCTGGTCTCGGACGACATCGGCAAGTTCCACAAGTCCGACTTGCCCGCCGGGACCAGTTTCCACGACCGGGCCGAGATGGACGCGGTGCAGCGGGAACTCCGCGAGATCCCCGGCGTCACGGTCCTGATCTACGAACAGACTTGCGCCACCGAAAAGCGCCGCCGCCGCAAGCGCGGCACCCTGCCTGATCCCTTGAAATTCGCCGTCATCAACCCCGCGGTCTGCGAGGGCTGCGGCGATTGCTCGGTCGCCTCGAACTGCCTGTCGGTCGAACCCATCGAAACCGACCTCGGCCCGAAGCGGCGGATCAACCTGTCGACCTGCAACAAGGATTTCTCCTGCCTCGACGGCTTCTGCCCCTCCTTCGTCACCGTCGAGGGCGCCGAACGCCTGAAACCCAGCCCGCAGGCCCGCCCTGACCTTGAGGCCGCGCTTGCCACCCTGCCCCTGCCCGTCCTGCCGCAGGCAAAGACCTGGGATCTGCTGGTCACCGGCGTCGGCGGCACCGGCGTGGTGACGGTGGGCCAGATCACGGCGATGGCCGCGCATCTGGAAGGGCGCGGCGTCTCGGTCCTCGACTTCACCGGCTTCGCGCAGAAATTCGGCCCGGTGCTGTCCTACCTGCGCCTCGCCCCTCGCCCCGAGGATCTGACCCAGGTCCGCATTGACGCCGCCTCGGCCGATGCGCTGATCGGCTGCGACATCGTGGTCTCGTCCTCGCCCAAGGCCTCGACCTGCCTGAACCCCGCGACCAGGGCGGTCGTCAACCTGGCCGAGATGCCGACGGGCGACATCGTGCTGAACCGCGACGCCTCGTTGAACGTGCCGGCGCGGGTCAAGGCGCTGGAAGCGGCGGTGGGCGAACTGGGCGCGCTGAACGCCGGCAAGGTGGCGGAGGAATTGCTGGGCGACACGGTCTTCGCCAATATGCTGATGCTGGGCTACGCCTGGCAGAAAGGGTTGGTGCCGGTCGGGCTGGAGGCGCTGCAAAAGGCCATCACACTGAACGGCGTGGCGGTCGCGGCCAACACCCGGGCCTTCGCGCTGGGGCGGCTGGCGGCGGTCGATCCCGCCGCGTTCCGGGCGCCCGAACCGGCCCCGGAGAGCACTGCCGCGCTGGTCGAGCGCCGCGCCGCGATGCTCACCGCCTATCAGAACGCCGCCTATGCCCGGCGCTTCCGGGCCGCGCTGGCGCCGGTCGCGGGCGACGAGGACCTGACCCGCGCTGCCGCCGAGGGGCTTTTCAAGCTGATGGCCTACAAGGACGAATACGAGGTGGCGCGGCTGCACCGTGATCCCGCTTTCGCCGCCCAGATCGCCCGCGACTTCGGCCCCGGTGCGCGGCTTAACTACCATCTCGCCCCGCCGATGCTGCCCGGCAAGGATGGGCGCGGCCGGCCGAAGAAACGGCGCTTCCCGGGCTGGGCGATGGAACCGGGCTTTGCCCTGCTGGCGCGGATGAAGGGGCTGCGGGGGACGGCCTTCGACCCCTTCGGCCGGACAGCGGAACGGCGCATGGAGCGGGCCTTGATCGGTTGGTACGAGGGGCTGATCGACCGGGCCGCGAGGCTGGAGAAGGCACAGGCGCTGGCCATCCTGATCGCCGTGCGCGGCATCCGCGGCTACGGCCCGGTCAAGGAGGCCGCCGTCGCCCGGGTCAAGGCCGCGATCGCAGCGGCAGAGGCCCGCTAGGCCGGGTTTTTTCCCCAACCCTGCCTGTGTACAAAAACCGGGGATCGGGGCTGGCCCCCGGCCCTGAAACGCCCGGCCATCGGGGTGGCGATGTGGCCAAGGCGCCGTTGGCCCCGCCTCGACACCCGGAATGTCTACGTGTTAACAGGACGTTGTAACTACATCCTCACAGAGCTGCGCTGCGGCGTTGACTCTTCAGGCAGGCCAATCACGCGCGGTGAGAATTGGCTCTAATTTGCCTGACATTCAGCGCCCTGTGGATAAGTTCGTGCATAAAGCCCGCCCGGAGCGCGGCCTGACTTCCTGTCTGGACAGGAGCGGCGAGGACTGCCCTCTTAAAAAGTCAGACAATAAGGGGCGGTTTTTCCGGCGCAATTGCCTGGTCTTCTCGATTGTCAGATATCTCCCGTTAGCGGAAACATTTGCGTTTCGCGGGGGAATCCCCTAAGCGACACTCACGCTCTTCGAGGTTGCCGATGACCCCTGCCCTGCAAAGCCACGCCACCCGTCTGCTCTGCGATCTGGCGCCGGTAATTCCGGTGCTGGTGATCGAGGATCCGGCCCATGCCGCACCGCTCGCCCAGGCGCTGGTCGCGGGCGGGCTGCCGGTGCTGGAGGTGACGCTGCGGACCCCGGCTGCGCTGGAAGCGATCGCCGCGATGAGCGCGGTGCCTGGCGCCCGGGTCGGTGCCGGTACGGTGCTGAGCGCCCATGACGTGTTGCGCGCCAAATCCGCGGGCGCCACCTTCGCCGTCTCGCCCGGGGCCACGCCTGGCCTGATCGCCGCCTGTTCGGCCGAGGCGCTGCCGCTGCTGCCGGGGGCGGCGACGGCGTCGGAGGTGATGGCGCTTCTGGAACAGGGTTACCGGACGATGAAGTTCTTCCCCGCCGGTCCCGCCGGCGGCCCCGCCTATCTGAAGGCGCTGCACGGCCCGCTGCCGCAGGCGACTTTCTGTCCGACCGGCGGAGTCAGCCCCGGGAACGCCCGCGATTATCTTTCGCTGCCCAATGTCGCCTGTGTCGGGGGCTCCTGGGTCGCGCCCGCCAATCTGATGGCGGCGGGCGACTGGCCGGGGATCGTGGCGCTGGCGCGCGAAGCGGCGGGCCTGCCGCGCTAGTCGAATCTGCCGCCACGACCGGCGCCCGCGGCAAAGCGCGCGGCCCCGGCAGCGCCTTCGGCTACGACCATTCCCGAGCTGATCCACTCGCGCCTGAGCGCCGCAGCCAACGCCGCAGGCTCCATCCGCGCCGACAGGAAATCCGCGCGCAGGCAGCCTTGCGGAAACCGCGTCAGGCTTTCCGCAAGGTCCAATGCCGTGTTGAGCGCCTCGCCCGGCGCGACCAGCCGGTCGGCGAGGCCCATGGCCAGCGCCTCCTCAGCCCCGACCGGGCGGCCGGTCAGGATCAGGTCATTCGCCCGTCCCTGCCCCACGATCCGTGGCAGACGCACCGTTCCGCCGTCGATCAGCGGCACGCCCCAGCGGCGGCAGAAGATCCCGAATTGCGCGTCCGACGCCATCACCCGCAGGTCGCACCAGAGCGCCAACTCCATCCCGCCCGCCACGGCCGGGCCCTCGATGGCGGCGATGACCGGCTTCGACAGCATCAGGCGCGAGGGGCCCATCGGCCCGGGGATCGGCTGCGTCAACGGGTCCCAGTCCTCGGGCGGGTCGAGCGTGGCGATCCAGTCGAGCCCCTCGGCACCCGAGGCCGCCTTCAGGTCGAAGCCCGCGCAGAACGCGCCGCCGGCGCCGGTCAGAACCGCCACATCGACCGCCGGATCCTGCTCGAAGGCCAGGGCCGCATCGAACAGCGCCCAGGCCAGCGCCGGGTTGACGGCGTTGCGTGCCCCGGGCCGGTCGAGGGTCCAGACACGCACCCGGCCGATGGTCTCGATCCGCAGCATGTCAGACCTCCTCGATGGCCAGAACCCCGTCGACCCGCCGCAGCTGATGGCGCAGCTGAGGCGTCACCCGCACCTGACGGCCGGCGTCGATCTCGATCTCGCCGCCGGTCGTGCGGTCGGGCACCGCAAAGCGCAGCGGACCGAAGGCCTTGCGCGGCGCCGGGCCGGAATGCTCGTCGAACAGCGCAAGCAGTTCCGAGAGCGCTGCGGCGCTTTCCAACCGCACCTTCAAACCCGACGCGCCCGCATCGGCCACGACGTCATCGACCGGTTGCGCGCCGCGGGCCAGCAGTTTCAGCGACTCGCCTTCCATCGTCGCCTCGACCGTCAGCACCACGTTCATGCCGGGGTCGAGGAACTGGCGGCTGGCCTCCAGCGTCTCGGAAAACACCGTGACCTCATAGAGGCCGGTCGAATCCGACAGCGCCACGAAGGCGAAGCGGTTGCCGCGCGCCGATTTCCGCTCCTGCCGGGCGCTGACCGATCCGGCGATCTTGGCGACCAGCGGGCCGCGCTCGGCCTTGCGGGTCAATTCTGCCAGCGTCAGCACATCCTTGCGCTTCAGCGCGCCAGCGTAATCGTCCAGCGGATGCCCCGAAAGATAGAAGCCGACCGCGGCATGTTCGTTGGACAGCCGGTCCATCGGCAGCCAGTCGTGACCGGTGGCCAGCCGCGGCGGCGGCAGGTCGTCGCCGCCCGCGAACAGCGAATGCTGGCCCGAAGTCGCGGCCTCCAGCGAGGCGGCGGAATAGGCGACCAGCGCATCGAGGCTGTCGAGCACCCGCTTGCGCGAAGGTTCCAGTGCGTCGAAAGCGCCGGCGCGGGCCAGCATTTCCAGCGGCCGTTTGCCGACCCGCTTGAGGTCGACGCGCCGGGCGAAATCGGTCAGGTCGCGGAAAGCCTGATCGCCCCGCGCCTCGACGATCAGCTTCATCGCCTCGACGCCCACGTTCTTCAGGGCGCCCAGGGCATAGACCACCTTGCCGTCCATCACGCTGAATGTGGCGAGCGAGCGGTTCACGCAGGGGGCGACGATGTCGATCCCCATCCGGTCGATCTCGCGCTTGTAGACGGCCAGCTTGTCGGTCAGGTGGATATCGCAGTTCATCACCGCGGCCATGAATTCGACCGGGTGATTGGCCTTCAACCAGGCGGTGTAATAGCTGACCACGGCATAGGCCGCGGCATGTGACTTGTTGAAACCATAGTTCGCAAATTTCTCCAGCAGGTCAAATACTTCGCCCGCCTTCTTCGCGTCGATCCCATGCGTTGCCTTGCAGCCCTCGATGAATTTCGGGCGCTCTTTCGCCATCTCCTCGGCGATCTTCTTGCCCATGGCGCGGCGCAGCAGGTCGGCCCCGCCGAGCGAGTAGCCGCCCATGACCTGGGCGATCTGCATCACCTGCTCCTGATAGACGATGATGCCCTGCGTCTCTTTCAGGATATGGTCGATGGTCGGATGGATCGATTCCAGCGGCCGAAGCCCGTGCTTCACCTCGCAATAGGTCGGGATATTCTCCATCGGACCCGGCCGGTAGAGCGCCACCAGCGCCACGATATCCTCGATACAGGTGGGTTTCATGCGCCGAAGCGCATCCATCATCCCCGACGATTCCACCTGGAACACGGCGACCGTCTTGGCCTCGGCGTAGAGCCGATAGGTCTTGGCGTCGTCCAGCGGGATCGCGTTGATCTCGTTCACCGCGCCCTCGGGCGGCTCGTAAAGCGGCGTCCCGTCCGGGGCGATATGCAGGTCGCGGCCCGAGGTATGGATCAGGTCGATGGCGTTCTGCACCACGGTCAGGGTCTTGAGGCCGAGGAAGTCGAACTTCACCAATCCGGCCTGTTCCACCCATTTCATGTTGAATTGCGTGGCCGGCATGTCGGACCGAGGGTCGCGATAAAGGGGCACCAGCGCGTCGAGCGGCCGGTCGCCGATCACCACCCCCGCCGCGTGGGTCGAGGCGTTCCTCAGCAGCCCCTCGATTTTCTCGGCGTAATCCAGAAGGCGCGCGACGACCTCTTCCTTGGCCGCCTCGCGCAGGCGCGGCTCGTCGGCCAGCGCCTTGGTCACACTGACCGGCTTGACGCCCTCGACCGGGATCATCTTCGACAGCTTGTCGACCTGTCCGTAGGACATCTGCAACACGCGGCCCACATCGCGCACCGCGGCCTTCGACAAGAGCGCACCGAAAGTGATGATCTGGCCGACCTTCTCGCGCCCGTATTTCTGCTGAACGTACTGGATCGTTTCCTCGCGCCGGTCCATGCAGAAGTCGATGTCGAAGTCGGGCATCGAGACCCGTTCGGGGTTGAGGAACCGCTCGAACAGCAGCGAATAGCGCAGCGGGTCCAGGTCGGTGATGGTCAGCGCATAGGCAACCAGGCTGCCCGCGCCCGAGCCCCGGCCCGGCCCCACCGGGATGCGGTTGTCCTTTGACCATTTGATGAAATCGGCCACGATCAGGAAATAGCCGGGGAAGCCCATCTGCTCGATGATGTTCAGTTCGAACGTCAGCCGGTCCTCGTATTCCGAGACCGGCGCGGCATGGGGGATCACGGCGAGCCGGGCGCGCAGCCCGTCCCATGCTTGACGGCGCAGCTCCTCCACCTCGTCATCGGCGAATTTCGGCAGGATCGGCTTGCGCTTGTAAGCGGCGAAGGCGCAGCGCCTGGCGATCTCGACGGTGTTTTCCAGCGCCTCGGGCAGGTCGGCAAACAGCGCCGCCATCTCCTCGGGGCTTTTCAGGTAATGCTGCGGAGTCAGGCGGCGGCGGGGTTCCTGCTGGTCGACATAGGCGCCTTCCTTGATGCACAAGAGCGCGTCATGCGCCTCGAACATCTTGGCTTCGGGGAAATAGACGTCGTTGGTGGCGACAATCGGCAGGTTCATCGCATAGGCCATTTCCAGGAATGGCCGTTCCGTCGCCTGCTCGGCCGGGGTCAGCGCGCCCCCCTCGCCCGGATGGCGCTGGAGTTCGACATAGAGCCGGTCGCCATAGGTCGCGGCCAGGAAATCCATCAGCTCCTGCGCGCGGGGCATCTGCCCGTCGCGGATCAGCCGCCCGATCAGCCCGTCCGGCCCGCCGGTCAGGCAGATCAGCCCCTCGGCATGCTGCGCCAGCTCATCGGGCGTGACATGCAGCAGCGAACCGTCGGTGCGCAGATAGAGGCAGGAATTCAGCAGCATCAGGTTTTCGTACCCGCGCTCGTTCTGCGCCAGCAGGACCAAGGGGGCGCCCGGGCGCGGCCGCTCGCCGGGCTGACGCGCGGGCAATTGCACGTCGATCTGGCAGCCGACGATGGGCTGCACCCCCGCCCCCTTGGCCACGACGGAAAATTCCAGCGCCGCGAACAGCGCATTGGTGTCGGTGATGGCGACGGCCGGCATGCCGCGCTTTTCGCAGGTCTTCACCAGCGCTTTCACCGGTACCGCGCCTTCCAGCAACGAATATTCGGTGTGCACACGCAGGTGGATGAATCGGGGATTGGCCATGATCAGAGCTTATCCAGCGTGCAGGGACGTGCAAGGGTGACGCCATTTTCTACAGAACGGCGAAAATGCTTCTCGCGGATGCGGCAAGTCTGTGCTTGCCTGAAAAGCCCCGCCAATGTTCACTTGAACCCAAGAACAAGGGGCAACGGAGGCGTCCTAGGCCGCCGCGACCGGAACGACAAGCCCCTTCGGGAGAGACGCATGACCGGCATCCATTTTGTCCTGAACGGCGCAGCTGTCACGGTGACCGGGCAACCGCCGACCCGCACCCTGCTGGACTGGCTGCGCGAGGATCGCGGGCTCAAGGGCACCAAGGAGGGCTGCAACGAGGGTGATTGCGGTGCCTGCACGGTGATGGTCTCGGATGAACGCGGAAGCCGGGCGGTCAATGCCTGCATCCTGTTCCTGCCGCAGCTGCACGGCAAGGTCGTCCACACGGTCGAGGGGCTGAAGGGCCAGCATCCGGTGCAGGCGGCGATGGTGGCCGAACATGGCTCGCAATGCGGGTTCTGCACGCCCGGATTCATCATGTCGATGGCAACCGGGCATCTGAACGGGATCACCGATCACGACACGCATCTGGCGGGCAACCTCTGCCGTTGCACTGGCTATGCCCCCATCGTCCGCGCCGCCGAATCGGCCGCCGGCCAGCCGGTGCCAGAATGGTTCAAGGCCGAAGCATCCGCCCTGCCCGCGGCTCCCGCTCCCGAGGGTGTCGCCCTGCCCCGTTCCTCGAACGAGCTCGCCGCCTGGTACACGGCCCATCCCGACGGGCGGCTCATCGCCGGGGCGACCGACGTGGGTCTCTGGGTCACCAAGCAATTGCGCGACCTCGGCCCGGTGGCCTTCCTCGCCGGGGTCGAGGACATGCGGGGAATCGAGGTGACGGAGGACGCGATCCATATCGGCGCCGTCACCACCATCGCCGAGCTTCTGCCCGCCATCGCCCCCCATCACCCCGGCTTCGCCGCTATGCTGCGCCGCTATGGCTCGGCCCAGGTGCGCGAGGCCGCGACGATCGGCGGCAACATCGCCAATGGCTCGCCCATCGGTGACAGCCCGCCTGCGCTGATCACACTGGGGGCGACGCTTTATCTGCGGAAGGGCGACGAACGGCGCGCGATCCCTCTCGAGGATTTCTTCCTCGACTACGGGAAACAGGACCGCGGACCCGGAGAGTTCGTCGAGGCGGTCAGCATCCCCCGTCAGCCGGACCGGCTGAAATGCTACAAGATTTCCAAACGCTTCGATCAGGACATCTCGGCCCTGCTGGGCTGTTTCAACGTGACGGTCGAGGGGGGCACGGTGCGTGCCGCACGCATTGCCTATGGCGGCATGGCGGGCATTCCGAAACGGGCGGCAAGCGTCGAGGCGGCGCTGATCGAGCGACCCTGGACCGAGGCGACGGTGCAGGCCGCGCTGCCCGCCTTCGCCCGGGATTTCACGCCGATGTCGGACATGCGCGCCTCGGCCGAGTACCGGCTGGAGGCGGCGCAGAACCTGCTCCTGCGCTATTTCCTCGAGGATCAGGGCCTCGCCACCAATGTGCTGGAGGTCTCGGCATGAGCGTTCACAAACCCCTGCCCCATGACGCTGCCCCCCTGCATGTCACGGGCGAGGCGCGCTATGTCGACGACATCCCGACGCCCGCCGGCACCCTGCATCTGGCCTTCGGCCTTTCCACCGTGGCGCATGGCGAAATCACGGCGATGGACCTCTCGGCCGTCAGGGCCGCGCCCGGTGTGGTGGCGGTCCTGACCGGCGACGACATCGGCCATGCCGATTGTTCACCCTCGAACAACGACGAGCCGCTGCTGGCGCTGGGAACGGTGCATTACGTCGGCCATCCGGTCTTTCTGGTGATCGCCGACAGCCATCTCAATGCCCGCAAGGCGGCGCGGCTGGGCAAGATCAGCTATGCCGAGAAGCCGGCGATCCTGACGGTCGATCAGGCCCTCGCCGCCAATTCCCGCTTCGAGGAGGCGCCCCGCATCTGGGCGCGCGGCAACCTGCCCGACGCTTTCGCCAAGGCGGCGACCGTGATCGAAGGGCGGCTGGAGATGGGCGGGCAGGAGCATTTCTATCTGGAGGGTCAGGCGGCGCTGGTGCAGCCGCAGGAGGGGGGCGACATGCATGTCACCTCCTCGACCCAGCACCCCACCGAGATCCAGCACAAGGTCGCTCATGCCCTGCACCTGCCGATGCATGCGGTCAGGGTCGAGACCCGTCGCATGGGCGGTGGCTTCGGCGGAAAGGAAAGTCAGGGCAATCACTTGGCTGTCGCCTGCGCCCTGGCCGCCCGGCTGACCGGCAAGCCCTGCAAGATGCGTTATGATCGCGACGACGACATGGTGGTGACCGGCAAGCGGCACGATTTCCGCATCGACTACAAGGTAGGGGTCGATGCCGAGGGGCGGCTGCTGGCGGTGGATTTCATCCATTACACCCGCGCCGGCTGGTCGATGGACCTGACCCTGCCGGTCGCCGACCGCGCCATGCTGCACGCCGACAACGCCTATTGGTTGCCCAACATCCGCATCGAAAGCCATCGCTTGCGGACCAACATGTGTTCCGCTACCGCCTATCGCGGCTTCGGGGGGCCGCAGGGGATGCTGGGGATCGAGCGGGTGATGGATCACGTCGCCAGTACCCTGGGCAAGGACCCGCTGGAGGTCCGCAAGGTCAATTTCTATCGCGCCAGCACCCCGGCCAAGACCGGTCCCGGCACAGGCAAACGGTTCAGCGCTGAACATTCACCGAAGACTGCCGTAGCGCCCGGCGTCCAGACCACGCCCTATGGTCAGCAGGTCGAGGATTTCATCCTGCACGAGCTGGTGGCGCAGTTGGAGAAATCCTCGGATTACGCGGCCCGCAAGGCGCGGATCGCCGAGTGGAACGCGGCCAATCCGGTGCTGAAAAAGGGCATCGCCCTCACCCCCGTCAAGTTCGGCATCAGCTTCACGCTGACCCATCTCAATCAGGCGGGGGCGCTGGTGCATGTCTATCAGGATGGCTCCATCCACCTGAACCACGGCGGGACCGAGATGGGCCAGGGCCTGTTCCAGAAGGTGGCGCAGGTCGCGGCCTCGGCCTTCGGCGTGCCGCTGGAGGCGGTGAAGATCACCGCGACGGATACCGCGAAAGTGCCGAACACGTCGGCCACGGCAGCCTCGTCCGGCAGCGATCTCAACGGGATGGCGGTCAAGGCCGCCTGCGACACGATCCGCGACCGGATCGCCGAACACCTGGCCGAGCGTCACCAGACCACGGCCGACCAGGTAACCTTTGCCGAAGGCCGGGTCAGCGTCGGCGGGTCGGACATGACCTTCGCCGAGGCCGCCATGTCGGCCTATACCGCCCGTGTGAGCCTTTCCTCGACCGGCTATTACGCCACGCCCGAACTGGCCTGGGACCGGATCGCCGGTCAGGGGCGGCCCTTCTATTACTTCGCCTATGGTGCGGCCTGCGCCGAGGTGGTGATTGACACGCTGACCGGCGAGAACCGGATCCTGCGGGTCGATATCCTGCATGACGCGGGCGCCAGCCTGAACCCGGCCTTGGACAAGGGCCAGGTCGAGGGTGGCTTCGTGCAGGGCGCCGGATGGTTGACCACTGAAGAACTGGTCTGGGACGACAAGGGGCGCCTGAGGACCCACGCCCCCAGCACCTACAAGATCCCGGCCTGCGGCGACCGGCCGCGCGTCTTCAACGTCGATCTCTGGGTCGGCGCCAATCCCGAGGACACGATCCACAAGTCGAAAGCCGTGGGCGAGCCGCCCTTCATGCACGGGATCGCCGTGCTGATGGCGCTGAGCGATGCGGTCGCCGCCTGTGGGGACGGGTCCAGCTATGTGAACCTCGACGCCCCCGCCACCGCCGAGCGGATTCTGGCCGCGGTTCGCCGTCAGCGGGGCGGCTATGTTTGACCGCGCCGCCCTCGCCCGCCTGATCGCCGCCCATGGCGCCGTCGCCCGGGTGGTGATCTGCGGGCATCAGGGGTCCTCGCCGCGCGAAGCGGGGACGGCGATGCTGGTCTGGGCCGAGGGGCAAGCGGGCACGATCGGCGGCGGGGCGCTGGAATACGAGGCCGCGGCCGAGGCGCGGCGGATGTTGGCGGGCGCCCCCCCGAAGGTGCAGAAGATCGCCCTCGGCCCGGCGCTCGGCCAATGCTGCGGCGGCGCGGTGACGTTGGGGTTCGAAGTCTTCGACGCCCGGGCGTTAACCACGATCCCCCAGGCCGGCCTCTACACCCGCCCGCTGGCCCGCGACGCCGCGGCCGAGCCCCCCCTCGCCCTGCGCCGGGCCGAGAAAACCGCCCGTGGCGAAGGGGTTGCGGTGACGCGCTATCTGCAGGGCTGGCTGTCCGAGCCGGTCGCAGCGAAGCCCCGCGACCTTTGGATCTGGGGCGCGGGCCATGTCGGCCGGGCGCTGGTGCATACGCTGACGCCCCTGCCCGGCCTGGCGCTGACCTGGATCGACACCAACCGCGCGCGCTTTCCCGAAAGCCTGCCCGAGGGCGTCACGCCCCGCATCGCCGCGAATCCCGGGACGCTGGTGACCGAAGCGCCGCTGACGGCCGAACACCTGATCCTGACCTTCAGCCACGCGCTGGACCTCGACCTCTGCCACCGCCTGCTGGACCACGGGTTCCGCGCCTGCGGCCTCATCGGCAGCGCCTCGAAATGGGCGCGGTTCCAGAGCCGGCTCAAGGCGCTGGGCCACGCGTCGCAGGACATCGCCCGTATCCGCTGCCCGATCGGCGACCCCGCCCTGGGCAAGCATCCCCAGGCCATCGCCATTTCCGTCGCCGCCGAGATCCTCGCGCGGCCCGCCCTTGCCCCAGCCAGAGAGGCCGTCCGTTGACCACCCCCCTCCTGTCCCTCCAGGGCCTGACCAAGGTCTATCCCGGCGTCGTCGCCAACAAGGATGTCACCTTCGACATCGGCGAGGGCGAGGTTCATGCGCTTCTCGGCGAGAACGGCGCGGGGAAATCCACGCTGGTCAAGGCCATCTACGGGCTGATCCGGCCGAACGAGGGCACGATGCTCTGGCGCGGCCAACCCTATGCGCCGAACGCCCCGGCGCAGGCCCGCGCCACCGGCGTCGCCATGGTGTTCCAGCATTTTAGCTTGTTCGACGCGATGGACGTGGCCGAGAATGTGGCGCTGGGGATGGACAACCCGCCGCCGATCCGGGAACTGGCGGCGCGGATCACCGAAGTGTCGAACAATTACGGGCTGCCGCTCGACCCCTCGCGCATGGTCGGCGATCTGTCGGCGGGGGAACGACAGCGGGTCGAAATCATCCGCTGCCTGCTGCAGAACCCTCAGCTTCTGATCATGGACGAACCCACCTCGGTCCTGACCCCGCAGGAGGTGGAGATCCTGTTCCGCACCTTGCGGCAACTCCGGGCCGAGGGGCGGTCGATCCTTTATATTTCGCACAAGCTCGAAGAAATCCGCTCGCTGTGCGAGAATGCGACCGTGCTCAGGCTGGGCAAGGTGGTGGGAAGGGCCGATCCGCGGCAGGAAAGCGCGCGGTCGCTGGCCGAGATGATGGTGGGGCAAAGCCTGCACACGCCGTCGCGGCCCGCCGCGCAACCGGGCAAGATGCTGCTGCAGGTCACCGACCTGTCGGTCGCCTCGCCCTCGCAATTCGGGACCTCGCTGAAGGGCGTATCGCTCAGCGTCCGGGCCGGCGAGATCCTGGGGATCGGCGGTGTCGCGGGCAACGGGCAGGACGAATTGCTGGGCGCCCTCTCGGGCGAAATTCGCGCCCCGGCCGAGGCGGTGCGGATGGCGGGCGAGCCGGTTGGGCATTACGGACCCAACGCGCGCCGGGCCATGGGCCTGCTGTGTGCACCCGAGGAACGGCTGGGCCATGCCGCGGCGCCCGACATGAGCCTGACGGAAAACGCCCTGCTGACCGGCGCCTGGCGCGAGAAACTGGTGACCCGGGGCTTCGTCAGCTGGGGCAAGGCCAAGGGCTTCGCCGAAAAGGTCATCGAACGGTTCGACGTGCGCACGCCCGGCCCCTGGGTTGCGGCGCGGGCACTCTCGGGCGGAAACCTGCAGAAATTCGTCATCGGGCGGGAGATCCTGCAACGGCCCTCGGTCCTGGTGGTGAACCAGCCGACCTGGGGCGTCGATGCCTCGGCCGCGGCCTCGATCCGGCAGGCGCTGCTGGATCTGGCGCAGGCCGGGGCTGCGGTCGTCGTCATCAGTCAGGACCTCGATGAAATCCTGGAGGTCGCGGACAATTTCGCCGCCCTGAACGGCGGCAGGCTCAGCGCGCCGCGGCCCGTTCAGGGGCTGACCATGGACCAGATCGGCCTGATGCTGGGCGGCGCTGAAACGGGAGAGACCGATGTTGCGGCTTGAAAAACGTCCCTCGCCATCGAAGGCATGGAACTATGCCACCCCGGTCGTTGCGGTGCTACTGACCATGATCGCGGGCGGGATCCTGTTCACCATCCTGGGCAAGAACCCGTTCGAGGCGATCAAGCTGATCTTCTGGGATCCCCTGTTCAGCGAGCAATTCGCGGCCTATTCGCGCCCGCAACTGCTGGTCAAGGCGGGGCCGCTGATCCTGATCGCCGTGGGCCTCTCCATCGGTTTCCGCGCCGGGATCTGGAACATCGGGGCCGAGGGGCAATATATCGTCGGCGCCCTCTGCGCGGCGGCCGTGGCGCTGGCCTTCTACCCCGCGGAATCGGTTCTGGTCTTTCCGCTGATGATCCTTGCGGGGGCGCTGGGCGGCTGGGCCTGGGCGATGATCCCGGCCATCCTGCGCACGAAGTTCAACACCAACGAGATCCTCGTGTCGCTGCTTCTGGTCTATGTGGCCGAGAAGCTGCTGGCCGCCGCCGCGACCGGCTTCATGCGCAACCCGCAGGGCGCGGGCTTTCCGGGATCGCGCAACATCAACCAATATGCCTCGGCCGCGAACCACGAGATCTTTGCCGGGACCGGCCTGCATTGGGGCGGCGTCGCCGCCTTCATCGCCGTCCTTTTCACCTATGTCATGCTGCAACGCCATATCCTGGGCTTCCAGGTACAGCTGGCGGGCCAGGCGCCGCGCGCCGCGCGCTTTGCCGGGGTCGCCCCCGCCCGACTGGTCCTGATGTGCATGGGGATTTCCGGCGCCTTCGCCGGGATGGCCGGCATGTTCGAACTCGCCGGTCCCGCGCGCCTCATCTCCATCGACTTCAACGCGGGCTATGGCTTCACGGCGATCATCGTGGCCTTCCTGGGGCGGCTCAATCCGATCGGGATCGTGCTGGCCGGGCTCTTGCTGGCGCTGACCTATATCGGTGGCGAACTCGCGCAATTCATGCTGAACCTGCCCGCCGCGGCGATCCAGGTCTTCCAGGGGATGCTGCTGTTCTTCCTGCTGGCGCTGGATGTTCTGTCCAATTACCGCGTCCGGCTGTTCCTGCCGCAGCGCGCCACCACGGAGAATGTCTGACATGGATTTCGGTTCGATCAATCCCGTCGTCCTGATCGCCTCGCTGATGGTGGCGGCGACGCCTATCCTGCTGGCGGCCATCGGCGAATTGGTGGTGGAGAAGGCGGGCGTCCTGAACCTGGGCGTCGAGGGCATGATGATCGTCGGCGCGGTCGCGGGATTTGCCGCGGCGGTGACCACGGGCAGCCCGATCCTGGGCATGCTGGCCGCCATCATCGCGGGGGCGGCGGTGTCGCTGATCTTCGCGCTGCTGACGCAGGTGCTGATGGCCAATCAGGTCGCCTCGGGCCTGGCGCTCACGCTCTTCGGTCTGGGGTTCTCGGCGCTCCTGGGGCAAAGCTATGTCGGCATCGTCCCGCCCCGGACCGAGAAGCTGGATTTCGGCCCGCTGAGCGACCTGCCCGTCGTCGGCCGCATCCTCTTTGGCCATGACATCCTGGTCTATGTCTCGCTCTTCGTGGTGGCCGGGGTCTGGTACTGGCTGAACTACACCCGCGGCGGGCGCGTCCTGCGCGCCGTGGGCGAGAACCACGACAGCGCCCATGCGCTGGGCTACAAGGTCAAGCGCGTGCGCATCCTCGCCATCCTGTTCGGCGGCGCCTGCGCGGGGCTGGGCGGCGCCTATCTGAGCCTGGTGCGGGTCCCGCAATGGACCGAGGGTATGACCGCGGGCGCCGGCTGGATCGCCCTGGCTTTGGTCGTTTTTGCATCATGGAAACCCTGGCGGGTCCTGGCCGGTGCCTATCTTTTCGGCGGAATCATGGTGTTGCAGCTTAATCTGCAAGCCGCTGGCTACCGAATTCCGGTCGAGTATCTTGCCATGAGCCCCTACATCATCACCATCCTCGTGCTGGTCGTGATGTCGTCGAATCGGACACGCAGAACCCTTGCCGCCCCCGGCTCGCTGGGACGGTCCTTCCACGCCGCCGGATAAGCGGTTGACTATGCGGGCGCCCCCGCCCGCCAACACGGAGAGTAGAGTATGAAACGCAGAGAACTCCTCGCGACCTCGGCCGCGGCCCTCGGTCTGGCCGCGACGCTGGGCTCCAAGGCGCGCGCCCAGACGCCCCTCAAGGTCGGCTTCGTCTATATCGGCCCGCCCGGCGACTTCGGCTGGACCTATGCCCATGACCAGGCCCGCCTGGCGGCGCAGGAGCATTTCGGCGACGCGGTCGAAACCTTCTACGTCGACAACGTGCCCGAGGGCCCGGATGCCGAGCGGATCATGACGCAGATGGCGCTTTCGGGCGCGAACATGATCTTCGCGACCTCGTTCGGCTATGGCCCCTCGCTCAATGCCGTGGCGCAGCGTTTCCCGAACATCGCCTTCGAACACGCGACGGGCTATCTGCAGGAGGCGCCGAACGTCTCGCTCTACAACGCCCGCTTCTACGAAGGCCGCGCGGTGATCGGCACCATCGCCGGGCGCATGACCCAGACCAACAAGATCGGCTATATCGCCTCGTTCCCGATCCCCGAAGTGATCATGGGCATCAACGCGGCCTATATCCACGCCAAGAAAGTGAACCCCGACATCACGTTGAGCGTGGTCTGGGCCTATTCCTGGTTTGACCCGGCGCAGGAAGCCGCCGCCGCCGAGGCGCTGATCGAACAGGGCTGCGACATCCTGATGCAGCACACCGACTCGACCGCGCCGCTCAGCGTCGCCCAGCAGCGCGGCGCGCTGGCCTTCGGTCAGGCCTCGGACATGACGCAATTCGCGCCCGACGTTCACCTGACGGCGATCATCGACAACTGGGCGCCCTATTACATCAAGCGCATCCAGGAGAAGCTGGACGGCACCTGGGTCGCCGACAACGTCTGGAGCGGCATCCCCGAGGATGAAGTCACCTTCGCCCCCTTCAACGACCGCATCCCGGCCGAGGTACAGGACGAGGCCAACGCGCTGATCGAATCGATCCGCGACGGCAGCTATCATCCTTTCACCGGCCCGCTGAACCGGCAGGACGGCTCGGCCTGGCTGGCCGAGGGCGAGGTTGCCGATGACGGCACGCTGCTGGGGATGAACTTCTACGTCGAAGGCATCACCGGCGACATTCCGAACTGAGGATGACGGGCGCGCCCGCGCGCTGAGACCCGAGACCTGAGAGCCCCCGAAGTCCGCTTCGGAGGCTCTTCGCATCCTCTGCCCTTGAGCCACGCGCCCGGCAGTGCTATTTTTCCGGGCATGATGAGCATGTCCGTCTTCTTCCCCCTGACCTGAGCGATTCCGTCGCTGGCGCCCCGGCGCCTCAGGTTGTGCAACGGCGTCGCCCCGCGACCGCCGACCAGGAAGAGATGACATGCCCCTTTCCCGAACCCCGGGCCTGACCGCGCGTCAGGTCGACGACTTCATCGCGGACGGTTTCGTCAAGGTGGAGGACGCCTTCAGCCGCGACCTCGCCCGCGCCTGCCGCGATGCCCTCTGGGCCGAGACCGGCCTCACGCCCGACGATCCCGCTGGCTGGACGCAGCCTGTCCTGCGCATCGCCTGGCAATCCGCACCGCAATTCGTCGCGGCGGCCAATACCCCGCGGCTTCATGCCGCCTATGACGCGTTGGCGGGTACGGGACGCTGGGTGCCTCCGCAGGGCCTCGGCTCGTTCCCGATCCGCTTTCCCTCATCCGCCGGCGCAGGAGACGAGGGCTGGCATGTCGATGTGAGCTTCGGGACCGAGAACCCGGATTTCATGGAATGGCGGGTCAACGTCACCAGCCGCGGCCGGGCGCTGCTGATGCTGTTCCTCTTCTCGGATGTCGGGCCGCGCGACGCCCCGACCCGGCTCCGCAAGGGCTCGCACCGGGTGATCGCCCGCGAATTGCTGCCCGCAGGCGAGGCGGGGCTGAGCCTGCGCGAGCTGTCGGCGGCGGGCTATGCGTCGAGCGCGGATTGTCCCGAGGCGCTGGCGACCGGCGCGGCGGGGACGGTCTACCTGTGCCACCCGTTCCTGGTCCATGCGGCCCAACGGCACGAGGGGACCGAACCGCGCTTCATGGCCCAGCCGGCGCTGCTGCCGACCGGGCCTTTCGATCCGGCCGAGCCCCCGTCGCCCGTGCAGATCGCCATCCGGCGGGCCTGTGGTTTGGTCTTCTAGAAGGCCAAGGGCCCCGCCCCCCAACCCGGAGGCGGGGTCAGCCCAGCGTGATCCCCACGATCACCGCCATGAGCCCCAGGACCGAGACGAAGAGCGCGGCCATGTTCCAGATGACGCCCTTTTGCAGCGCCTTGCGCAGCGCCGCATCCTCCAGCCCCGCCCGGCGCACCCTGAGCGCATAGACCACGCAGGCGAAAAGCCCGATCACCCCGGCCAGCGTGACGGCCGCACCGCCCCAGATCAACAGATCGCCCGTGTTCATGATGTCTCCTGTCGTTGCGGCCCTCTACCCCGCCGGAACCCGCCGGGCAAGCGCCTTGCTCGACGGGCGCCGCCGCGCTAGGGACGGGGTTTGAGACCCGGACACAGAAGAGGCCGATCATGAGCAGCACCGATTCCGCCTATGACGTCACCGCCGACGAGCTGCGCTCGTTCGTGGAGCGCTATGAGCATCTCGAGGCCGAGAAGAAGGACATCACCGACCAGCAGAAGGAAGTGATGGCCGAAGCCAAGGGGCGCGGCTACGACACCAAGGCGCTGCGCAAGATCATCGCCCTGCGCAAGAAAAAGCCCGACGAGATCGCCGAGGAAGAAGCGGTGCTCGACCTCTACAAGGCCGCGCTCGGCATGCAATGAGCGAGACGCCGCAGGATGGGCAACATTGCCCATCCTACCAGGCGTCACGGCTCCAGCAGCGTGACCCCCGGCAGGGCGGCGATCAGGTCCAGATCCTCGTCATAGAGATCGGTAAGCGCATCGACCGTCTCCTCGGTCCAGCCGGGCGGCAGGGGATCGGTCTCCAGCGCCTCGGGCTTGACGAAGCGCGCCAACAGCGCGGCCAGCATGCGGCGGCGCGTGGCATCGTCCCGGGTCGGGTTCTGCTCGAACCAGCGGCGCATGGCGGCGTGACCGGCAGGCGTGACCAGCCGGTGATACCAGGCCAGCCAACCCGCCAGATCTATCCCCGCCGCGTGGCCGGAAACCGCGCGCAGCACCTCGGGCCAGAGGAGCGGCGTATCCTCGTCGGCCCAGACGGTCAGGCTGACCCCCGGCGCAGCCTCCAGGATCTGCGCCACCGTGGCGGACCAGCGGGTCGCCGCCAGATCCGACTCCTCGATCTGTTTCAGCACAGCGCCGGTCTGATCCTCGGCCGCCAGCGCCGGCAGGAAGGTTGCCGGGTTGCGCAGGCAGAGGAACAGCTCCAGCCGCGCCTCGGGGAAGAGATGGCGCAGCATCTGCACCCTTTCGCCCGCCGCGTGATAGAGTTGCCCCGCGTTCAGCGCCCATTTCGACATCGCCAGGAAATTGTCCGACGAGAACACCACACGGTGCACGTTGTCCTCGTCGAGAATCCCGTCGAGCAGCGCCTCCTGGGTCTGGGCGTTGGTCTCATGTCCGCGCATGTCGAAGGCCAGCTGCCGCAGCTGCTGGCGATAGCGGCCGGGACCGGGCACGGCGATCCCCTGCTTGAGCAGGGGCGCCCGGTTGCGCATCAGGCAGCGCACCAGATGGTCCTGATCGGTCAGATGCGCGCCGAGGTGAAGGGCGATTTCCATGAGGGCGATCTAGCCCGCCGCGCGCCGGGCTGGCAAGGCTGATCGCCGGAAATCCCGCCCGGCGAAAAGCCCGCGCGGGCAAGGTCTTCGCGCGTTCTGCCGCTTGTCCGGCCCCGGGAATGCCGCTATCACGGCGCAGCGCCGGTGTAGCTCAGTTGGTAGAGCAACGCTCTTGTAAAGCGAAGGTCGGGGGTTCGAGTCCCTCCACCGGCACCAGATCCCTTTGCCCCCTGAACCCTGCCGCCCAATTGCCAGCACGGCGCCCGCGTGAAACCATCGCCCCTGTCCCGGAACCGGCGGAAGGCGCGCATGGACAGTCCCGACGATCTGTCGCTCTGGTCGCTGCATGGCTATTGCCTGGGCGCGCGCGAGACGCCGCATGCCACGGTCCGCCAGGGCGACAACGGGCGCCTGCTTTTCGCCGCCGAGGACTGGTGCGGGCCCGAGGATCTGGCGCGCCTCGGCCTTTCGCCCCGGCCGGAACAGATCGAGCGGCTGGTCGATTTCGGCCTGATCGAGCGACAGGGCGAGGCGCTGCGCAGTCTGGTCCCGCGCCTCGGCCCGGCGCTGGCGCTCCCTCTCCGGCAGGCGCTGGCGCCAGTGGCCGCGACCTTTTTCAGCGCGCAGGCTGGCCGGATCGCCGCGATCACCCGTCTTCTCGCCGCGCGCGGCATGGAAGGCTCGCTCTATGCCTATCTCTTCGGCGCGGTTCTGGATGGCACGCTCTGGAATGCGCTGAAAGCGCGGATCGAGATCCCGGAAACCCGGCTCACCCCCGCCGACCGCTGGTGGCGCGGCGTGTTCTGGGCGGTCTATCCGCCGGTGCCCGGGGCGATCGGCACCAACGAGATCACGCTGGGCGAAACGACCATGACCCTCGTCTGGTCCGCCGCCACCGCCCAGAGCCAGCGCGCGCTGCGCCAGCAGGACTGGCCGCGCGCCCTGCTGCTTTTCCTCGAGGGCGAGGCGCCCGCTGCGCCCGCCGAGGCCGTGGCGGCCGGGCTGGTCGACGCCGCGGGGCGACCGGCAGTGCCGCTCCTCGGCTCGCCGGACTTCGCCCTTCTGGAAACCCACGGCAACGCCCTCGCCCAGGCCGCCGCAGCCGATTTCGTGGCCGCGCTCGACCGGCTGCCCGCCACACCCACCTTCACCGCACCGCAGCGGCATGTGATCCTCGCCCATGACTTTCTCTGGGCGCTGCAAGGGGCCTACCGCCCGGACGGGGAGCAGGCGGCGGCACCCTCGGCGCTGCGGGCTTCGGTCATCCTGCACCGCCACGCGACCGGTTGACGCCCCCCGCCCCCCTTGCGCCGCCTTCCCGGGCCATGCGAATGTCGGGCGGCCCGCAGACCGGCATGCGCACAGGAACGCCCTCGATGGATCAGGTGAAAGATACCCGGCCGCTTCTGGTCGTGGATCTGGATGGAACGCTGGTGCGCTCGGACATGCTGTACGAGAGTTTCTGGTCCGCCTTCTCGCGCGATTGGCGCACGCCCTTGTCGGCGCTGGCGGCGCTGGCGCGCGGCAAGGCGGCGCTGAAGGCGCGGCTGGCGACGCTGGGCGCGCCCGATCCGGCCACCCTGCCCTATTCGGCCGAGGTGCTGGACGAGATCGGGCGCTGGCGGGCGAGCGGGGGCCGGGTGGTGCTGGTCACCGCGGCCGATCAATCCATCGCCAATGCCATCGCCAGCCATCTGGGCGTCTTTGACGAGGTGCATGGCTCGGACGGCAGCACCAACCTCAAGGGCGAGGCGAAAGCGGCCTTCCTCAGGGCAGAATATGGCGGGGGCGGCTATGTCTATGCGGGCGACAACAGCGCCGATCTGCCGGTCTGGCGCGACGCGGCAGGGGCGGTCACCGTCGGCGTCTCCCCGGCGCTGCGCGCCCGGGTCGAGGATCTGCACCGCGACGCCCGCCATCTCGCACCGCCGCGCTCGCTGCTGCCCGCGGCGCTCAGGGCCATGCGGCCGCACCAATGGTTCAAGAACGCGCTGATCTTCTTCCCGATGATCGCGGCGCATGATTTCAACGCCGGCGCTCTCTTGCCCAGCCTGCTGGCCGTCGTGGCCTTCAGCCTGGTCGCCTCGTCGGTCTATCTGCTCAACGATCTGCTCGACATCGCCTCGGACCGGGCGCATCCGAGGAAACGGCTGCGGCCGCTGGCCTCGGGCGCGCTGCCGCTTCGCAGCGGGATGCTGATGGTGCCCGCGCTTCTGCTGGCGGGGATCGGCGTGGCGGTCTTCCTGCCGCCCCTCTTCCTGCTGGTGCTGGGGGCCTATTACATCCTGACCGTCGCCTATTCGCTCTGGTTCAAGCGCCGGCCGATCCTGGACATCGCGCTTCTGGCCAGCCTCTATACGATGCGGGTGATCGCGGGCGGAGCGGCCTCGGGGATCGACCTCTCGGTCTGGCTGCTGGCCTTTTCGGCGTTCCTGTTCTTCTCGCTGGCGGCGGTGAAGCGGCAGGCGGAACTTGTGGACATGGCGCAGCGAAATGTGACCGAGGCCGCCGGGCGCGGCTATCGGGTCAGCGACCTGGCGGTGGTCACGCAGATGGCGACGGCCTCGGGCTTTGTCGCGGTGCTGGTGCTGATGCTCTATCTCAACGAGCCCGAAGTTCTGATGCTCTACCATCACCCGCTGCTTCTCTGGGCGGCCTGCCTCGTGCTGCTCTATTGGGTGTCGCGCATGGTGCTGGTGGCCAGCCGCGGCCGGATGAACGACGACCCCACCGTCTTTGCCGCCCGCGATCCGGCGAGCCTCGTCAGCGTGGCGATCATCGGGGCGCTGTTCATCGGCGCGAAGGTGCTGTGATGGTCAGCGGCTGGACCCTGCTGTGGCGCTACAGCCTCTTTGCCGTGCTGGCGACCGTCTCGAACCTCGGCGCGCAACGGCTGGTGCTGATGGGCGGCGACCGGCCGGGGCGCTACCTGCTGGCGGTTCTGGCGGGCACGGCCGTGGGACTGGTGGTGAAATACATCCTCGACAAGCGCTGGATCTTCGGCGACGACGAGACGGGGCTCAAGGCCCATGGCCGCAAGTTCACCCTCTACACAATCATGGGCGGGGTCACGACAGCGCTGTTCTGGGGGGCCGAAACGGGTTTCTGGCTGTGGTTCGGCACGCATGAGGCGCGCGAGATCGGCGCACTTCTGGGGCTGATGGTGGGGTATGTGGTGAAATACCAACTCGACCGGCGCATCACCTTCGCGCCCCGACCGGAGGGTCCGTGATGCTTCTGTCCGGCTGGGGCCGCTATCCACGCGCCGAGGGACGGCTGAGCGCCCCCCGCAACGAGGCCGAGGTCGCGGCGCTGGTGCGCGGCGGCGGCATCACCCCGCGCGGCATGGGGCGGGCCTATGGCGATCCGGCGATCGGGGCGCATGCCGTCTCGACCCGGCACCTCGACCGGATGCTGGCCTTCGACGAGGCGACGGGGCAGCTGGTCGCCGAGACGGGCGTGACGCTGGGGGAGATCATCAAGGCCTTCCTGCCGCGGGGCTGGTTCCCCTCGGTCACACCGGGGACGCAGTTCGTTTCGCTGGGCGGCGCCATCGCCGCCGATGTGCATGGCAAGAACCACCATGCCGAGGGCGCCTTCGGCGCTTTCGTCGACTGGATCGACCTGATGGGGCCGGAAGGCCAGATCCTCCGCTGTTCGCGCGGGGAGAATGCCGACCTCTTCCACTGGACACTGGGCGGCATGGGGCTGGCCGGATTCATCCTGCGCGCGGCAATCCGGCTGAAGCGCGTGGAAAGCGGCTGGATCCGGCAGACGACGCTGGCCGCCCCCAATCTCGAAGCCGCGTTGGAGGCCTTCGAGGCCACCTATGACGCGACCTATTCCATGGCCTGGATAGATTGTGCCGCGACCGGCGCGCGGATGGGCCGTTCCATCGTCATGAACGGCGAACATGCCCGGCTGTCGGACCTGCCGCCTGCCCGCCGCGCCCAACCCTTTGCCGCGCGGGGGCATCTGAGCCCCAGGGTGCCCTTCGACTTCCCCGGCTTCGTGCTGAACCCCTGGACCATTCGCGCCTTCAACGAGCTCTATTACCTGATGGGCAGACGCGGCGCCGGGACCCGCCTCACCGGCTGGGAGCCCTTCTTCTACCCGCTCGACGCGATCCGCGACTGGAACCGGATCTACGGGCGGCGCGGCTTCATGCAATTCCAATGCGTCGTGCCGCTGGCAACGCGGGCCGAGGGGCTGCGCGCCATCCTCGACGCCATCACCCGCAGCGGCGCGGGCTCGTTCCTGGCGGTGCTGAAACGCTTCGGCCCGCAGGAGAGCCGCCTCTCCTTCCCGATGGAGGGCTATACGCTGGCCCTCGACTTCCCCGTCAATCACCGGAGCCTCGATCTGATGCCCGACCTCGACCGCATCACCGCCGATTTCGGCGGCCGCTTCTACCTGGCCAAGGACAGCCGGATCTCGGCCGAGACGCTGCGCCGGACGGACCCCCGCTGGCAGGCCTTCGCCGCGATGCGCCGGGAAACCGGCCTTGCGCAGGCCTTCACCTCGGCCCAGGCGTCGAGGTTGGGGCTGTGAGCGGCGTCGCCCTGATCCTGGGCGCGACCTCGGACATCGCCCGGGCCTGCGCGCATCGCTATGGCGCCGAAGGGTACACGCTGCAGCTGGCGGGCCGCGACCCCGAGGCGCTGGAGGCCGACGCGCAGGACCTGCGGCTGCGCCACCGTGTCAAGGTCAGCGTACACCGTTTCGACGTGCTGGAAGCCGACGGCTTTGCCCCCTTCCTCGATGCCCTGCCCACCCTGCCCGACACGGCGATCTGCGCCGTGGGCTTCATGGGCAACCAGGGCGCCAGCGAAAAGGACCCGCAGGCGGCCGCGCTGATCATGCGCTCGAATTACGAGGGGCCGGCGATGATCCTGGGCCTGCTGGCCGAGCGGATGGCCCTGCGCGGGCATGGGGTGCTGATCGGCATCTCCTCGGTCGCGGGCGACCGCGGCCGGGCCTCGAACTACATCTATGGCTCGGCCAAGGCCGGATTCACCGCCTTTCTCAGCGGTCTCAGAAACCGCTTTCACGGCACCGACCTGCATGTGGTCACCGTGAAGCCCGGGTTCGTCGCCACGCGGATGACCGAGGGCATGGACCTGAACCCCCGCCTCACCGCGCTGCCGGAACAGGTGGCCGAGGCCATCTGGCAGGCCGAAAAGCACCGCCGCGACGTGATTTACGTGAAGCCCGTCTGGCGGGTCATCATGCAGATCATCTCGGCCCTGCCCGAATTCCTGTTCAAGCGCACCCGGCTCTAGCATTCGGACGGGGCCGTGCATCGTCAGGGGGCTGACGGTCGGGATGCCGTTGCCGGCCGGGTCCTTTCATGCCCCCTCCTCGAAAGGCAAGTCCGGCAGCCAACCGCCCCGCGCCAACAGGCTGCCGCAGGTCCCGCGCAGCAGAGTTTACGTCGCAGTAAGGTTAAGCGGGCAATCTGGCAATCGCGCGACTCAGGGCCTTTCGGAGGCGAAAGCGAACCGCCGCGGGGCGCATTTCCTTTCGCTTTGCGGCCGCCGGGTTTCGCGGCGACTTTCTGCGCTGCGGCATCGGCAAGGCGCCGCCGATCCCGGGCCGGGCTGTGGATAGATTTATTGCCGGTTCACGCAAAGGTGGGTAAGCCTGAAGGCATGACGAGGGACAGAATGGAACCGCGTGCCGCAAAGGCGCGCCTCTTCGCGAGTGCGGGACAGATCACGCTTGCCGCCACCGGCCTGGGGGCTCTGGCGCTGATCGCGGTCGGCGCTCAGGCGTTGTGGCATGCCGAACCCGCCCGCCCGGGTTCGGTGGCGGTGGCCTCGCTGGGGCCATCGCTGGATCTGGACCGGCGGCAGAGCGCCGGAAGCGAGGGGCCGCGCATCTGGCTCTCCTCGCTGTCCAGCACGGGCGAGAGCCCCTTTGCCGCGCCCGATTACGCGCTGGACCCGGTGCTGCCGCGCCGCGCCGCCGTGACGCCCGCCGCACCGGTCGCCCCCGCGCGGGAGGCCGCGCCCGTCGCCGCGCCGCAGGTCGCAGTCGCGACGCCGCCCGAGGTCCCCGCGCCCGCCCCGCAAGCAGAGCCCGTGCCGCAGATCGCCACGCGGGAAGGCCCGCCGCGCGTGACGCCCCCGCGCCGCCCGACCGTCGCTGCGCCGGAGGTGGCGACCGCGCCCGACGCGCCGGCCGATCCGCTGGCCCTGGCCGCGCTGCATGCCCCGACGCGCTCGCTGCTGCCGCGGCCCCGCCCGGCCCTTGCCGCGCCTGCGGCCGAGGAACCGGCGCCCGAACAATCGCCCTCGCTCCTTGCCGCCATCGGCGAGGCCACCGGCCTGATCCGCTCGCGCACGCCGCAACCCCGGCCCGAGGCCGTCACCCGCCTCGCCTCGCTCGATTTGGGCCGCGCCGCGCCGCAGGCCTCGGCGCCCGTCGCGACCCCCGCCGCCCTTGAAATCCCGGCGCTGACCCGGGGCGCCCGCAGCGCCAGTTGCGATGCCGACCTGACCCGCGCCATCCCCCGCCGCAGCCGCGGCGCAGGCGACGGCAGCGCTGTCGTCGGCCGGCTGACCAATGCGGGCGGACGCGATCGCGACAATGCCGTCATCGCCGAGGTTCTCGCGGGCAACGTCCCGGATTTCCTGCGCGATCTGGTGCCGGTCACCTTTTCGGGCGATGGCATGACCATCACCATCTGCGTGATGCCCGATTACCTGGCCGTGGGATCGAACCGCGATTTCGTCCGCGTGCCGCTGGGCCTGCCCGCCGCCATGCAGGTGGCCGAGCGGTTCGACATGGTGCTGCCCACGACCCGCATGGTCGATGCGATCTATCAGCAGGCCAATGTCCGCCTGAGCCCGGCGCCGATGGATCCGACCTCGGCCATGTCCTCGACCAATTACTTCCTGCGCCACAATGCCACCGTTCAGGGGCAGATGCGGCAATCGGGCGCCCGGCTGGGGCAGCTGGTGTCGGGGCACAAGAAGGATCTGGTGCTGACCAACCGGCTGCAATCGAACCCGGGCCGCGTGGCGATCTATGGCTGGCACCAGCGCAATGGCCGGGCCATCCAGCCGCTCAGCACCGTGCATGGCGCGCAATACGCCGATTACAGCCACGGCATCCGGCTGGTCTCGCGCCGGGCCTATGTCAACGGGCGGGCGGTGGATCTGCGGGACCTTCTCTCAGACAGCCGGATGGCGGGGCTGGTGTCCTCAGAAGGCACGATCAGCAACCGCCAGCTTCTGGCGCTCGCCGACTAAGCGAAAGGGGCTCGCGGGCCCCTTTGTCATTCCTCGTCCAGATCTTCCGGCGGCGGGGGTTCGAGCAATGTCTCGAACCGGCGCTTCTGCTTGGCGGACCACGAGACGGTCAGCAGGAGGCCGCTCTCCACCGTCTCCTCGCCCTGCACGATCCCTTCGGCATAGGCCCAGGCGCGCGCCTTGCCCTCGCCATGGCCGATTTCCACGACCTCGACCCGCCGCTCATCCCCCAGCGCCTTGCCCATCGCCGCAACCAGCTCGGGCACGCCCTGCCCGGTCAGCGCCGAGACGGCGATCACCTCGTCCCGCCGCGCGGCGGTGTTGAGGCGGGAATCGTCGGGCGGCAGCAGGTCGATCTTGTTCCAGACCTCGAGCCGCGAGACATCCTTGCCGACGCCCAGCTCGCGCAGGATCGTCTCCACATCCTCGGCCTGCGCCTCGGATTCGGGATGGGCGATGTCGCGGACGTGCAGGATCAGATCGGCCTCCAGCACCTCTTCCAGCGTGGCGCGGAAGGCGGCGACCAGTTGGGTCGGCAATTCGCTGATGAAACCCACGGTGTCGGACAGGATCACCGACAAGCCACCCGGCAGCACCACCGCCCGCATGGTCGGGTCGAGCGTGGCGAACAGCATGTCCTTGGCCAGCACCTCGGCGCCGGTCAGATGGTTGAAAAGCGTGGATTTCCCGGCGTTGGTATAGCCCACCAGCGCAACAATCGGATAGGGTGTGCGCCGCCGCGCCGCCCGGTGCAGCGCGCGGGTCTTCACCACCTTCTCCAGCTGGCGCCTGAGGCGGATCATCTGTTCGTCGATGGCGCGGCGGTCGGCCTCGATCTGCGTCTCGCCGGGGCCGCCGACGAAGCCGAGGCCCCCGCGCTGCCGCTCCAGGTGGGTCCAGGCCCGCACCAGCCGGGTTCGCTGATAGCTGAGCGCCGCCAGTTCCACCTGCAGCACGCCCTCACGCGTGCGGGCCCGGTCGGCGAAGATCTCCAGGATCAGCCCGGTCCGGTCCAGCAGCTTGACGCCCCATTCTTTTTCGAGGTTGCGCTGCTGAACCGGGCTCACCGGCCCGTCGATCAGGACCAGCTCGACCTCCTCGGCCTCGAAGCGCTCTTTCAGCTCCTGCACCTTGCCCGAGCCGAACAGCATCCCGGGATGGGCGCGCGGCAGTCGCACGACCATGCCGCCCGCAACCTCGATCCCCGGCAGCGCCAGCGCCAGCGCCAGCCCTTCGGCCAGAAGCGCCTCGGCCGAGCGCGAGGCGTCGTTGCCGCGGATGTCGGGATGCAGGACAAACGCCTTCTGGCGGCGCCCGCCGCCGGCCCCGCCCAGGTCTTTGACGTCAATGGTCACGATTCTGTCCGGCGTTCGCCGTCAGTCCTCGCCGTTGTAAAGCGAGATGGGCTGACCCGGCATGATGGTCGAAATGGCATGTTTGTAGACCAATTGGCTCTGGCCTTCGCGGCGCAGCAGCACACAGAAATTGTCGAACCAGGTGATTACCCCCAGCAATTTCACACCATTGATGAGGAAAATCGTCACCGGAACCTTGTTCTTGCGAACATGATTGAGAAAGGCGTCCTGCAAATTCTGTTTGTCTACGGCCATTGTCTTGCCTTCTTGTTATCGGCCTACGCAGCGGTTCTGGCTGTCGCAGTCTCCCCCTGGGGCGCGAGTATGGCCGCGGAACCGGCAAGTTTCCAGCCCGAAAACTCGCCTTTTCAGCGTATTACGCGGAGATTTCCGCACAGGCCCTGTGCCGGGCCCCGCCAGGGGCCTCAGTTTCTGCGTGAACGGTCCAGGATTGCCGCCAGCAGAACCAGAATTTCCAACCGCCCGAGAATCATTGCAAGCGCCAACACGACGCGCGCGGGATCGCCCAGCAGCACCCAATAGAGCGGCAGATCGCCCGCCACCTGCACCAATTGCCCGGTATTGGTCAGTGCGCCCACGCCAAAGATCATCGCCGTTTCCAGCGTCATGCCGCTGAAGAGAAGCAGGGCGACCACCGCGACCGAGGTCAGCGCGAAGACCATGGCGAAAAGCCAGGCCGAACGCGCGGCGGTGGTGGCGAGGAAGCGGTCATGCTCGTTGCCGCCGATGACCATGGAGGGATAGATCATCCGCATCAACTCGAACCGGCTGAGGCGGGCCAGCGAATAGAGGCGAAGCAGCTTGATGCCCCCGGCGGTCGTCGCCACCCCGCCCCCCAGCAGCGCCACCGACATCAGCACCAGGCCCGGCGGCGTCAGCCCCGACCAGGCCCGCGCCGTGATCCAGTCCTGGTTGACGAACCCGGTGGTGGTCAGGAACGAGAGCGCGGTAAAGGCCGCCCCCCAGGCAGCGCGGCCCATGGCGGGCAGATTCTCGCCCTCGCGGGCCTCGAAGGCGCCGGCCCAGTGACGCGCCACGACGAACAGCGTCACCATCCCGACCAGCGCCACGGCGGTAAAGATCTCGGGGTCGCGATGCAGCGGCCGGGGGCGCGACCCATGCCCCGGCATGAAGCGGCGGCTGAGCGCGATGCAGAGAAAGGCAAAGATCGCCATCTCGGCCGGCAGCCCAATACTCCCCAGCGTTTCCCTTGCCAGAACGCCCGAGGTCGAGAGCGTGGCCATGGCCTGCATCAGCGCCTCGAACCCCGGCACGCCCAGCAGCGTCAGGATCAGCCAGAGCGCCAGCGTGAAGGCGGAATAGGCGGGCAGAAGCACCAGCGCATGGGCCCTGAGCCGGATGCCCGGCCCGGTCGTCGCCCCGGCCCGGGGCAGCGTCGGCGGCGTTCGGCGGATCATCTCGTATCCGCCCAGCCGCAGCGGTGCCAGCAGCGCCGTGGCCGCCGCCAGGATGAAGAGCCCGCCCAGCCAACCCGCCATGCCACGCCACAGATGCACGGCCTCGGGCACCCGGCGCGGCAGGTCGATGAGCGAGGCGCCGGTCGTGGTGAAGGCCGAGATCATCTCGAACCAGGCATCGGCAAAACGCATGGCGGGCAGGGCCTCGGCCAGCGGCAGCGCCATGACGGCGGGCAGCAGCAGATAGATGGCCGCCAGCAGCGGAAACGGCCCCGCGGGCATGCCGCGCCGGAGCTGGCCCGCCATGGCGATGGCCAGCAGGCTGGCGATCAGCAGGCTCAGAACGGACCAGTACAGGAAGATCCGCGCCAGCGAGGCCTGCCCGTCCAGCGCCGCCTTGCCCGAGGGCACCAGCATCAGCGCCCCCGCGATGGCGATCAGCGCGACGAGGGGCGGCACCCGGGTCAGGCGCGGCGGCATCTCAGAAATACTCCACCGCCACCTGCAACAGGCGCTCGATGACCGGCACGTCGTTTCTGAGGGCGAAGATGACCAGCAGGTCGCCTTCCGCCAGTTCGGTCGAGCCGGTGGGCTTGACGAATTCGCCCTGTTTCTTCACCGCGCCGACCAGCGCCCCTTCGGGGAAGCCGATCTGGCCGATGGTCCGCCCCGCCAAGGGCGAGGTCGACAGAACCTGCGCCTCAATCACCTCGGCCTCGCCGTCGCCGATGGTATAGATCGAGCGCACGCGGCCGAGGCGGACGTGACGCAGGATCGAGGAAACGGTGGTGGCGCGCGGGTTGATATGCGCGTCGATGCCCAGATGGTCCATCATCGGCACCAGCGACGGGTCGTTGACCAGCGCGATGGTCATCTTGCAGCCCATCGCCTTGGCCCGGACGCAGGCCAGGAGGTTGGTCTTGTCGTCGTCGGTCACGGCCAGCAGCGCATCGGCCGACTCGATGGCGGCCTCGTTCAGCAATTCGCTGTCCATGCCGTCGCCGTGCAGCACGATGGTCCGTTCCAGCGCATCGGCGGCGGTCTCGGCCCGGGTGCGGTCGCGCTCGATCACCTTGACGCGGACCCGCTCGCGCTGCGATTCCAGCGCGCGCGCCACGCCAAGGCCAACATTGCCGGCTCCGATGATGACGATCTTTTCTTGCTTGGCCAATGGCTTGCCGAAGATGGCCAGGGTTCGCGCCAGATCCGAGCTTTCCGAGACGACATAGATCTGGTCGCCCTCGAACAGCTGGTCCCCGGGCTCGGGCGCAAACAGCTTGCCGCCCCGCCGGACGCCGACCACGATGGCGCGGAGCGAGGAGAAGAGCTCGGTCAACTGCCGGAGCGGCGTGTTCAGGACCGGGCAATCCTCGTCCAGCGCGATGCCGGCCAGCCGGACGGAGCCGTCGAGGAAATCCTGCACGTCGAAGGTCGAGGGCGCGGCGAAACGGCGAAGCGCCGCGCGGGACACCTCGCGCTCGGGGTTGATCACCACGTCGATCGGCAGATGGTCGCGGCGGAAAAGGTCGGAATAGACCGGATCCAGATAGGTCTGGGCCCTCAGCCGCGCGATCTTGCGGGTGACGTTGAACACGGAATGGGCCACCTGGCAGGTGACCATGTTCACCTCGTCCGAATGGGTGGCGGCGATGATCATGTCGGCCTCGCGCGCGCCCGCCTGTTCCAGCACGTCGGGATGCGAGGCAAAGCCCACCACGCCCTGAACCTCCAGCGTGTCGGTCGCCCGCCGCACCAGGGCCGCGTTGTTGTCGACGATGGCCACGTCATTGGCCTCGCCCGCCAATTGCCGGGCGATCTGCCAGCCGACCTGACCCGCGCCGCAGATGATGATCTTCATCGCCCGTACCCCGTGCGTCCCGGTTTAATCGTCGCGCCCGCTGCGCCCGCCGGACAGGGCGGCCGTGTTGACGCCCAGCGACTTCAGCTTGCGATGCAGCGCCGAGCGCTCCATACCGACAAACGCCGCCGTGCGCGAGATGTTACCGCCGAAGCGGTTGATCTGCGTGAGCAGATATTCGCGCTCGAAAAGTTCCCGCGCCTCGCGCAGGGGCAGCGTGGCAAGCCCACCGGCCAGGACCACCCTGCCCTCCTCCTCGCCGCCCGCCGCTTCGGCGATCAGGTCGCGGGCCTCGATGGCGCCCTGGCTGTCGCCCAGGATCAGCGCCCGTTCGATGACATTTCTGAGCTGGCGGATGTTGCCCGGCCAGTTCATCGATTGCAGCTGCGTCTCTGCCTCTTCGCTGAGGTCGCGCTTGGGCAGGCCCTGGGTCTGCGCCAGAAGCTCGATGAAATGTCGGGCCAGCACCGGAATGTCCTCGCGCCGTTCCGACAGCGAGGGCACGGCGATGGGCACCACGTTCAGCCTGTCGTAAAGCTCCTGCCGGAAAGTGCCGGCGCCGATCTCGGCCCTGAGGTCGCGCGTGGTCGAGCTGATCACCCGCAGATCGACCTTCACGCGGTCCGCCCCGTCGACCCGGGTGAAGGTCTGTTCGGTCAGCACCCGCAGGATCTTGGACTGGGTGCCGATGGGCATATCCGCCACCTCGTCGAGGTAGAGAATCCCGCCATTGGCCTGTTCCAGCAGCCCGGGGATTACCCCCCGTGCCCCGCTTTCCTGGCCGAAGAGCACGGCTTCCATCTTCTCGGGTTCGATGGCGGCGCAGGAGACGGTGACGAAGGGCGCCTGCGCCCGGTTCGACTGGGCATGGATGAAACGCGCCGCCACTTCCTTGCCGCTGCCCGAGGGACCGGTCAGCATCACCCGCCCGTTCGAGCGCGTGACCTTGCCCAGTTGCGAGCGCAGGAATTTCATCGCCGGCGACTGGCCGATCATCTCGGTCGGGCCGCTGTCGCGCTTCTTCAGCTTGGTATTCTCGCGGCGCAGGCGCGAGGTTTCCATCGCCCGGCCGATCACCACCAGCAACTGGTCGGTGTTGAAGGGCTTCTCGATGAAATCGTAGGCGCCCTTCTTGATCGCCTCGACCGCGATCTCGATGTTGCCATGGCCCGAGATGATCACCACCGGGATATGCGGGTATTCGCGCTTGACCGACATCAGGATGCCGATGCCGTCGAGCTTCGAATCCCTGAGCCACAGGTCCAGGATCATCAGCATCGGCGGGTCGCTGGCCACGGCCGACATGGCCTCGTCCGAATTCGCTGCGAGGCGGGTGGAATAGCCCTCCTCGCGCAGGATTTCGGCCACCAGTTCACGGATGTCGCGTTCGTCGTCGACGATCAGGATGTCGCTCATGCCTCAACCCCTGTTTCATTGCGGCTGCCCCGCGCCGAGCGCAGCAGAGGCAACCGGATTTCCGCCATGGCCCCATGGTGGGTGCAACCCGCCATCACCGGCGCGTCGGTCAGCGCCAGCGTGCCGCCATGTTCCTCGATAATCTTCTTCACGATCGGCAGGCCCAGGCCGGTTCCCCGCTCGCGCGTCGTCACGTAAGGCTCGAAGAGTCGCGCGCGGTCTTCGGGCAGGCCGATTCCGTTATCGGCGATGGTGATGGTGGCGCGATCCTCGGCCAGGTCCATCCGCACCGCGATCTGCGGCCGGAAACCGGGGGGCGCGCGGCCTGCCTCGACGAAGCCCTCGATGGCCTCGCCCGCATTCTTCAACAGGTTGGTCAGCGCCTGGGTGATCATCGTCGGGTCGATCTCGATCATCAGGGGACCGTCGGGCAGCGTGACGTCAAAGGCGACCTCGGGCTGCCCGGCTTCCTGCAGGGTCGTGGCATCGCGCAGCACCTGCACCAGGTCGGTCATCCTCCGGTCAGGCTCGGGCATGCGGGCGAAGCGCGAGAATTCGTCGACGATGCGCCGAAGGTCACCGGTCTGACGCACGATGACATCGGTGAGGTTGCCCAGACTCTCGGCATCCTCGGCAGTCATCACCTTGGAAAACTTGCGCTTTATGCGTTCCGCTGACAGCTGGATCGGGGTCAGCGGGTTCTTGATCTCATGCGCGATGCGCCGCGCCACGTCGCCCCAGGCGGCCATCCGCTGGGCCGAGACCAGCTCGGTCACATCGTCGAAGGCCACGACATAACCCTCCAGCTGTCCCGCCGCGTTGCGCCGTTCGGCCAGCCGCACCAGCAGGCTTTCCAGACGCCCGCTGCGGCTGATCCGTACCTCGTCCTGCACCCGTCCGCCGACGAGCCGCCCCTCGCCCGATTGCAGCCGGCTGAGCAGCGCGCCGAATTCGGGCACCACCTCGGCCAGCGAACGATGGGCGGCTTCCTCGGCCGAGACCTTGGTCAGGGCCTCGGCCGCGCGGTTCACGAAATCGACATGCCCCTCGGCATCGAGGCCGATCACCCCGGCGGTGACCGATCCCAGCACCGAATCGAAAAGGCGGCGGCGCTCCTCGATCTGACGGTTGTTGGTCAGCAGCGTCTCGCGCTGGCCCATGAGTTGCCGGGTCATCTGGTTGAACACCCGGCCCATGGTGGCGATCTCGTCGCTGCCCTTCTCCTCGGGCACCTGGACCTCCAGATCGCCCTTGCCGACGCGTTCGGCCGCCGCCGCCAGCCGTCCGATGGGGCGCGAGAGCCCTTCCGCGAACCACATCCCCAGCCAGACCGCCGCCAGGATCAGGATCAGCGCGAAGCCGATATAGATCAGCGCGAAATTGAACAGCACCGTCCCGCGCTCGGCTTCCAGCTGGTTGTAGAGGGCGATGGTCTGCTGGGTATCGTCCAGCAGGCTCAGGATCTCGCCGTCGACGGCCCGGGTGACATAGAGCAGGCGGTTGGGATAGCCCGGCAGCGGCACCAGCGCCCGGAATTCGCTGCTGGGCCAGTCCTTGACCAGAACCAGTTCGCCGGCCGCGGCGCGGCGCAGATCGTCGGGCTCGGGGTTGATGAAGTCGAAAAGATAGGACCGCTCGCCCCTGAGCCTGAGCGCGCCGTCGAAATCGATGATGAAGGCCACGCGCAGCCCGCGCTGGATCGCCCCCTGCGCCTGGCTGAGAAGCGTGCGCATGTCGCCTTCGCTCAGCGTCGGGCGCTGCTGGCGGGCGCCGACCAGCAGGTTCGCCACTGCCTGCGCATCCTCGATCAGATTGCGCTCCTGCTCCTGCTGATAGGCTTCGGCCGCGGCGAGCGAGTTGCCGACCACATTCCGCACCCGTTCCGAAAACCAGCCTTCGAGGCCCAGGTTGATCGTGACCACGGCGAAGGCCGCGACGGTGATCGCGGGCAGAAGCGCGCTGATGGCGAAGAGCGACGAGAGCCGCAGATGCAGCTGCGACCCGGCCGAGCGTGTGCGGCGCGCGGTGATCAGCCGCCCGATCCTGAGCAGGACCAGCCCCGCCACGACCAGAATGTAAACCAGGTCGGCCAGCAGCACGAGGCGCAGCGACGGCAGGTTCGACAGGAACGAGAACGGCCCCAGCACCAGGACGGTGGCCACCACCAGCACCGGCGCCAGCACAACCAGAACGAAGGTCCCCAGCGCCTGCACCCGGCGTTGCATCGGCGAGCGGCGACGCAAAACCCCGGTCGGCGCAGAAACGGAACCCTCGTCAGGGGGCGATGAGGCAATCATGGGCGGCAATCAGGCAACACGGGCGATGACGCGGGTTGTTGGCACGAGGTGCGGCAATTGCGCCACGCCCCTGTGGCCTGACTACATCAATTTGCGCCGCCGTGTCACGCGAATATCGAGTTCGTTGGTCTTCTTGCGCAAAGTATTGCGGTTGATGCCCAGAAGGTCGGCACAGCGCGCCTGATTCCCGCCGGTGTATTCCAGCGCGATGTCGATCAGGGGCGCCTCGACCTCGCGCAGGATCCGCTGATAGACGCCGGGCGGCGGCAGGTCGGCGCCGTGCAACTCGAAGTAGCGCCGCACATGGCGCGCGACCGACTCGGCCAGCGTGCCCGCTTCGGCGGCTTCCCCGGGCGGCGAGGCGGCGGGATGGGCGTTCAGCGCCGCTTCCATCTCGGCCCGGCTGATCTCGGGCTCCTGGCCGGTGATGACCAGACGGCGGATGACGTTCTCCAACTGCCGCACATTGCCCGGCCAGCGGTATTGCCGCACGAGTTCCAGTGCAGCATTGGACAGCCGCCGCGGATTGCCCCCCTCGCGCGCGGCGCGGGCCAGGAAATGTTCGGCCAGCAGCGGAATATCCTCGATCCGCTCGCGCAGAGGCGGCACATGCAGGGTGACACCGGAAAGGCGGTAATAGAGGTCATGACGGAAAAGACCGGCCTCGAGCGCGCCGTTCAGGCTGCCGTCGGCGATGGCGATGATCCGCGGCCCGTCCGAGGGCAACGCATCGAGCAGGCGCACCAGCCGCGCCTGCGCCGGGCCGTCGAGGTCGCCCAACCCGTCGAGGACCAGCGAGCCGCCCCGCGCCCGCGCCATCAGCGCCGATCCGCCGCTGCCCTGGTCCGAGCCGAAATCCTGCGCCGAGGCCAGCACGAAGGGCTGCGCGCGGCGGTCCGAGAAATCGTGCAGTGCCCGGGCGATCAGCGATTTGCCGGTGCCGGATTCGCCGGTGATCAGCGCGGGCAGCTCCGCATTCATCACCCGTGCCACCAGCCGGTAGAGCGCCTGCATCGACGGCGTGCGCCCGACCAGCGGCAGATCGGTCGCGGCCGCGGCCTCGGGCACCGGGATCGGCGCGGGCTGGGGGGCGGCGGGCGCAACCCGGGCCCCGCCCCGGCGCGAGCTTTCCATCGCCTTGCCGGCCCGCGACAGCAGGTCGGGCAGGTCGAAGGGCTTCGGCAGGTAATCCCAGGCCTCGGCTTCGGTCGCCTGGATCGCGGTCATGATCGTATTCTGGGCCGAGATGACGATCACCGGAAGACCGGGCCGCAAGGTCTTGATCCGCGGCAACATTTCGATGCCGTTGCCGTCGGGCATCATGACATCGGTGACCACCAGGTCGCCCTTGCCCTCCTCGACCCACCGGAGCAGCGTGGTCAGCGACGAGGTGGCATGGACCCTGCACCCGGCGCGAGTCAGCGCCTGGGTCAGCACGGTGCGGATCGTGCGGTCGTCGTCAGCGACAAGGACGGTACCATCCATCAGCGGGACTCCTTGGTTGGGGCAGGTGCGACAGGCAGCGACACCTCGAAGACGGTCTGGCCGGGCCGGGATTTCACCTCGATCCAGCCCTCATGGGCGCCGATGATCTTGGAGACCAGCGCCAGCCCCAGCCCGGTGCCGTTTTCGCGGCCCGAGACGAAGGGTTCGAAAATATTCTCGGCGATGGCCGGGGGCAGGCCCGGCCCATCGTCGATGATCTGCACATGAATCGGCAGGGCCACGCGGCGGCCGTCGAGGCCCGCGACCTGCAGCCCGCGCTCGAAATAGGTATGGATGCGAATCGTGCCGCCCTTGGGCTGGGCCTCGGAGGCGTTCTTCAGCAGATTCAGGAATACCTGCTGCAACTGGTCGGGATCGGCCCAGACCTCGGGCAGTGAGGGGTCGTAATCGTCGGTGATGCGCATATGCGCGCCGAATCCCACCTCGGCCGACCGCCGCGCGCGTTCCAGCACGTCATGGATATTGACCGGCCGACGCTCGGGCGGACGCTGGTCGCCGAATTGCTCGACCTGATCGAGCAGCTTCACGATGCGCCGCGTCTCGGCCACGATCAGGTCGGTGAGTTCGCGGTCAGCGGCGCTGAGCCCCATGGACAACAGCTGCGCGGCCCCGGCGATCCCCGCCAGCGGGTTCTTGATCTCATGCGCCAGCATGTCGGCCATGCCGATCGCCGATTTCGCCGCCCCCTTCAACACCGAGGTCCGCCCCAGCCGCCCGGCAATGTCGCGCGGTGTGATGAGCAGAAGCAGCGTCTCGGCCTCGTCGTTCATCGGCGCGATCTGCACCGAGCACAGGACCGGCGGCCGGTCCCCGGTGCAGACCTCGCAATCGTTGATGAAGATGGGCGCGCGGTTGTTGCGCGCACGGTCCACCGCCTCGTCCATCGGTGCGTCGATGGCCAGCCGGTCGAAGGCGGGCTCGCCCCTGAGCATCACCGCCGAGGCCGAGCAGAATTGTTCCGCGGCCGAGTTGCAATCGAGGATCCGCTCCTTGCCGCCGACCGAGCCGGTGGTGAAAGCCGGCATCGGCAGCGCCGCGAAGATGGCGCCGGGGATCGGCGGGCCGCTCATGCCGCGTCCCGCCAGGGTTCGAGCGCTTGCGGCAACGCCGCCAGCACCGCCGCGGCATCGCTTTCGCGCATCAGCCGGGCGCGCAGCCCGGGCTCGCCCCCCGCCGCATCGATATACCAGCCGAGGTGCTTGCGGGCGATGCGAACGCCCAGATCCCGGCCGTAGAAATCGAGCATCCCCTCGTAATGCGCGGCCACCAGATCGACCAGCGCGGCACCTTCCGGCACCTCGGGCGCGGGCGTGCCGTAAAGCGCGGCGCTGATCTGGGCCAGCAGCCAGGGCCGCCCCTGCGCGGCGCGTCCGACCATCACCCCGGCCCCGCCAGACTGGGCCAGCGCGGCCCGCGCGGCCTCGGGCCCGTCGATGTCGCCATTGGCCAGCACCGGGACCGAGACGGCCCCAACAACCTCGGCAATCGCCGCCCAATCGGCGCGGCCGGTGTAGAATTGCGCGCGGGTTCTACCGTGAATGGTGATCATCCGCACACCGGCGCCCTCTGCCTGCTGCGCGATCTTCGCCGCGTTGAGGCAATCGCCGTCCCAGCCCAGCCGGGTCTTCAACGTCACGGGCACGGAAACCGCGCCCACCACCGCCTCGATCAGGCGCAGCGCCAGATCGGGCTCCCTCATCAGGGCCGAGCCCGCGGCGCCCCCCACCACCTTCTTGGCCGGGCAGCCCATGTTGATGTCGATGATCGGCGCGCCCTGCCCTTCGGCGATCCGCGCGGCTTCGGCCATGGCGCCCGCATCGCGGCCGGCCAGCTGCACCGAGGTCGGCACATCGGCGTCCACCTCGGCCCGGGCGCGGCTGGCGGCCCGGCGCGAGGGCCGTGCGGTGACCATCTCGCCCGAGGCGATCATCTCGCTCACGACGAGGCCCGCGCCGAACGACGCGACGACGCGGCGGAACGGCAGATCGGTAATCCCGGACATGGGCGCCAGTACAACGGGCGATGTCAGGGGAACGGGAAAGGCGACGGCAGTCATCAGGCCCTGTCAGTCGGGGTGTGCGGTGGTGCAACGGTGCCCATCTAGCGCGCAGATCGGGCAGACGGAAAGGCAGACGGAAAAGATTCTGCCCGCGCTTTCATCAATTGCCCTTTTTGCGCGCAAATCTCAATCGACGACGCCTCATTTTCATGCAATGCCCTCTTGGAAGCGACGCAGCAGCAGGCTTGCGGGCCTTCGCGCAACGGCCTAAGTCCCGGACATGAGCCGCACAGACGACATTGCCGTGATCCTCGTCGCCGCCGGGCGGGGCAGTCGCATGGGCGGCGGCCTGCCGAAGCAATGGCGGCTGCTGGCGCGCCGGCCGGTGCTGGCGCATACCGTCGCGGCCTTCCGGGCGGCGGGGCTGGAGCGGATCCTTCTGGTCATTCACCCCGAGGACCGCGCCCGCGCCGAAGCCCTGGGCCTGCCGCTGGTCGAGGGCGGCGCCAGCCGCAGCGACTCGGTCCGCGCGGCGCTGACGGCGCTGGCCGCCGATCCCCCGGCCCTTGTCCTGATCCACGACGCCGCCCGCCCGCTGGTCGAGCCGTCGCTGATCGCCGGTGTCCTCGACGCGCTCGCCTCCCATCCCGCCGCCGCCCCCGCCTTGCCGGTGGTCGATGCCCTCTGGCGGGGCGAGGCGGGCGCGGTCGCTGGCCTGCAACCCCGCGACGGGCTGTTTCGCGCCCAGACCCCGCAGGGGTTCGATTTCCGGGCCCTCAGCGCCGCCTATGCCGCCCATCCCGGCGATGCCGCCGATGATGTGGCCGTGGCGATGGCCGCGGGCCTCAAGGTCGCCATCACCCCGGGCAGCGAGCGCAATCTCAAGCTCACCTATCCCGAGGATTTCACCCGCGCCGAGCAGATGCTGGCGGAAAGGAGCGCCATGGACATTCGCCTTGGCAACGGTTTCGACGTCCACGCCTTTACCGAAGGCGATCACGTCTGGCTCTGTGGCGTGAAGGTGCCGCACACGAAGGCGCTGCTGGGTCATTCCGACGCCGATGTCGGCATGCACGCCCTGACCGACGCGCTCTATGGCGCCATGGCCGAGGGCGATATCGGCCGCCATTTCCCGCCGTCTGACCCGCAGTGGAAGGGCGCGGCGAGCCATATCTTCCTGCGCCACGCCGGGGAACTGGCCCGCAGCCGGGGCTTCACGATCTCCAATTGCGACGTGACGCTGATCTGCGAACGGCCCAAGGTCGGCCCCCATGCCGGGGCGATGCAGGCGGCGCTGGCCGAGATCCTGGGGATCGAGGTAGACCGCGTCTCGGTCAAGGCGACCACCTCCGAACGGCTGGGCTTCACCGGCCGCGAGGAAGGCATCGCCGCCATCGCCACCGCAACCCTGGTGAAAGCATGACTCTTTCGCGCCTCGTTTCCATCGGCTTCGGCCTGGGCCTGCTGCGTCCCGCCCCGGGCACCTGGGGTTCGGCCGGGGCCATTGCCGTGGGGCTGGTCATCGACCGCTACCTCGGCGCACCGGTGCTGGTGCTGGCCGCCATCGTCGCCACCTTCGCCGGGATCTGGGCCTGTCATGCGGAACTGCGCGACCGGCCCGGCGCCGACCCCTCCGAGATCGTCATCGACGAAGTGGCCGGGCAATGGCTGGCGCTCAGCTTCCCGGCGATGGCCTTCTGGTTCCGCGGCTGGGAGACCTGGATGCCTTACCCCGGCTGGGTCGCGGCTTTCCTCTTCTTCCGCCTCTTCGACATCTGGAAACCCTGGCTGATCCGCAAGGCCGATGAACGCGCCGACTGGATGGGCGTGATGCTGGACGATCTGCTGGCGGGACTCGCCGCCGGGGTCGCGGTGATCATCGCCGCCGGCATCGCTCATGGGGTGCTGATGTGACCGACGCGCTCTCCACCGAGGTTCTGGCGCTGGCCCGCGCCGCCGGACTGATGATTGCCACCGCCGAAAGCTGCACCGGCGGGCTGGTCGCGGGGGCGCTGACGGCGATCCCGGGATCCTCGGATGTGGTAGACCGCGGCTTCGTCACCTATTCCAACGCCGCCAAGCGCGAGATGCTGGGTGTCCGGGCCGAGACCCTCGACGCGCAGGGCGCGGTCAGCGAGGCGGTCGCGGCCGAAATGGTGCTGGGGGCGCTGTCCCACAGTGGCGCGGGGCTGGCCGTGTCGATCACCGGGATCGCCGGTCCCGGCGGGTCCGAATTCAAGCCCGAGGGCCGGGTCTGTTTCGGCATTGCCCGAAAGGGAGGCAGTGCCCGCACCGAAACTATCGACTTCGGCCCCCTCGGTCGGGCCGAGGTGCGCGCAGCCTCTGTGCAGCATGCCTTGATTCTGCTCAAGAGCGCCCTGCCTTGATTCACAAATCGCGCGCGAATTGGGCAAGACGCCCAATTCATCGCCCTTGACGCCCTCAGTTTCGCAACTGGACGGCGACTGACCGCTTCAATGCGGGATTGCCTCTTTTCTGGCCAGCCTGGAAACGCGCACAGGATGCGTCACGGCCAAGGAGGGGACAATGAACGCAGCCGATACCGCATTTCTGATCACCGCAACGGCACTCGTGCTGTTCATGACCCTGCCGGCGCTGGCGCTGTTCTATGGCGGGCTGGTGCGCGCCCGCAACGTGCTCAGCGTCTTCATGCATGTCTTCTCCATCGCCTGCCTGATGTCGATCCTGTGGCTGGCGCTGGGCTATACCATCGCCTTCGGCGAACCGGGCGGCGTCTGGGGCGGGCTCTCGCGCGCCTTCCTGAACGGCGTGACCTCCGACAGCCTGACCGGCACCGTGCCCGAGGTCCTGTTCTTCGCCTTCCAGATGACCTTTGCCATCATCACCCCGGCGCTGATCGTCGGCGCCTATGTCGAGCGTGTGGGCTTCGGCTTCGTGCTGACCTTCTCGGCCGCCTGGATGCTGCTGGTCTATGCGCCGGTCGTGCACTGGATCTGGGGCGGCGGATTCATGGCCGATGGCGGGATCTGGGGCGAGACCGGGACGCGCGATTTCGCGGGTGGCATCGTCGTGCATGAAACCGCGGGTCTGGCGGCGCTGGTCATCGCCTGGTTCCTGGGTCCCCGCAAGAACCGCACCACCCCGCCCCACCAGCCGGGTCTGGTGATGATCGGCGCGGCGATGCTCTGGGTCGGCTGGTTCGGCTTCAACGGCGGCTCGGCGCTGGCGGCGAACGGCCAGGCGGCGATGGCGATCACGGTGACGCATCTGTCGGCCGCCGCCGCCTCGCTCAGCTGGATCCTGTGGGAACGCATCAAGTTCGGCCGCGCCTCGATGGTGGGCCTCGTCACCGGCACCATCGCCGGGCTGGCCTCGATCACCCCGGCGGCGGGCTTTGTCGGCCCCATCGCCGCGCTGGTCATCGGCGCAGTGGCGGGCATTCTCTGCCAGGAGGCGGTCAATCTGGTCCGCAACCGACTGAAGATCGACGACACGCTCGATGTCTTCGCCGTGCATGGCGTGGGCGGCATCTTCGGCACGATCATGGTCGCGGTGCTGGGTCAGGGCGCCTGGATAGCCCAGCTGGGCGCGCTGGCCCTGGTCGGCGTCTACACCGTGGTGATGTCGGCAGTGCTGTTGAAACTGGTGGCGATGGTCACGCGCCTGCGGGTCGATGCCGAGACCGAGACCAATGGCCTGGATCTGTCGGTCCATGGCGAACGCGCCTACGAGCTCAATTCCTGACCCTGGCCGGGCCCGCGTCCTTCCGGCGCGGGCCATATCCGGCGCTCAGCCGTAGAGCTTGCGCGCGCGGGTCTCGAAGGCGCCGACGACGCGGCGCATTGCTTCGTCGAACACCAGCCCGATGACCTTCTGCAGGATGGCGTTGCGAAATTCGAAATCGACCTCGAAGCGGACGCGGCAACCATCGCCTTCGGGTTCGACTTCCCAGAACGAGTGCAGATACTTGAAGGGGCCGTCCAGATACTCGGTCTCGATCCGCCGTTCGCCCGGTATCAGCACCACGCGCGAGCCGAATTTCTCGCGGAAGACCTTGAAGCTGATCACCAGATCCGCCTCCATCACCTCGGCCCCCTCGCCGCGTTCCGGCAGCGGCCTGCGCGAGCGGATGCGGGCGGCGGCGGTCCAGGGCAGGAATTCAGGGTAGCGCGCCACATCCGCCACCAGGTCGTAGATCTGTTCCGGCGTATAGGGCAGCAGGCGGTTTTCGCTGTGATGGGGCATCCCGACCTCTGGCATGTGCGGGCGTCTTTTCCTAGAGTGGGCCCCGGTTTTCAACCCCTGAAGCAAGGCCAGCGACGCCATGACCCAGCCGTCCTATGTGATCGACCAGATGATCTCGGCCAAGCGGATCGCCGCCAGGGTCGAGGCGCTGGCCCATGAGATCACCGAAGCCTTCAGGGATACCGACAAGCTGGTGGTCGTGGGCCTCCTGCGCGGGTCCTTCGTCTTCATCGCCGATCTGGTGCGCGAGATCGACCTGCCGGTCGAGGTCGATTTCCTCGAGGCCAGCTCCTATGGCGACTCGATGCAATCCAGCCGCGAGGTGCGGATCCTCAAGGACTTGCGGGGCGAGATTGCCGGGCGCGACGTGCTGGTGGTCGAGGATATCGTGGATACGGGCTTCACGCTGCACCACGTCAAGCACCTGCTCATGGCCCGCCAGCCCCGGCGCCTGGAAATCTGCGCCCTGCTGGACAAACCCTCGCGGCGCGAGGTCGATATCAAGGCCACCTGGACCGGGTTCGAAATCCCCGATGAATTCGTCGTGGGCTATGGCATCGACTACGCGCAGCGGAACCGCAACCTGCCCTATATCGGCAAGGTGCGTTTCACCTGAGGGCCGTCACCGGCGATGACCCCGCTTGCGCAGCGTGGCGCAATCGTCGAACCATTCGACACGCTCCTCCGGGTCGGCCCGGCTCAGCGCCCAGTGGCAGGCCGCGGCGACCTCTTCCGACGAGGCGCGGTCCGTGGCCTGCCCGTCGAGCAGCCAGGCCAGGTTATAGCCCGCGCGGGCGTATCCGCCCGTCATGGCCTGCCGGTAGAGCACCTCGGCCTGCGCCAGATCGACCGGGCCCCCGGCGCCGGTTTCCAGCATGTAGCCATAATTGCTTTGCGCCTGGGCCACGCCCCCTGCCGCCGCCTCGCTGAAATACCGGCGGGCGAGGGCCTCGTCCTGCGGGACCCCCGTTCCGTTCAGATAGAGATGCGCCAGATATTCCGAAGCCCAGGAATCGCCCGCCGCCTGCCCGATCCGGTAAAGCCGCAGCGCTTCGGACAGATCGACGGGACCGCCGATCCCGCGCTCGACCATCCGGCCCAGGGCGGAACTGGCCGGGCCATAGCCGAGATCCGAGGCCGACTGGATCCAGCGCCGCGCCGCCACCATATCGACCGCGATCCCCGGCCGACCGTCGCGCAGCAATTGTCCCAGATTGAGCTGGGCGCGGACATCGCCCGCCTCGGCGGCGCGGGTCAGCCAGTACCGGGCAGCGACCGGATCGGCGGCATAGACCAGCCCGTCGTCATAGGCCACGCCGACGATGTTCTGCGCCACCGGATCGCCGGCCTCGGCTGCGGGACGCAGGATCGCCAGCCCCTCGGCGTAGCGCCCTTCGGTAAAGAGGCGCCGCGCCGTGGCCAGATCGGCAGCCACGGCGGCCGGTGTATGCTGCGCGGCAACGGGTCGCGGCAGCCCCCCGACCGTCAGCACCCCCATCATCACGGCCAGCCAGATCGCCCGCATTTTCGTCCTTTCCAACAACCAGCCGCAGGATCGCGCGATTCGGCGCCCCCGCCTACACCCAAACCGGTTAAGTCTCAGGCCTTGCGGTGCAGATAGACCATCTCGGTATCGCGCAGGGCCACCGGCGCCTCGGCCACCGCCCAGCCCGAGGCCGCCGCCCCCGAGGCGATCGCCTGTCGGTACGGCGCGGGATCACCCCAGGTGGCATAGAGCTTGAAATCGGTATTGGCGAAGGGCTTCAGCCCGTCGTTCAGCACCGCCTCCCAGGTCGCGGCCATGCAGCCGGGGTTGCCCGCCTTGCGGTAATCGTCGAACACGACAATCCCCCCCTCGCGCAGCATCACCCGGGCCGAGGCCGTGTCCCCGCGCACCAGATCGTAGGTATGGCCCGCGTCGATATGCACGAATCGCGCGCTGCCTGGCGCCACATGCCGGGTGATGGTCGAGGTCGGCCCCCGCACGATGCGCGGCAGTTCCTTGTGAAAGGACAGATAGACCCGCTCGAACGCCGCCTGTGACACGTCCTTGTCGCGAAAGAAGCGCTGTTCGCCCGGGGCGGCTTCGGGTGCGGTGGCGATATCCTCGAAGAGGTCGCAGGCGGTGAAGACCTCGCCCGGGCGCAGATGGTTGCCGATCAGCACCGCGCTCTTGCCCATGAAGACGCCCAGTTCGACCACGCCGCCGGGCGGCTGGGTGGCGGATTGATGGGCCAGAAGCCAGGCAAAGGCCGCCTGGTCGATCGGCATGAACCAGCCGGGGATATCCTTGTAGTCCATGCTTCACTCCTGACACCGAGCACTTGCTTCGCAGGCTATGCAAGGCCCGCATTCACCGCAAGCGGGCCGGTCGTCGCCGCGATGGCAACAATCGGCTCAGTGCGTTTCCGCCTCGGGGTCGGATTCCACAGGATCGCCACAGCTTGCCCGGTTTTCGGCCATGCCTCTGTGGTGTAAAAAAGGTTAATGTTTTGCTCCCCAAGGGGGCGCTTTCCGACTGCCGGGGGACCCATGACCGACGAATCCATCGAGATGTTCGATGCCGGAGAGGCGCAATCGGATGCCGATTGGCTGGTCATCATGGACGAGATCGGCGAGGAAGCAGGCTATTTCGAACCCCTCGGGGGCGGGCATTCGGCCTTTTTCTCGGACCATGGCCCGGTGCTGCTGGTCAGCTTCGAGACGCGGGCGGGCATCCGGGGCGCTGGCGGCGGGCAGATGCCGCTGGGCTATCAGATCGCGGCGCCGCGCGGCTGGTCCTCGCTGACCCTGATCGCGCATGAGGACAGCTGGTTCCGCGACCCCGCCGTCTATGGCTATTTCGACCGGCTGATCGACGACGCCTTTTTCGAGGATTTCGACCGCGTGGTCTTCTATGGCGCGGGGATGGGCGGCTATGCCGCTGCCGCCTTCGCCGTAGCCGCCCCCGGCGCGACCGTCCTGGCGCTGGCGCCGCAGGCCACGCTCGACACCGAACTGGCCGAATGGGACCGCCGCTTCCTGCGGGCGCGCAAGCTCGATTTCAGCAGCCGCTTCGGCTTTGCGCCCGATATGTGCGAAGGCGCCGACAGCGTCTATCTGGTCTATGACCCGATCCAGCAGGTCGATGCGGTGCATGCGGCGATGTTCCGCGGGCCGCATATCCACCGGCTGCGGGCCCGCCATATCGGCCGCGACCCGCAGGCGGAACTGGCCCGGGTGAATGTCCTGCGCCCGCTGATCGACGCGGCCTGCGCGGGCACCCTGACCCCGCAGCGCTTCTTCCACCTGTGGCGGGCGCGGCGCAGGAACGCGCATTACCTCGGCCGCCTGATCGGCCGGTTGCAAAGCCAGAACCGGCCGGCGCTTCTGTTGCGCGCGCTCAAGGCCGCCAACGAGCTGGTGGACCACCCGCAACTGCGTCAGGCCCTGCAACGGGCCGAAAGCGGGGCGCCCCCCGCGCGCTGAGGGTTCACAGCCGCCCGGGCGCGCGCTATGGGGTCGGCATGACCCGCCTCACCCTCACCCGCCCCGACGATTTCCACCTCCACCTGCGCGACGGCGCCATGCTTCAGGGCATCGCCCCCGAATCGGCGCGCGATTTCGCCCGGGCGATCATCATGCCCAACCTGGTGCCGCCGGTCGTCACCGGGGCCGAGGCCGAGGCCTATCGCCAGCGGATCGCGGCGGCGCTGCCGGGGGTGGATTTCACCCCGCTGATGACGCTCTACCTGACCGAAGAGACGGATCCCGCCGATCTGGTCGCCGCGCATCGCGCCGGCATCGTCACCGCCGTCAAGCTCTATCCCGCCGGCGCGACCACCAACTCGGCGTCAGGCGTGCGCGACTTCGCCAAGGTGGCCAAGGTGTTCGAGGCGATGGCCGAAGCGGGCGTGCCGCTTTGCGTCCATGGCGAGGTGACCGCGGCCGAGATCGACATCTTCGACCGCGAGGCGGTGTTCATCGAAACGGTGCTGGACCCGATCCGCCGCGCCCATCCCGGCCTCAAGGTGATCATGGAACACGTGACCACCAAGGATGCGGTCGAGTATGTGCGGGCCAATCCGCAGGGGCTGGGCGCCACGATCACCACGCATCACCTGATCCTGAACCGCAATTCGCTGCTGGTCGGCGGCATGCGGCCGCATTACTACTGCCTCCCCGTCGCCAAGCGCGAGATCCACCGCCAGGCGCTGGTCGAGGCCGCGCTTTCGGGCGATCCCCGCTTTTTCCTGGGCACCGATTCCGCGCCGCACAGCGACGACCGCAAGGAATGCGCCTGCTGCGCCGCCGGGTGCTTCACCGCAACCAACACCATGCCGATCCTCGCCCAGATCTTCGAACGCGAAGGCCGGTTGGAGCGGCTTGAGGGCTTCACCTCGCATTTCGGGGCGGATTTCTACGGGCTGGCGCGAAACACCGGCACGATCACGCTGGAAAAAACCACGGACCCCGTGCGCTTTCCGAGCAAGATCGAGACCGGCGCCGGGCCCGTCACCGTCTTCGACCCGGGCTTCGACCTGTTCTGGCGCGTGGCCGGCTGAGGCCTATTGCGAATAGCCCAGCACCGGCATCTGCGAGACCTGAAGTTCGCCGAGATTGGTCTGCATCTGGGTGCCGACATCGGAGGTGCCGCTGCTCAGCGTCGTCACCACCATGAGGCCGAAGCCGGCGGCGATGGCGGTCAGCACGACCCAATCCACAGTTACCGCGCCAAACTCGTCGGCGAGGAACTTGTGAAACAGACTGGGCATGACCACCTCCGATTGAACAACGGTTCTTGTTCTGGGCGCGAATTCTGACGGAATTGTGGTGGCTCTGCCGCCATTCGTGGGAATATCCGGCGCTGGTTAACCCGCCAACGCTGGACGCCGCCCGGCAAAGGGCGTCGCCTGATGCCAGGCCTCGGCCAGTTGCAGAAGACCCAGATCGTCGCCATGCCGCCCGATCAACTGCATCCCCATCGGCAGCCCCCCGGGACCGAAGCCCGCCGGAACCGAGACCGCGGGCAGGCCCAGGATTGAGACCGGCAGCACGACCTCCATCCAGCGGTGATAGGTGTCCATGGCCCGCCCCGCGATGTCGGTCGGGTATTCCTGCGCCACCGGGAAGGGCCAGACCTGCGCGCTGGGCAGCAGTAGGGCGTCATAGACCTCGAACAGCGCCGCCGCCTTGGCCCACCATTGCGAGCGGGCGAGGCTCGCGGCCTGCACCGCCTCCAGAGTCAGCGCGCGGCCTGTCTCGATCTCCCAGATCGCGGTGTCCTTCAACTGGCGCCGCCATTCCGGGTTGCCATAGAGCGGCGCCAGCCGGTTGGCATTGGCGAAGGCGCGCAGGTCCAGCCACGCCTGCCAGAGGCGGGCCGCGTCGAAGGGGGGATCGAGCACCTCGACCGTGACGCCCAACGTATCGAAATGCGCCAGCGCCGCCTCGCAGGTCGCCAGCACGCCCGCCTCCATCGCATAGGCCCCGCCCCAATCGCCCAGCCAGGCGACACGGCGGCCTTTCACCGGCGCCTCGATCCGGGAGAGGAATGGCTCGGCTGGCAGGGTGAAGGGTCGGGCCGGGTTCGGCCCCGCCTGCACCTCAAGCAGCGCCGCCAGATCGCGGGGGTTGCGCGCCATCGGCCCGTTGGTGGCCAGAGGATGCAGAAAGGTCTCGCCCTCGGCGGCGTCAGGCACCCGGCCCCAGCTGGGCCGCATGCCATAAACGTTGTTCCAGCCCGCGGGGTTTCGCAGGCTCCCCATCATGTCCGACCCGTCTGCCACCGCCAGCATCCCGCAGGCCAGCGCCACTGCCGCCCCGCCCGAGGATCCCCCGGCGCTGAGCGCCGGGTCCCAGGCATTGCCGGTCGCGCCATGCACAGGGTTGAAAGTGTGGCTGCCCAGGCCGAATTCGGGCGTGTTGGTCTTGCCGATGAACAGCGCGCCTGCCGCCCGCATCCGGGCAACCATCAGATCGTCCTTGCGCGCCACCTGCCCGGCCATGATCGGCGAGCCCATCGAGGTGGGCAACCCGGCCACGTTCGACAGATCCTTCACCGCCATCGGCAACCCGTGCAGCAAGCCCTTGCGCGGTGCCTGATCGGCGGCGCGGGCCTCGGCCAGCAGCATCTCTTCGTCGCGAAGGCTGACGATGGCATTGACCGCCCCGTTCCGCCTGTCGATTCGCGCCAGCGTGGCCCGCATCAACTCCTCGGCCGAGACCTGCCCCGCCTCCAGGGCCGCCGCCTGCTCGCGCGCGCTCAGATCCAGAAGATCGTCCATCCTAACCCCCTCGCTTTGCGCCACTTTCCGGCGCGTCGCGCGGCTTGGCAAGGGCGGCCGCGTGCGCCTGTCGCTTTCGTCCGCCACAATGTCGTATTTGGCTGCGCCATTCTGCGACCTCTGGCATCGCATGACGCAGCGACAAGGAGATCCGCGTGGCGCTCATCGACCGGGACGATCTTTTCATCCCCCTGCCCGACGGGACCCGCCTCGCCGCGCGGCTCTGGCGGCCCGAGGGCGGGCCGAAACGCCCCGCGATCCTCGAATACATCCCCTATCGCAAACGCGACAACACCCTGCCAAGGGACGAGACGATCCACCCCTGGATGGCGGCGCAGGGCTATGTCTGCCTGCGGGTCGACATCCGCGGCACGGGCGACAGCGAGGGCATTTTCGACGACGAATATTCCGAGCAGGAACAACAGGATGCCTGCGACGTGATCGCCTGGATCGCGGCGCAGGACTGGTGCTCGGGCGCGGTCGGGATGATGGGGAAAAGCTGGGGCGGCTTCAACTGCCTGCAGACCGCCTTCCGCCGCCCGCCGGCGCTGAAGGCCGTGGCCAGCATCTGCGGCACGGTCGACCGCTTCAACGACGACATCCATTTCAAAGGTGGCGCGCTACTGGGCGAGAATTTCGGCTGGGGGGCGCTGATGCTCAGCTATGCGGCCCGCCCGGCCGATCCGCTGCTGCGCCCCGACTGGCGGCAGGATTTCCGCACCCGCATCGCCACCATGCCCAACCTGGCCGAGCGCTGGACCGGCCACCAGTCGCGCGACGCCTATTGGCGCCACGGCTCTGTCTGCGAGGATTTCCAGAGACTCGAGGCCGCGGTTCTGTCCTTCGGCGGCTGGAACGACAATTACATGAACGCCCCCGCCGCGCTGGCCGAACACGCGCCGCTGGGCAAGGCCATCGTCGGCCCCTGGGTTCACCAATATCCCCACACGGCGGTCCCCGCACCGCGCATCGATTTTCTGGGCGTCCTGAAGGATTGGTGGGATCGCTGGCTGAAGGGGGTGGAGAATGGCGCCGAAGACTGGCCCGCCTATCGCGCCTATGTCCTGACCGAGGCCGCGCCCGATGCCAGCGCCGCTCATCGCCCCGGTTATTGGGTGGCGGGTCCTGTCCCGGCCGCGCCCTCGCACCACCTGGCCCTTGGGCCGAATGGCAGACTGGGCGCCGACGGGGCAATTGAGTGCGAGATCGCCACGCCGCAGACGCTGGGGGCGGCGGCCGGGGAGTTCTTTCCCATGGGTCTCAACGCGGAAATGGCGGCGGATCAGCGATTTGACGATGCTTTGTCGCTCTGTTTCGAGGCGGCATTGCCCAAGGGCCTGACGCTGCTGGGTGCGGCCGAGTTGACGGTGACGCTGACCGCCGACCAGCCCTCGGCCTTCCTCGTCGCCCGGCTCTGCGACGTGGCGCCGGGCGGGACCTCGACCCGCATCGCCCATGGCATCCTGAACCTGCGCCACCGGACCGACCCGCCCACGCCCCTGACCCCGGGCGAGCCGGTGACGGTGAGCCTGCGGCTCGACCAATGCGCCTATGAGCTGGCGCCCGGGCACCGGTTGCGGCTGGCGCTGTCCAACACCTATTGGCCCTGGATCTGGCCTTCGCCCCGGCCGGTGACGCTGCGCGTGACCGGTGGCATGCTGGCCCTGCCGGTGGCCGCGGGGCCGCTCAGTCGCTGCGCCTTCGCGGAACCGCCGCCTGTGGCACCCAGCCGCCTGACCCGCCATAGCCCCGCCGAGGAAAGCCGCCGGCATGAGATCGACCGCATCAGCGGCTCAGAGCGGATCGTCGTCACCTCGGACAGCGGCCGGACCGAGGATCCCGACCACGGCCTGACCACCCGCGCCACGATGCACGAGACCTGGACCATCCGCCCCGACGATCCGCTCAGCGCGGCGTGCGAGGTGGTCTGGACGCAGCACTTCTCACGCGGGGATTGGTCGGTCGAAACCGAGCTTCGCGCCCGCCAGCACAGCACGGAAAGCGAGATCATCATCGACGCCGCCTTGGTCGCGCGCATCAAGGACGGCCCGGAAACCCCGGAAATCATCCAGAGAAACTTCCCTGCGCGTGTTGCGCGCCGGGAAATATGACTGTTACAGTTACCGGCAACATAATCGTTGATTGAAACGCTGGTCCGTTGTTTGATTGGCCAGTCAACAAAAAGAACGGTGCCCCGGTGCCGTCCGCACAGAGCTTCCGACGGGAAGCCACTTGAGGGAGAAGACCATGAACGACGAATTCCGCTACCTTCTTGCGCGGGCCGCTCGCGGCAAGCTGGACCGCCGGGCCTTCCTGGGCCGGGCCGCCGCGCTGGGCGTGGCCTCGACGGCGGCGACGGGCCTGCTGTCTAAGGCCGTGCTGGCGCAGGGTCCGCGCGCCGGCGGGACTCTGGTCATGGGCATGCAGGGCGGCGAGAGCACCAATTCGCTCGATCCGGCGGTGGCAGCCTCGCAAGTGCCCTTCGCCTATGGCTATTGCACCGGCGAGACCATCGTGAACATCGGCCCCGATGGCAGCCTGCTGCCGAAGCTGGCCACGGAATGGGAGGCCTCGGCCAATGCCCAGACCTGGCGCTTCAAGATCCGCTCGGGCGTGCAATTCCACAACGGCCAGACCTTGACCGCTGAGGATGTCGCCCAGACGCTGCGCCGCCATTCGGACGAGAATTCGCAATCCGGCGCGCTGGGGGTGATGCGCGGCATCTCCTCGATCGCGGTGGACGGCGAGTGGCTGGTGCTGGAGACCGCCACGCCCAACGCCGACCTTCCCTATCTGCTGGCCGATTACCACCTGCTGATCCAGCCCAACGGCGGCTTCGACGACCCGACCTCGGGCATCATGACCGGCCCCTACAAATGGGCCGAGAACGAACCGGGCGTGCGCCATGTGCTGGAAAAGTTCGACGGCCATTGGGACAGCAGCATCGGCCATTTCAACAGCATCGAGATCCTGGTGATCAACGACGCGACGGCCCGCAACTCGGCCCTGCAATCGGGCCAGGTGCAGCTGATCAACCGGGTCGAGCCGCGTGTCGCGGGCCTGCTGGCCCGGGCGCCGGGCGTGCATGTGGAATCGACGGCCGGTCGCGGGCATTACGTGTTCATCATGCATTGCAACACCGCGCCCTTCGACAATGCCGATCTGCGCATGGCGCTGAAACTGGCGATCAACCGCGAGGATATGGTGGAGCGTATCCTGCGCGGCTATGGCTCGCTCGGCAACGACATGCCGATCAACTCGGCTTATCCGCTGTTCGATGACAGTATCCCGCAGCGCAGCTACGACCCCGATCAGGCGCGCTTCCATTTCGAGCGTTCGGGCCATTCCGGCCCGGTGGATCTGCGGGTGTCTGACGTGGCCTTCCCGGGGGCGCTGGACGCCGCGCAACTCTTCCAGGAAAGCGCCGCCGCCGCCGGGATCGAGCTGAACATCATCCGCGAGCCGGGCGACGGCTATTGGTCCGAGACCTGGAACGTCCAGCCCTTCTGCGCCAGCTATTGGGGCGGCCGCCCGGTGCAGGACCAGATGTATTCGACGGCCTATCTGTCGAATGCCGACTGGAACGACACGCGCTTCTTCAACCCGCGCTTCGACGAGCTGGTGATGCAGGCGCGGGGTGAGCTGGACCTTGACAACCGCAAGGCGCTCTACCGCGAGGCCGGGCTGCTGGTCCGCGACGAAGGCGGGCTGATCTGCCCGATGTTCAACGACTTCATCGACGCCCATAACGACCAGATCGCCGGCTGGGTCGCCAACCCCGCCGCCGAACTGATGGCGGGGCAAGCGCCGATCATGATGTGGTCCGCGACGTAAGCCGCCGATGCATCCGATCCCGAAACTGGTGATCCAGCGCCTCGCGCTGGGTCTCCTGTTGCTCTTCGCCGCCTCGGTGATGATCTTCGTCGGCACGATGATCCTTCCCGGCGATGTCGCCCAGGCCGTCCTGGGCCAGAACGCAACGCCCGAGGCGCTGGCCAACATGCGCGCCTCTCTGGGCCTGGACCAACCCGCCGTTACTCGATATTTCACCTGGCTTTCCAGTGCCTTGCAGGGCGATCTTGGCACGGCCCTGTCGAACGGCCGCGACATTGCCTCGTCGATCGCCGGCAGGCTTCAGAACACGCTCTTCCTGGCCGCCGTCGCTGCCTGCATCTCGGTGCCGCTGGCCATCTTCCTGGGGCTCCTGGCCGTCCGCTACCGCGACCGCTGGCCCGACAAGCTGATCTCGGCCATCACGCTGACCTCGATCTCGCTGCCCGAATTCCTTCTGGGCTATGTCATCATGTATCTGTTCTCGGTCCAGTGGGGGCTTTTCCCCTCGGTCTCGAACATCAATGACGGCATGAGTTTCCTGCAGAAGCTGAATGCCGTGGCGCTGCCGGCCATGGTGCTGACGCTGGTCGTGCTGGCGCATATGATGCGTATGACACGGGCCGCGATCCTGAATGTCATGCAATCTGCCTATATCGAGACGGCCGAGCTGAAGGGGCTCAGACGCTTCACCCTGATCGCCCGGCACGCCATGCCGAATGCCATCGCGCCCATCGTCAATGTGGTGATGATCAACCTCGCCTATCTGGTGGTCGGCGTTGTCGTCATCGAAGTGGTCTTCGTCTATCCCGGCATGGGTCAGTACCTGGTCGATCACGTGGCCAAGCGCGACGTGCCGGTGGTGCAGGCCTGCGGGCTGATCTTCGCCACCATCTATATCGGATTGAACCTGCTGGCCGATCTCATCTCCATCCTGTCCAACCCCAGACTGAGGCATCCGAAATGAAGGGCATTCCGATTTCCGCCCTTCTGGGGTTGTTCGTCACCGGGCTCTTTTTCCTGGCCGCCATTCTGGCGCCCTGGATCGCGCCCTATGGGCTCGGACAGATTGTCGGCGACATCTGGGAGCCGTCCTCGTCGCAATTCTGGCTGGGCACCGACAATTTGGGCCGGGACCTGCTGACGCGGATGATCTATGGCGGGCAGACGACGATCTTCGTGGCCTCGGCCGCAACCGCCGTCTCGTTCACGCTGGGCTCGGTTCTGGGCTTCACGGCGGCGGTCTATGGCGGGCTCACCGATCAGATCATGTCGCGGATCAACGATCTGGTCATGTCGATCCCCACGCTGATCTTCGCGCTGGTGGTCCTGTCGGTGATGCCGGTGACGATCCCGGTGCTGATCCTGGTCATGGGCCTGCTCGATTCCACCCGCGTCTTCCGCCTGTCGCGGGCGGTGGCGGTCGACATCAACGTCATGGATTTCGTCGAGGCCGCGCGGCTCAGGGGCGAAGGCCAGCGCTGGGTCATCTTCCGCGAGATCCTGCCCAACGCCCTGTCGCCGCTGGTGGCCGAACTGGGCCTCAGGTTCATTTTCGCCATCCTCTTCATCTCGACGCTCTCGTTCCTCGGCATCGGCATCCAGCCCCCCGAGACGGACTGGGGCGGGATCGTGAAAGAGAACCGCGAGGGCATCGTCTATGGCATCCCCGCGGCGCTGATCCCGGCCGTGGCCATCGTCACGCTGTCCATTTCGGTCAATCTGGTGGCCGACTGGGCGCTGAACCGTACGACCAGCCTGAAAGGGGGCCGCGGTGGCTGATACCCTGCTCGAGATCAAGAACCTGCGCATCGAGGCCACGGTCTATGCCCCCGGCGAGAAGCCGCGCGACGTGGTGATCGTCGACGACGTGTCGCTGACGCTGGAACGCGGCAAGGTCATGGGGCTGATCGGCGAATCCGGCGCCGGAAAGTCGACCATCGGCCTGTCGGCCCTGTCCTATGGCCGGGGCGGCATAAGGCTGTCGGGTGGCAACATCCTGCTGAACGGACGCGAGATCCGGGCGGCCAGCGCCGCCACGCTCAGGGGGTTGCGCGGCAAGGAAGTCACCTATGTCGCGCAATCCGCTGCCGCCGCCTTCAATCCGGCGAAACGGCTGATGGAGCAGGTGACGGAAGCCACGCTGCACCACGGCCTGATGTCGAAAGACGAGGCCGAGAAACGCGCGGTGGAGCTTTTCCGCACCCTCTCGCTGCCCGACCCCGAGAATTTCGGCAAACGCTATCCGCACCAGGTCTCGGGTGGGCAGTTGCAGCGGGCGATGACGGCGATGGCGCTCTGCCCGAAGCCCGATCTGGTGATTTTCGACGAGCCGACCACGGCGCTGGATGTGACCACGCAGATCGACGTTCTGGCGGCGATCAAGACCGCGATTGCCGAGACAGGGGTGGCCGCGCTCTATATCACGCATGACCTGGCGGTGGTGGCGCAGGTCTCGGACGAGATCATGGTGCTGCGCCACGGCAAAATGGTCGAACACGGCACCGTGCAGCAGATCATCGAGGCCCCGCGCGAGGAATACACGCAGGCGCTGATCTCGGTCCGCTCCATCGACCATCAGCAGAAACAACCGACGCCGGAACCGCTGCTGAGGGTCGAGGGCGTCTCGGCCCGCTACGGGGCGATGGCCAAGGACGTGCTGTCCGATGTTTCAGTTGAGCTGCACCCGGGCCAGACGCTGGCGCTGGTCGGCGAATCCGGGTCGGGCAAATCGACCATGGCGCGGGTGATCACCGGCCTTCTGCCGCCGCGCAAGGGCACGATCACCTTCGACGGCAGGCCCCTGCCCCCGGCGCTGAAACAACGTTCGCGCGACGAGCTGCGCGAATTGCAGATGATCTATCAGATGGCCGATGTGGCGATGAACCCGCGCCAGACGGTCGCAACCATCATCGGCCGGCCGCTGGAGTTCTATTTCGGCCTCCGCGGCCGGAAGCGCGACGAGCGCGTGCAGGAATTGCTGGATGCCATCGAACTGGGCAAGGGCTTTGCCGACCGCTATCCGGCGGAACTCTCGGGCGGACAGAAGCAGCGGGTCTGCATCGCCCGGGCGCTGGCCGCCAAGCCCAAGCTGATCATCTGCGACGAGGTGACCTCGGCCCTGGATCCGCTGGTGGCCGACGGCATCCTGAAGCTGCTTCTGGACCTGCAGTCGCGGGAAGGCGTGGCCTATCTCTTCATCACCCATGACATCGCCACCGTGCGGGCCATCGCCGACAGCATCGCGGTGATGTACCGCGGCCAGGTGCAGCGCTACGGGCCGAAGGATCAGGTGCTTGCCCCGCCCTTCGACGCCTATACCGACCTGCTGCTGTCTTCGGTGCCGGAGATGGAGCTGGGCTGGCTGGAAAAGGTGCTGGCGCATCGGCGGATGACCAGCGCGGGCAATTGACCGGGCGAAATCCCGGGGACCGGGCGGGGATGGCGATTGCGCCCCCTGGCCGGCCCGTCTAGACAGGGCGCTGTTTCGCCCGAAGGTGTCCTATGTCCGACCAGCCAGACCGCCCGCAACTCTATCTCGTCACGCCCCCCGCCTTCGACCCCGAAGACTTCGCGCCGCGCCTCGCGCGGGTGCTCGACGGGATCGAGGTGGCCTGCCTGCGCCTGGCGCTGGCCGGCAATGACGAGGACCGGATCGCCCGCGCGGCCGACGCGCTGCGCGAGGTCTCGCATGCCCGCGACATCCCGCTGGTGATCGAGCGTCACGCGGTTCTGGCCGAGCGGCTGGGGCTGGACGGCGTCCACCTGCCCGAGGGTGCGCGCGACCTGCGCAAGCTGCGCAAGAGCCTGGGCAATGACGCGATCATCGGCGCGGGCTGCGGCGCCTCGCGCCACGACGGGCTGAACGCGGCCGAGGCGGGGGCGGATTACGTCAGCTTCGGCCCGGTCGGCGAGACCGGCCTGGGCACCGGGGTGCGGGCCGAGACCGAGCTTTTCACCTGGTGGTCCGAGATGATCGAAGTGCCGGTGGTGGCCGAGGGCGCCTTGACCCTGCCCCTGGTCGAAACGCTGGCGCCGATCACCGATTTCTTCGCCTTGGGCGCCGAGATCTGGGGCGCCGAGGATCCCTTGGCGGCGCTGAGGACGCTGATGGCGCCACTGGGCTGAGGTCTGAGGGGTTTCGCCCTCGATCCCTCGGGCGACCAAGGCGGGGGGCCAGGTCCGGCCGCGCCACGGGCGCGGCGTTCGCGGCGAGAGGCGCGCCACTGGCGCGTTTCCGAGACGCCGCTCACCCCCGGACCCCCCGCTCAAGGGGTTTTCCACCCCCCTTGAGAAACCCCCGAGGATATTTTCAGAACAAAGATGTGCGCGGTCAGTGGCCGAGGCCGCGGGTGTAGCGCTTTTCGAGGGCGCGGAAGCCAAGCGCGAGCAGCCCCGCGATCGCCATATAGACCAGCGCCAGCAGGATCAGCGGTTCATACACGATGAACGTGTCCTGACGCACGCGGCTGGCCACGGCGTAGATCTCGATCACCGTGATGGTCGCCACGAGCGGCGTGGCCTTGAGCTGCAGCACTGTCTCCCCCCCAAGCGTCGGCAAGGCCCGGGCGAGCGCCTGCGGCAGCCAGATGCGACGGAAGACGGCGAGGGGCGAGAAACCATAGGCGCGCGCGGCCTCGAGCTGACCGGGCGGCACCGCGCGGAAGGCACCGCGCATCACCTCGCCCTCATAGCCCGCATAGCTGAGGGACAGCGCGGTCAGTGCATAGGGCCAGGCCTGGCGCAGGAGGGGCCAGAGATCGGATTGCCGGATCCAGGGATATTGCGGGAAGAGAGAGCCGATCCCGTAATAGATCAGCCAGATCTGCAGCAACAGCGGCGTCCCCCGGATCAGCGTGCAGAACCAGCGCGCGGGCGCGGCCAGCCAGCGCGGACCAGCGGCCTGGGCAAGCCCCAGCGGCACCGCCAGCGCAAAGCCGATGCCGACCGAGAGCACAAGCAGCCAGAGCGTTCGCCAGAGCCCCTCGAGCCCCAGCTGCCAGTAGCGCGGGATCCAGTCCCAGCGCAGCGCCCAGCCGGCCCAGAGGGCCAGCGCCACGGCCAGCGCGATCAGCGCCAGCCGGTGCGGTTTCAGCCAGGCCGTCACGGCTGGACCTGACCGCGGCGGAACTGGGTCTCCAGCCAGCCGAAGAAGCGGCCCGAGACCAGCGTCATCAGAAGGTACAGCGCCCCCGCCGCCAGGAAGAACGTGAAATAGGCCCGGGTCGAGCCCGCCGCCTGCCGCGTCTCCAGCGTGAGTTCGCTGAAGCCCACCACCGCCAGAAGCGCTGTGTCCTTGGTCGCGATGAGCCAGAGGTTCGACAGCCCCGGCAGCGCCAGCGGCAGCATCGCCGGGAAGGTCACCCGCCGGAAGGTCTGCCCCCGGCTCATGCCATAGGCGCGCGCGGCCTCCAACTGGCCGCGGGGCACGGCCTGGATGGCGCCGCGCAGCACCTCGGTCGCATAAGCGCCCTGCACCACGCCCAAGACGCCGATCCCGGCGACGACGCCCGAAATCTCGACCGGGCGCTGGCCGACGAGGGCCAGCACCTGGTTCAACAGATCGGTGCCCGCGTAATACAGAAGCAGGATCAGGATCAGTTCGGGCACCGCCCGCACCACGGTCGTATAGACCGCCAGCAGGTCGCGCGTCACGGGTCCGCCGCCCAGCTTGCCGAGGGCGCCGAAGATTCCGATCACCGCGCCGAGGCCAAAGGCCCCCAGCGCGATGATCAGCGAATTCAGCGCGCCGCGCAGCAGGCCGCCGCCCCAGCCGGGCGGCTGGGGCGAGAGCAGGGCAAGCGTGGCCTCAAGCCCCGGCCAGAAAGCATGAAGCCCGTCGAGCACCCGTTATTGGCCGTAGATCGAGGTGGTGAAGTAGCGCGCCGTGATCTCGTCATAGGTGCCGTCGGCCAGGATCGCGTCGATCCCGCCGTTGATCGCCGCCAGCGTCTCGGCATCGCCCTTGCGCACGCCGGCGCCGATGCCGCTGCCCAGGATCGCCTGATCCATCGGCACGGCTCCGAGATTCTCGCAGCAGGCCCCGGCCTCGGATTCGAGGAAGGGATCCATGGCCAGACTGTCGGCCAGCGTGGCGTCGATCCTTCCTGCGGCGAGGTCCTGGTTGGCCTCGTCCTGGGTCTGGTAGGTACGGATCTCGGTCTCGCCCTCGAAATATTGCTGGGCGTAATCCTGGAAGACGGTCGAAACCTGAACACCCAGCACGCGCCCGGCCAGCCCCTCGGCCGTGGCCGCGATGCCCATGTCGCGCTGCGCCACCACCACCACGGGGGTGTTGTAATAGGGCTGGGAAAAGTCGATGGTCTGCGCGCGTTCCTCGGTGATGGTCATCGAGGCCATGATCACGTCGATCCGTCCCGAGGTCAGCGCCGGGATGATCCCGTCCCAGGCCGTCGGCGTGATCGCGCAATCGAGCGACGAGGCGGCGCAGATCGCGTTGATGATGTCGATCTCCCAGCCGACCCAATTGCCGGCGGCATCGGGCGCGGCGAAGGGCGGATAGGGTTCGGCGGCGATGCCGATCCGCAGGGGATCGGCGGCGGCGACCCCGGCCATCAGGGCCAGGGCGGATGCGGTCAGAACGAGGGTCTTCATCTCTCTCTCCTGTTGATATGGCGCCGTTGGTCGCGCCTCTTGTTTGTCCTTGTAGAAGGCCAAGCCCTGAGTAATTATGCAAGCGTATAATTACTTAGCGAGAGTCCCCATGTCTTTCGGTGCCGAAGACCGCACGAAACCTCTGGCCCGCGTGATCATGCGCGCGCCCGGACCGGCGATGGCCGCGGCGGATCCGGCGCTCTGGCATTACGGCCCCGGGTTTGATGCTGCAAGGGCCGAAGTCCAGCACGCCGCCCTGGCTGCCATCGTCGCCGCTTCGGGCGCGGAAATCCACTGGATTCCGGCGGCGGATGACGCACTCTCCGATGCGGTCTTCGTGCAGGACCCGTCGTTCGTGACCCGTGCGGGGGCGGTGGTGCTGAACATGGGCAAGCCGCTGCGGCAAGCCGAACCTGCGCTGCATGTGGCGGCCTATGCGGCGCTGGGCGTTCCGGTGATCGGTCGCCTGACCGGCGAGGCCACGGTCGAATCAGGCGATTGCCTGTGGATCGACCCCCAGACACTGGCCATCGGCCGGGGGGTGCGCAGCAATCAGGCCGGAATCGACGCCGTGGCGGCGATCCTGGCGCCGCACGGGATCGGCGTTCTGGCCTATGATCTGCCCTATTGGACCGGGCCCGAGGCCTGCCTGCACCTGATGTCGCTGATCTCGCCGCTCGGGCCCAAGATGGCGCTGATCCACGCGCCGCTGCTGCCCTATGCGCTTTGGGCCGACTTGCGGGCGCGCGGGTGGACCCTGCTGACCGCGCCCGAGGATGAGTTCCACGATTCCAACGGCTTGTCGCTGAATGTTCTGATGCTGAAACCCCAGGATCTGGTGATGGTCGACGGCTTCCCCAAGACCCGCGCGCTGATGGAGGGCGCGGGCTGCCGGGTGCAGGTCTTCGAGGGCGACGCGCTCTGCATCGCCTGCGAGGGCGGACCGACCTGCCTGACCCGGCCGGTTCTGCGGGCATGAACCAACGCCGTCCGTTCCAGCGGGCGGGCGAGGAGGCCCGCCGCACCGCCTTGATCGAGGCGACGCTCGACCTGATCGCCGAGGGCGGGCCGCAGGCGGCGACGGTGCGGGCCATCGCCCTAAGGGCGGGCGTGACGCCGGGGCTCATCCGGCATTACTTCGCGACCAAGGAGGATCTGGTCGCCGCCGCGCATGAGACGCTGATGACCGGCCTGACCGAGGCCAGCGCCGCGCGGCTGGACGATCTGCCGGACGATCCCCTGGCGCGGCTGGCGGGTTTCGTGGCCAATGCCGTCTCGCCGCCGGTGACGGATCCGCGCGCCGTGGCGCTCTGGGCGGCCTCGATGCAGCTGGTGCCGCGCGATGCCGCCATGCGCAAGGTGCACGAGGCGACCTATCTTGGCTTCCGGGACCGGCTGCAGGGAATGATCGCCGATGCGCTGACCGCGGCCGGGCGGCGGGACGAGGATACGCGGGCGCTGGCCATCGCCGGTAACGCGCTGCTGGACGGGCTCTGGATCGAGGCGGGGGCACTTCCCGACCATTTCCAGGCGAATGAACTGAAATCCATTGCGATCAAAGCCTTCTCTCGGCTTCTTGATCTGAAACTTCCCGAGGTCTGAGATGAAATACGCCCGCGTCACGGAACAGCTTGCCGGTCTCGGCTCGGACAAATGGATCCTGAACGCCGCCGCCAAGCGCCGCCAGGCCGAGGGGCATCGGGTGATCAACCTGACCATCGGCGAGCCCGATGTGCCGACGCCCGACAGCCTGATCGAGACCGCCTGCACCGCCATGCGCGCGGGGCGCACCGGCTATTCCAACGGAAGGGGTGAAGCTGTCCTTCTGGACGCCTTGTCAAGGCGTTACACGACGCGGCTTAACCGGCCTTTCGGGCATGACCGCTTCCTCTGCCTGCCCGGCACCCAGACCTCGCTCTATCTGGTGTTCAGCACGATCTGCGAGCCGGGTTGCGAGGTGATCCTGGGCGATCCGATGTATGCCACCTATGAGGGGATCGTGCGCGCCTCGGGTGCGGTGCCGGTGCCGGTCCGGTTGAAGCCGGAACAGAACTTCCGCCTGCAAGCGGCTGATGTTGCTGCGGCAATCACGCCCGCGACCCGCGCCATCTTCCTGAACACCCCCCACAATCCCACGGGCGCCATCCTGCAACCGGCCGAGTTGCGCGCGCTGGGCGAGCTGGCGCGCGCGCATGACCTCTGGATCGTTTCGGATGAGGTTTACGGCGATCTGGCCCATGACGGGCGGCCCTTCACCTCGGCCCTGGCCGATCCCGAATTCGAGGACCGCACGATCGTCACGGCGTCCATTTCGAAAAGCCATGCCGCGCCCGGCTTCCGCTCGGGCTGGGCCGTGGGGCCGGCCGAGTTCACCCACCGCGCGCTGCCGCTGTCCGAAACCATGCTCTTCGGCTCGCAGCCCTTCATCGCCGACATGACCGCCGAGGCCATCGCCAGCCCGCCGACCCTGGCGCAGGGCATGGCGGCCCGGATGGCGCGGCGGGCGCAGATCCTGTTCGACAGGCTTGACGGCGTGGCGGGGCTGCGGGTCCACCGGCCCGAGGCCGGGATGTTCGCCCTGATCGACATCAGCGCGCTCTCCGACGACTCGCTGGCCTTCGCGCTGGAGCTCTTGGAGGCGACCGATGTGGCGATGATGCCAGGCGCCTCGTTCGGGGCGGCGCTGGAGGGCTGGCTGCGCGTCGCGCTCAATGCCTCGGACGCCGACACCGAGGAGGCTTGCGCCCGCATCGCTGCCTATGCGATGCAGAAGGCAGCATGAGCAATGTTGCACAAACCCTTGTCGACTGGCTGAAAATCGAGGGCGTCACGGTGATCTTCGGGATCCCGGGCGTCCATACGATCGAATTGTACCGCGCGCTGGCGGGTTCCGGCATCCGCCACATCACGCCGCGGCACGAGGCCTCGGCCGGGTTCATGGCTGATGGTTATGCCCGGGTTTCGGGTCACTTCGGCGTGGCGCTGGTGATCACCGGGCCGGGCGTCACCAACATGATGACGCCGATGGCGCAGGCCCGCGCCGATTCCATCCCGATCCTGGTGATCTCGGGCGTCAACCGGCGCGACACGCTGGGCAAGGGGCTGGGCTATCTGCACGAATTGCCCGACCAGCGCGCGGTGACAAAGGTGCTGGGCCCGGCGCTGCATCTGGAGGATCCGCAGGCGCTGCCCGGGCTCCTGGCCCATGCGGGCCGCGCGCTGACCACCGGGCGGCGCGGCCCGGTGCATGTGGAGATCCCGCTCGACCTGATGGCGGCCAAGGCTCCGCCCGCCGCGGCGCTGGCCACCCCGGTTGCCACCCTGCCCGATCCGGCCAAGGCCCGCGCGCGGTTGCGGCTGTCGAAGCGGCCGGTGATCCTGGCAGGCGGCGGCTGCCGTTATGCCGGGGCCGAGCTTCAGGCCTTCGCCGAGGCGCTGAACGCGCCGGTGATCCTGACCACCAACGCCCGCGGGCTGATGCATGGGCATCCTCTGGCCATCCCCGCCTCGCCCAGCCTGCAACCCGTACGCGACCTGATCCGCGACTCCGACCAGTTGATCGTCGCGGGCTCGGAACTGGGGCCGACCGATTGCGACATGTACGGCACCGGCACCTTCCCCGAACTCTCGGGCATGATCCGCATCGACATCGACGGCGCGCAGCTGGCCCGCCATTTCGCCGCGCTGACGCTGCAGGCCGATGTGGCGGCGATGCTGCCAAAACTGCATCCGGTGGCCCCCGCCGCCGACGGCCCTGAGCGCGCGGCGGCCACGCGGCAAGCTGCCTTCGCCGCGCTCACGCCTGAGTATCAGGATGAAGTGCGGCTGCTGCAGCGGCTGCGCGATGCCGTGCCGAATGCGCTGTTTGTCGGCGATTCGACGCAGATCGCCTATGCCGGAAACCTCTATTACAGCCATGACCGCGCGGGCGGCTGGTTCAACGCCGCCACCGGCTATGGGGCGTTGGGCTACGCGATCGGGGCCTCGGTCGGGGCAGCGCTGGCCGATCCCGGGGCGCGGGTCGTCTGCCTCGCGGGCGACGGCGGGCTGATGTTCCACCCGGGCGATCTGCGCACCGCGCGGGACGAGAATCTGGACGTGACCTTCGTCGTCTTCAACAACGAGGGCTATGGCGAGATCGCGCGCGCCATGAAGGACGCAGGCGCCGAGGTGATCGGCTGCACGCCCTCGGCCCCCGACATGCGGGCGCTGGCCGAGGCGATGGGCCTGCCCTATGCCCGCGCTACCGACAGCGATCTGCCGATCATCGTGGCCAGTGGACAAGGCCCCCGTCTGGTCGAGGTCCGGCGCAGAAACGTGCGCGATTTCTAAGGCTTGGCGGCTGTCGCAATTGTCAGTCCTTTGAATGTCTGACACCGTGAAAAGCCAAAGCCCCGCGCCTTTAGGCACGGGGCTTGGCTCATTCAGGCGGCCGGGTGATCAGCCTGCCGAACCCGCGCTTTGCGGTTGCTTGCTGTCGGTATAGATCAGCAGCGGCCGCGCGCCCGAGGTCACGGATTCATCGTTGACCACCACCTCTTCGACATTCTCCATGCCCGGCAACTCGAACATCGTGTCGAGGAGGATGTCCTCCATGATCGAGCGCAGGCCCCGCGCGCCGGTCTTGCGCTGGATCGCCCGCTTGGCGATGGAGCGCAGCGCGTCGTCGGTGAAGGTGAGGTCGGTGCCCTCGATCTCGAACAGGCGCTGGTATTGCTTGACCAGGGCGTTCTTCGGCTCGGTCAGGATGGTCACCAGCGCCGCCTCGTCGAGGTCGGTCAGCGTGGCGATCACCGGCAGACGGCCGACGAATTCCGGGATCAGGCCGAATTTCAGCAGATCCTCGGGCTCGAGCTGGGTCAGCGCCTCGCCCACGGTGCGCTTCGATTCGTCCTTCACATCCGCGCCGAACCCGATCGCCGTGCCCTTGTTGCGCATGGCGATGATCTTTTCGAGCCCGGCGAAGGCGCCGCCGCAGATGAACAGGATGTTCGTCGTGTCCACCTGCAGGAATTCCTGCTGCGGATGCTTGCGCCCACCCTGCGGCGGAACGCTTGCAACCGTGCCTTCCATCAGCTTCAGAAGCGCCTGCTGCACCCCCTCGCCCGAGACGTCGCGGGTGATCGAGGGATTGTCCGACTTGCGGGTGATCTTATCGACCTCGTCGATATAGACGATGCCGCGCTGCGCCCGCTCGACGTTGTATTCCGACGCTTGCAGCAGCTTGAGGATGATGTTTTCCACATCCTCGCCCACGTAGCCCGCTTCGGTCAGTGTGGTGGCATCGGCCATGGTGAAGGGCACATCCAGGATGCGCGCCAGCGTCTGCGCCAGCAGCGTCTTGCCGCAGCCGGTGGGGCCGATCAGCAGGATGTTCGACTTCGACAATTCGATTTCGCCTGCCTTGCCGGATTTGCCGGAAAAGCCCAGGCGCTTGTAATGGTTGTGCACCGCGACCGAGAGGACCCGCTTGGCGCGTTCCTGACCGATCACGTAATCGTCCAGCACCTTGCAGATGTCGCGCGGCGTGGGCACGCCGTCGGTCGATTTGAAGCCGGTGCCCTTGGTCTCCTCACGGATGATATCCATGCAGAGTTCGACGCATTCATCGCAGATGAAGACCGTGGGGCCGGCGATGAGCTTGCGCACCTCATGCTGGCTTTTGCCGCAAAAGGAGCAATACAGCGTGTTCTTGCTGTCGCTACCGGAGGAATGAGCCATTCGACACCTCGTGCTCGTCGTGGTTCCTGGCCTTCTGACGGGCCCTTGGGTCAAAACTAGGCCAGCCAGCGGGCAGGGACAATGCCAAATCGCATTCCTGCCCGCGGCCGTGGATCACTTCGCCTCGGCCGGGGTATCCCGGTTGACGAGGATTTCGTCGATCAGACCCCAAGCTTTCGCCTCTTCCGGGGTCATGAAATTGTCCCGCTCCAGCGCATCCTCGACCTTGCGGTAGGTGTTGCCGGTGTGGCGTACATAGATCTCGTTCAGGCGCTTTTTCAGCCGTTCGGTGTTGCGGGCGTGGATCATGATGTCCGTCGCCTGCCCCTGGAAGCCGCCCGAGGGCTGGTGCACCATGACCGAGCTGTTCGGCAGCGAGAAGCGCATGCCCTTCTCCCCGGCCGTCAGCAGCAGCGACCCCATCGAGGCCGCCTGCCCGATCACCAGCGTCGAGACCTTCGGCTTGATGTATTGCATCGTGTCATAGATCGACAGCCCCGAGGTCACCACGCCACCCGGCGAGTTGATGTACATCGAGATCTCTTTCGAGGGGTTCTCGGCCTCCAGATGCAGCAACTGCGCCACGATCAGCGTGGCCATCCCGTCATGCACCGGACCGTTGACGAAGATCACCCGTTCCTTGAGGAGCCGCGAGAAGATGTCATAGGCACGCTCGCCCCGGCTGGTCTGTTCGACCACCATGGGAACGAGGTTCATGTAGGTTTCAATCGGATCGCGCATCGCTCGGGCCTCGCTCTGACGGGTATCTGCCACGGTAGGGGTCAATTCTTGCCCAAGACTTAGCCTTCCGATCCGACCCCCGCAAGGGCAGCACCCCCGGCTTTTTCGGGCCCCCTCTCCGGCGGCCCCGGGGCGCTTGCCATGGACAAAGCGGGCATCATCCTGTTCGATCGGCCCAAGGCCCCCGCAAGCGAGGTACTGATGCAGCGCCAGCCCCGGCTCGACCTGTCGCCCCCCGTCTCGGACGAGATGCGCCAGACCACCTGCTACATGTGCGCCTGCCGCTGCGGGATCAACGTGCATCTGAAGGGGGGCGAGGTCGCCTATATCGAGGGCAACCGCGATCATCCGGTGAACAAGGGCGTGCTCTGCGCCAAGGGCTCGGCCGGGATCATGCAGCATCTCTCGCCCGCGCGGCTCAGGAAGCCGCTCAGGCGCGTGGGCCCGCGCGGCTCGGGCCAGTTTCGGGAAATCGAGTGGGAGGAGGCGCTGTCGCTCGCCACCTCCTGGATGCAGCCCCTGCGCGACACGGCGCCCGAGAAACTCGCCTTCTTCACCGGCCGCGACCAGTCGCAAAGCCTGACCGGCTGGTGGGCACAGAGTTTCGGCACGCCGAATTACGCGGCGCATGGCGGGTTCTGCTCGGTGAACATGGCCGCCGCCGGGATCTACACCATGGGCGGCGCCTTTTGGGAATTCGGCCAACCGGATTGGGAGCGTACGAGGCTTTTCATGCTGTTCGGCGTGGCCGAGGATCACGATTCGAACCCGATCAAGATGGGCATCGGCAAGCTGAAAGCCCGGGGCGGGCGGATGATCGCCGTGAACCCGATCCGCACCGGCTATAACGCCGTGGCCGACGACTGGCTGGCGATCACGCCGGGGACCGACGGCCTGCTGATCCTCGCCCTGATCCACGAACTCTTCCGGCTGGGCAAGATCGACCTCGACTATCTCATCGCCTACACCAACGCCCCCTTCCTGGTGCAGGGCACGGGCGACGAGGCGGGTCTTTTCCTGCGCGACGCCAAGGGCACGCCACAGGTGCTGGACCGCCGGACCGGCGCGCCCGCCCCCTGGGACGCCCCCGGCGTGCAGCCCGATCCCGCCGCCGACTGGCAGGGCCACAAGACCGTGTTGCGGCTGATGGCCGAGCGCTACCTCGCGCCCGAGCATGCGCCCGAGGCCGTGGCCGAGCGCTGCGGCATCCCGGCCGCGCGCATCCGCGCCGTGGCCGCCGAACTCGCCCGCGTCGCCTTCGAGGAAGAGATCACCCTCAACCAGCCCTGGACCGATTTCCGCGGCCAGCGGCACGCGGTGATGAAGGGCCGCCCGGTCAGCGTCCACGCCATGCGCGGAATTTCGGCCCATTCCAACGGCTTCCAGACCTGCCGCGCGCTGCACGTTTTGCAGATCCTGCTGGGTTCGATCGAGGTGCCGGGCGGCTACCGCTTCAAACCGCCCTACCCCAAACCGGTCGAGGCCCATCCCCGCCCCCATGCCGCTGTCACGCCGGGCCAGCCGCTCGACGGCCCGCATCTGGGCTATCCGCTGGGCCCCGAACATCTGCTTCTGAACGAGGACGGCAGCGCCAAACGCATCGACAGGGCCTTCACCTGGGAGAACCCCCTCTCGGCCCACGGGCTGATGCATATGCTGATCTCGAACGCCCATGCCGGCGATCCCTACCGCATCGACACGCTGTTCCTTTACATGGCCAACATGGCCTGGAACTCGTCGATGAATACGTCCGAGGCGATGCGGATGCTGACCGACACCGACGCATCGGGCGCCTATGTCATCCCGCATATCATCTACGCCGACAGCTATTCCTCCGAGATGGTCGCCTTCGCCGATCTGGTCCTGCCCGACACGACCTATCTGGAGCGCCACGATTGCATCTCGCTCCTCGACCGCCCGATCGGCGAGCCCGACAGCATGAACGACGCAATCCGCTGGCCGGTGGTCGAACCCGACCGGGATGTGCGCGGCTTCCAGTCGGTGCTGCTGGACCTCGGCGCCCGCCTGCGCCTGCCCGGCATGGTGAAGGAAGACGGCACGCCCAAGTACCGCGATTACGCCGATTACATGGTGAACCACGAACGCCGCCCCGGCATCGGCCCGCTGGCCGGCTGGCGCGGCGACGGCACCGGCTCGGGCCGCGGCGCGCCGAACCCCGACCAACTGGACCGCTATATCGCGAATGGCGGCTTCTACTCGGACCACATCCCCCAGAACGCCCGTTTCTTCAAACCCTGGAATGCCGCCTATCAGGATTGGGCCGTGGCGCGCGGCCTTTACGACAAGCCCGCGCCATATCTCTTCGCCCTTTACAGCGAGCCGCTGGCCCGCTTCCGGCGCGCGGCCTCGGGGCTCGGCCCCCATCAGCCGCCCGACCACCTCCGCCCGCAGCTGAAACAGGCGATGGACCCGCTCCCCCTGTGGTATCCGCCCTTGGGCGACAGTCTGAGCGACCCCGCCGAGTATCCCCTCCACGCCCTGACCCAGCGCCCGGCGGCGATGTATCATTCCTGGGGCTCGCAGAACCCCTGGCTGCGGCAGATCCACGGCATGAACCCGCTCTACGTGCCGAAGACAATCTGGGAGGCGCATGGCTTTCAGGAGGGCGACTGGGCCTATCTCATCTCACCCCAGGGCCGCATCCGCATCCCCGTCGCCCGCATGGACGCGCTGAACGAACACACCGTCTGGACCTGGAACGCCATCGGCAAGCGCCGCGGCGCCTGGGCGCTGGACGAAAAAGCCCCCGAGGCCGAAAAAGGGTTCCTCCTCAACCACCTGATCCCCGAACTTCTGCCCGACCCCGACCCCGACGGTCGCCGCCGCCCGAACGCCGACCCGGTCACCGGCCAGGCCGCCTGGTTCGACCTGCGCGTCCGCTTGGAAAAAGCCCCGCCCGGCGCCCCCTCCGAACCCGCGCACGACGCCCAGCATTCGCCGGTTCCCCGGGCCCCCGCGACCCTCGCAAGGCACAGCTGACATGCCCCACCATCTTGCCCCAAATACTCAGACCCGGCCCGCCACCGGGCGCGAGGCTCGCCCATGACCGCCCTGCCGCCCCCCTCCGACACGAAACTCGGCCTGGTCATCGACCTCGACACCTGCGTCGGCTGTCATGCCTGCGTCATCGCCTGCAAGGGCTGGAACACCGAGAATTACGGCGCCCCCCTGTCGGACACCGACCCCTATGGCGCCGAGCCCGAAGGCACCTTCCTCAACCGCGTCCACAGCTACGAGGTCACGCCCGAATCCGGCACCCCCCTCACCGTGCATTTCCCGAAATCCTGCCTGCATTGCGAGGATGCGCCCTGCGTGCCGGTCTGCCCGACCGGTGCCAGCTACAAGCGGGCCGAGGACGGGATCGTGCTGGTCAACGAGGATGCCTGCATCGGCTGCGGCCTCTGCGCCTGGGCCTGTCCCTATGGCGCGCGCGAACTCGACGCGCTGGCGGGCGTCATGAAGAAATGCACGCTCTGCGTCGACCGCATCTATAACGAGGCGCTGCCCGAGCGCGACCGCGAGCCTGCCTGCGTGCGCACCTGCCCGGCGGGCGCGCGCCATTTCGGCGATCTGGGCGATGCGGAAAGCGCGGTGTCGCGGCTGGTGGAGGAGCGGGGCGGGATCGACCTGATGCCTGATCTCGGTGCGGGGCCGGTGAACAAATACCTGCCCCCCCGTCCCCGAGACCGGCTGCAGGAGGCCCCGCCCGATCTCGCCGCGCTCTGCGAGCCGGGGACCGAGGGGCTCGGCGGCTTCCTCGGCTGGATCGACCGCGCGCTGTCGAGGCTCTGATGCATCCCGCGCCCTCGATCATCGCCTTTACCACGCTCTCCGGTCTTGGCCTGGGCCTGCTGACCTATCTCGGCTTCGGCGCCGTCACGCCCCGGGGCTGGGCTGCGTTTCTCTGGTTCGGCCTTGGCTACGGGCTGGTGCTGACCGGGCTCGCAGCCTCGGCCCTGCATCTGGGCCGCCCCGAGCGGGCGCTGCGGGCCTTCACGCAATGGCGCACCAGCTGGCTTTCGCGTGAAGCGGTGCTGGCGGCGCTGGCCCTTCTGGCGATGGCGCCCCATGCCGCGGGGCTGGTCTTCTGGGACCGGGCCATGCCGCTGGCAGGGATGGCGGGCAGCGCGCTCTGCCTTGCCACGATCCTGGCCACGGCGATGATCTATGCGCAACTCCGCACCGTGCCGCGCTGGCGTCACTGGACAACGCCCGCGGTGTTCCTGACCGCCGCGCTCGCTGGCGGGGCGATCCTGACCGCCCGGGTCGATCTGGCCGAATTGACGCTGCCCTGGCTCGCCCTGGTGCTGGCGCTGCACTGGATCCTCGGCGACCGGCAATTCGCCCGCGCCGGCCACAGCCCCGAGAGCGCGACCGGCCTCGGCCCCCTCGGCCGGGTCCGCCAGCTGGAGCCGCCGCACACCGGCCCGAATTATCTGCTGCGCGAGATGGTCTATGTTGTCGGCCGCCGTCACCGGATGAAACTGCGCGTCATCGCCCTGCTGCTGGCCTGCCTGATCCCGGCGCTGCTCCTCGGCCTCTGGCCCGGCTGGCCCGCGGTGATCCTGGCCGCGCTCTGTCATCTCGGCGGGATGCTGAGTGCGCGCTGGCTGTTCTTCGCCGAGGCCGAACATGTGCTGGGCCTCTATTACGGGCGCCGCTGAGGTCTTGCGCCCCGCGTGCCGAAGAAAGGGGGGCCGTCTGCCCCCCCTCTGCCCTGCGGTCTGATCTGGCCCTTCGCTTACGCTCCGGGCGTTCGGGCCTGACGACGCGCCACTGGCGCCTCGTCCGCGCGGCCCTCCCCCCCCCGAGGATATTTGAGGCCCAAAGAAGGGGCCTTATTGGCCGCGGCGGCCTTCTTCCAGCCAGGCCTCCAGCGCCGGGTTGCGGGCGGCGGCGGGCGCGGCCTCGGGCAGCGGCGCGGCAACGGGGTCCGGCGGGCGCTGGGCGCGGCGGTAATGCGTTTCGCGCGCGCCGAAATAGAAGGCCACCACCGCGCCCAGCAGCCACCACAGGGGTTCGGGCACCGTGGCGAGCCCCTGCATGCGCAACGAAAAGCCCGCGGGATCGACCATCGCATAGCCGAAGAGCGCGGGCGTGGCCAAGGCCAGCAGCGGCCGGGGCAGCCGGTTCAAGCCATTGACGAAACTGTCGAACCAACCCTGGCGGGCCAACTGGAACTCTGCCGCATAGGCCTGCTGCGCCGCAGTAAAGGCGTCGTGCGAGAGTTCCATCTGCCGCGTGGCATTGGGGCGGAAGACCTCGGCCAGGTCGGTGCCGACCCGGCCGATCTCGGCCGCGCCACCGCGCAGGAACAACGCGCGGGCCAGTGTCGCGATCAGACCCATGCGGCGGTCCTTTCCCGGTGTTCAGCCTCGGTCAGGTGATAGCGCGGGGCGATGAATTCCTCGGCCCGCAGGATCCAGCCGCCTTTTCCGCCATCTCGCCGCCGCGCATATTTGCGCGAGGCCGGGCGGCGGTCGGCCAAAGCGTAGTAATAGCTGCGCCGCGCGATCCCGTAGGCATCGGCAAGGTGATCGGGCGCGGCGCCAAAGGCGGCCTGCGCGGCGCGGATCGTCTGCGGCCCGATCACGCCGTCCACCGTCAGGTCATGGCCCATCTCGCCCAGCAGCCGTTGCAGGATCCGCACCGCATTGCCGCCCGCATTCACATACATGTCGAAGACGGAGGGCTGCAGCACCTCGGGCAGCGCGGCGATGCCGGGGTGGCGGTAATAATGTTCGAGGAAGATCGCAACCGCCTGCTCGCGGCTCAGCGCCCGGACATCGGCCTCGCTGACCTGCCCGTCGCCGGTCAGGTCCAGCCCCAGCCGCCGCATCGTGCCGATGGTCACGCCGAAATTGGTGGCCCCGCCCGGGTCGTCCGGGTCGTTCACGAAGCCGCCCTCACGGGCGACGATCTCTTCGGCAATGCTTTGCACGTCGCGCATCGCGCCCTCCCATGCTGGAAAGCGGGCAGGATCGCGGGACAGGGTTCAGATCCGATGGAGGTGGCGCGCGTTGCGGCTCAGCTTCCCTGGGGCGCGTAGCTTTCGCCGTGGTATTCGCATTCGGGGCGGTTCGCCGCGGCATTGGGCGAGCCCTGGACACCGACTGCATCGGCCACTTCGCGCGGCATATAGGTCTCGTCATGCTTGGCGAGGATCTCGGTGGCGACAAACACGCCGTCCACCAGGCGGCCGGTCGCCACTGTCCCCTCGTTCTCGCCGAAAAGGTCGGGCAGGATGCCGCGGTAGCTGACCGGCACGCTGGCGCAGAAATCGGTCACGTTGAAGGTGATCGATTCGCCCTGCCCGCGGCTGAGCGAGCCGACCTCCACCATGCCGCCCAGGCGGAAGACCTCATTCGCACCGGGGGGGTCGGCCAGAACCTGGCTGGGCGACCGGAAGAAGTTGATCCCGTCACGCATCGCATAGCCAATCAGCGCGGTGCTCAGCGTCAGGGCCACCGCGGCCACGGCAATGATCTGCACGCGGCGGGTCTTTTTAAGGCTCTTCATGCCGGCCATGGCAATCCTCCGGGGTTTCGCTGCCTCAGATAGGAAGGCGGGCGATGGCTGGCAACGGGACCGGTTGCCGCATCAGGCGGCGCGGAACGGGATCCGGCGGCGCAGGAACTGGGTCGCCTTGTGGCCAACGGCGACGGGGTCGCCGGTGGTCAGGAACAGCGTCTCGGTGCCGGCGCCGATCAGGTCGGGATGGCGTTCGAGGTAATGCTCAAGGCTTGCCGCGACCAGTTCGGGCTGGGAATAGACCTGCACGCCGGGGCCCAGGGCGGCGCGGAAGGCGTCCTCCATCAGCGGATAATGCGTGCAGCCCAGCACCGCGGCCTCGGGCTTCGGCATCCGGCGGTGCAAGGCCTCGACGTGGCTATGCACCAGCGCCTCGGCCAGGATCATGTCGCCCTGTTCGATGGCGTCGACCACCCCGCCGCAGGGCTGGGCCTCGACATCGACGCCGATGGCGCGGAAGGCCAGTTCGCGCTGGAAGGCGCGGCTGGCGACCGTGGCGGGGGTGGCAAAGAGCGCGACATGCTTGACCGCCACCTCACGCGGCGGGGAATTGTCGCCCCATTGCCGTTCGGTCAGCGCCTCGATCAGCGGCACGAACACGCCAAGCACGCGCTTGCCCGGCGGGATCCAGCTTTCCTGCATCCGCTTCAGCGCGGCGGCCGAGGCGGTGTTGCAGGCCAGGATCACCAGATCGCAGCCCTCGTCAAACAGACGCTGCACACCCTGCGTGGTCAGGCGGTAGATATCCTCGGCGTCGCGCGTGCCATAGGGCGTGTTGGCGTTGTCGCCGAAATAGACGAAAGGCACCTGCGGCAGGCGTCGCACCAGCGCATCCAGAACCGTGAGCCCGCCCAGCCCGGAATCGAACACGCCTACTGCCATCTCTGCCTCTATCGCCGATATTGCTCCTCGAATTCAAAGCCCAGGCGGGCCCAGTCCGAGGGGTTCGGCGACAAGTCATACGTGCTGCGGCGGAGGAAATCCATCACCTGATTGGCCCCCTGTCCGGCACTCGCGAGCTTGTGCGGCAGGATCGGATCGCCCACCGCCAGCCGCACCGGGCTATCGGTCCGGGCGGCAAATTCGCGGATCAGCAGCGCCATGCGCAGCGTCGGATGCAGGTGGCTGGCCAGCTGGAAGAGGCGGGAATTGGCGCCCTCGAACCAGAGCGGCACGACCGTGGCGCCCGAGCGCGCGATCATCTTGGCGGTGAAGCCGCGCCACTGCGGGTCACGGGGCGGCGCAAAGGGGGTGGCGCCGGTCGCCACGGTGCCGCCCGGGAAGATGCCGATGGCACCGCCCGATTGCAGATAGCGGATCGCTTCGGCCCTGGTGGCGATGTTGCGGCCCTGGGCGCTGCGGCTGCCGGAAAAATCGATGGGCAGGATCGCGCGGCGCACATCCTCGGCCCCAAGGAAGGCGTTATGCGCGACGATGCGAAAATCCCCGCCCCGCACGGCACTCAGGATATGGCCCAGCACCAGCCCGTCGAGGATGCCGAACGGATGGTTCGACACGACAACCAGCGGCCCGCGCGCCGGGATCGTACCCAGCGAGCCGCGGATCACGTCGAGGCGCAGGCCGAAGCGCTCCATCATCACCCGCCAGAAATCGCGCCCCTGCGCCACCTCGGCCTCATATCCCTCGGCCCGCCGCATGAGCGCAAGGCGTCCGGTCGCGTTCTCGACGCTGCGGATCAGGGCCTGGCCAGCGCGGGTCCTGGCCGACATCGCATAGGTGATGTCGCGCGCCACCCCGCGGGACAGCGGGCGGCGGCGGTGGCGGACGGGCGTGTCGAGAATGGCGAGGGACATGGCGGACTCGGGCAAAGGATATGCCCGAGTCCTAGCGCCTGCTGGTGACAGAATGGCGACGGTTATTCCGCCGCCATCCGCGTGGGTGTGCCGCCCTGGGCGATGGCAGCCAGGATTTCCTCACGCCGCTTCGCCGCCTTGGCCTCGTTCGCCTCCTTGACCGGGCCATAGCCGCGGATCGACAGCGGCAGCATGGCCAGTTCCAGGATCAGATCGCGGGTCGCCGGGCCCAGCTTCGGCAGAACCGCCTTCATGTCGCCTTCGAACTGCTTGATCAGGCTGCGTTCCATCTTCCGCTCGGCGGAATAGCCGAAGGGGTCGAAGGGCGTGCCGCGCAGGCCCTTCATCTTGGCCAGGATCTTGAAGCCCGTCATCATCCAGGGGCCGAACTCACGCTTCTTGGGCCGGCCCGAGGGATCCTTGCCGCCGATCACCGGCGGGGCGAGGTGGAATTTCATCACGAAATCGCCCTCGAAGGTCTCGCGCAGCCTGACCTCGGTCGACAGATGCAGCCGCGCGACCTCGTATTCGTCCTTGTAGGCCAGAAGCTTGTGATAGCCCTTGGCCACCGCCTCGCGCAGCGTCTTGTCCTCGACGCTGTCGACCAGCTTGCGGAAGCGCCTGGCCAGCCGCTTGCCCTGATATTCGACCAGACGGGCCTCGCGGAACGCGACGGGATCGACCGGCAAGCTGTTGATATCGCTGGGGGTGATGACCTTGGCCGCGTCCTGCGGATAGAGCACGGCCCAACGCCCGATCTCGAAAGCGCGCTGATTGCCCTCGACCGAGGCCTTGTTCAGCACGATGGCCTCGCGGATCGAGTCCAGGCTCAGCGGCACCAGTCCCATCTGCCAGGCGCCGCCCAGCACCATCATGTTGGAATAGATCGAATCCCCGAGCGCCACGCGGGCCAGTTCCGAAGCGTCGAACATCGACAGCCGATCCCGAAGCCGCGCTTGAAGAGCAACCTCCAGATTATTGATCGGCAACCGGAATTCGGTATCACGGGTAAAGGCGCCGGTGATGATCTCATGGCTGTTGACCACCGCGCCGGTGCGGCCCGTGGTCATGAGGCCGATGGTCTTCGCCCCCGCCGTCACCACCAGATCGCCGCCGATCACCGCATCCGCCTCGCCCACGGCGACGCGGACCGCACTGATATCCTCGGGCCTGTTGGCCAGCCGCAAGTGGATATGCACCGCGCCGCCCTTCTGCGCGAGGCCCGCCATCTCCATCATGCCGGCGCCCTTGCCGTCGATCTGCGCCGCCTGCGCCAACACCGCGCCGACCGTCACCACGCCGGTGCCACCGACGCCGGTGATGATCAGGTTATGCGTGCCATTGATCGCGGGCAGGACCGGATCCGGCAGGTCCGGCAGATCCAGCGCGCGGGTGGCGGCCTTCTTCACCTTGGCGCCCTCGACCGTGACAAAAGACGGGCAGAAGCCCTTGAGACAGCTGTAATCCTTGTTGCAGGACGATTGGTCGATGGCCCGCTTGCGACCCAGCTCCGTCTCGACCGGGACGATGGAGACGCAGTTCGACTGCACGCCGCAATCGCCGCAGCCCTCGCAGACCTCGGTGTTGATGAAGACCCGGCGGTCGGGATCGGGGAAGGTGCCACGCTTGCGGCGGCGGCGCTTCTCGGCGGCGCAGGTCTGGACGTAGATGATGGCGGAGACGCCCCTGGTCTCGGCCATTTTCTCCTGCACATTCATCAGGTTGGCGCGCTCGACCTTCTCGATGCCCGCCGGGAATTGCGACAGGTCGAGCTCTTCCTTCTCGTCATAGACCACGACCACCGGCTTCACGCCCATCGCCGTGATCTCACGCGCGATCTGATAGGCGGTGAGCCCGCCCTCGTTCCTCTGCCCGCCGGTCATGGCGACGGCATCGTTGAAGAGGATCTTGTAGGTGATGGTCGTGCCGGCGGCCAGGGCCGCGCGGATCGCCTGCACACCCGAATGGTTATAGGTCCCGTCGCCCAGGTTCTGGAACACATGGCCGCGGTGCGAGAAGAGGCTTTCACCAATCCAGTTCGCGCCCTCGCCGCCCATATGGGTGAAGCCCAGCGTCTCGCGGTCCATCCACTGCACCATGTAATGGCAGCCGATCCCCGCATAGGCGCGGCTGCCGTCGGGCAGCTTGGTCGAGGAATTATGCGGGCAGCCGGAACAGAACCAGGGCGTTCGCTGGGCAATGTCGGTCGCGTTATCGGCACGGCGGGCTTCGGCCAACCTCTCAAGACCGGCGCGCAACCCCTCGGTTTCGCAGCCTTCTTCCAGGAAGATACCGCCCAGTTTCTCGGCGATCATCACCGGGTCGAGGGCATAGCGGGTCGGGAACAATTCGTCCGAATGCATCCCGCCGGCGCCGCCCTTGTACCAGCCATAGACGCGGCGGCCGCGGCGGTCGTCGAAGATTGCCTCCTTGATCTGCACCTCGATCAGCTTGCGCTTCTCCTCGACGCAGATGATGAGGTCGAGGTCATCGGCCCATTCGTGGAACGAGGTCATGTCCAAGGGCCAGGTCTGCCCGACCTTGTAGGTGGTGATGCCCAGCCGCTCGCAGGTCGCCTCGTCCAGCCCCAGCAGCCCCATGGCATGCACCAGGTCCAGCCAGTTCTTGCCCGCCGCGACCAGCCCGATCCGGGCGCCCGGCTTGCCCCAGACGCGCCTATCCATGCGGTTCGCGCGGCTGAAGGCCTCGGCCGCGAAGCGCTTGTAGTCGATCATCCGCGCTTCCTGCGCGACCGGTGTGTCCTGCAGGCGGATGTTCAGCCCGCCCGGGGGCATCTGGAAATCGGGGCGCACGAAGGACATTCGATGCGGGTTGCCATCGACCACGGCCGTGGCCTCGACCGTATCCTTCATCGTCTTGAGGCCCACCCAAAGCCCGGAAAAGCGGCTCAGTTCAAAGGCGTAGTGGCCGTAATCAAGGATCTCCTGCACCCCGGCGGGCGAGACGATCGGCATATAGGCATCGACCATCGCCCAGTCCGATTGATGCAGCACGGTCGAGCTTTCGCCGGTATGGTCGTCGCCCATCGCCATGATGACGCCGCCATGCGCCGAGGTGCCCGCCATGTTGCCATGCTTCATCGGGTCGCCCGACCGGTCGACCCCGGGCCCCTTGCCGTACCAGAGCGCGAAAACGCCGTCGTATTTGCCCTCGCCCCGCAGTTCCGCCTGTTGGGAGCCCCAGATGGCGGTCGCGGCCAGATCCTCGTTCAGCCCCTCCTGAAAGGTGACCTGCGCGGCATCGAGGAAGGGTCTGGCGCGGATCATTTGCTGGTCGACCGCGCCCAAGGGCGAGCCGCGGTAGCCCGTCACATAGCCCGCCGTGTTCAGCCCCGCCGCCCGGTCCCGCGCCCGCTGCGCCAGCATCAGGCGCACCAGCGCCTGCGTGCCGTTCAGCAGAACCGGGGATTTATCCAGGTCGAAACGGTCGTTCAGAGACACCGTCTGCTTACCCATCGTGCACCTCCCATGCCGATCGCCACTCCGGTGGCGTTAGCGGCAGTATAGGTCAAAAATGCTGACCTTAAAACCCGTTTCCACGGATTCTTGTCTTTTCGGGTACACAAGGTTGCCATAGAAACGTTTGGCAAAGAAACAGCGCCGGGTAATGACCGATATTTTATGATGGACTGGGACAAGCTCCGAATCTTTCACGCGGTGGCCGATGCCGGCAGCCTGACCCATGCCGGTGACACGCTGGGGCTGAGCCAATCGGCCGTCAGCCGCCAGATCCGCGGGCTTGAGGAAAGCCTCAGCACGATCCTGTTTCACCGCCACGCGCGGGGGCTGATTCTGACCGAGCAGGGGGAATTGCTGTTCGACGCGACGCGGGCCATGACCAAGCGGCTCGAGACCGCCGCCGCCCGGATCCGCGACAGCGAGGAAGAGGTCTATGGCGAGCTGCGCGTCACCACCACGACCGCCTTCGGCACCCTCTGGCTGGCCCCGCGCCTGCCGACGCTTTATGCCAAATACCCGGAATTGAAGATCGACCTCATGCTGGAAGAGCGGGTGCTCGACCTGCCGATGCGCGAGGCCGATGTGGCGATAAGGATGAAGGAGCCGAGCCAGGCCGATCTGATCAGGAAGCGCCTGATGGGGGTCAGGATGCGGCTTTACGCCTCGACCGAATACCTGCGCCAGAACGGCACGCCGACCTCGCTGATCGAGATGAAGGATCACCGCCTGGTCTGTCAGAGCGCCAATGCCCATCAAGTGGCGGCCGGCGGCGCGCTGGTGCGCGAGCTGATGACGCAGCAGATCCGCTCGACCTTCACGGTCAACAACTACTTCGGCGTGTTGCAGGCGGTGATCAATCATCTCGGCGTGGGGGTCCTGCCCGACTACCTGACCGAAGATTTCCCGCAACTGGTGCGGGTGCTGCCCGATGTCGAAAGCGCCGAGGTTCCGGTGTTTCTGGCCTACCCGGAAGAATTGCGTCATTCCAAGCGGGTATCGGCTTTTCGGGATTTCGTGCTGGAGGGCGTGATCGCTTATCGCCGCCAGCGGACCATGCCCGGCAGCGAGTAACTCGCCGGTCGGTTGTGTTGACGCTGGGTGAGGCATGCATGCAACGCATCGCGGCTATGATGCATGCGCAGCGACGAAATTGTTGAACGCATGCAGCGATTCGACTATCTGGGTTCGTGAGATACAGGAGTTCCTTCTGTATCTTTACCTCCCTGTTGGACTTGGGCCGAGCTTTGCTCGGCCTTCTTTTTTGGGTCGGCCTTTCCCTGCAGCGCCGCCAGCCGAGTCCCGAGGAAGGCCCGTTCCGCCGCATTGCCCGACCGGGCGATGGCCGCGGCATAGGCTTCCGCCGCCGCCTCGCCCTGCCCCGCCCGCGCCCTGAGATCGGCAAGCGCCGCGTGGAACGGTTGATAGCTATGCAAATCCGCGCCCAGCCCCTCGACCAGGGCCAGCGCCGCCGCCGCCTCGCCGGTCTCGGCAAGCGCCACCGCGCGATTGAGGCGCACGACCGGCGTCGGCTCGAAGCGCAGGAGGCTGTCGTACAGCAAGAAGATCTGGCGGCGGTCGATCACGGGCGCGGTGTTGAGCGCGGCAATCGCCGCCTTGATCTGGAACGGCCCCGGGGCACGGCAGGCAAGCGCCCGGTCGATCAGCGCCTCGCCCTCGGCGATCTGCGTCTGGTCCCAGAGGTTCCGGTCCTGCCGGTCGAGCGGCACAAGCTCGCCGTCCGGCCCCAGCCGCGCCGCGCGCCGCGCATCGGTGATCAGCATCAGCGCCAGCAGGCCCAGCACTTCCGGCTCGTCCGGGCGCAGCTGATCGAGCATCCGCGCCAGGTAGATCGCCTCGGCCGAGTGATCGACGCGCAGGGGCGCCGCGCCTGCCGTGACTGCGTAACCTTCGTTGAAGATGAGATAGAGCACCGCCAGCACCGAGCCCAGCCGCGCCGCCCAATCGCCGGGCCCGGGCACGGCAAAGGGGATCCCGGCCGCGCGGATCTTGGCCTTGGCGCGGCTCAGGCGCTGGCCCATGGCGGGCTCGGTATCAAGGAAGGCGCGGGCGATCTCGGCCGTGGTCAGCCCGCCCAGCGTGCGCAGGGTCAGCGCGACGCGGGTCTTGGCCTCAAGCGCCGGGTGGCAGCAGGCGAAGATGAGCCGCAGCCTTTCGTCGGGGATCTCGGGCGCGGGCTCGTCGCGCGCCGCCGCATCGGCCTCGGCCAGCAGCTGTAGATCAGGGGCGCGCGCGGCCAGACGCGCGGCGCGGCGCCAGCGGTCGATCACCTTGCGCCGGGCGGCGGTCAGCAGCCAGGCGCCGGGGCGGTCGGGTAGCCCGGAGCGTTGCCAATGCACCAGCGCCGATTCCATCGCCTCGCTCAGCGCCTCTTCCGCCAGGTCAAGGTCGCGCAGCTCGGCCACCAGCGCCGACAGGATGCGGCCCCGTTCGTGACGATGCAGGGCATCGAGGATCGGGGCCGCCTCCATCTCAGGCGCCCAGCAGCGCCGCCGCGTCCATCACCGGCCGCACCTCGATCGTGCCGTAATCGGCCGTCGGGATCATCGCGGCATAGTGCAGCGCGGTGTCGAGGTCCGGCAGGTCGATCAGATAGAAACCGCCGAGCTGTTCCTTCGTCTCGGCGAAGGGGCCGTCCATCGTCTCGACCTTGCCTGCCCGCCTGCGCAGCGCGGTCGCCGTCTCGACCCCTTGCAAGGGTTCGCCCGACCAGTCGATGCCGTCGGCCGCCAGCCGCTCGTTGAAAGCGCCATAGCCCGCCATCATCGCGCCATAGGCGGCGGGATCCTGCGGGGCGGCCTCGGCCGCGCTGTAGATCAGAAGCAGGTATTTCATGGCATCCCCCCTCAGGCTGTCCGCGGTGCGAAGACCATCAGCGGCCGGACTTCAACCGCCCCGATCCGCGCGCCGGGGATCTGTGCCGCCCAGTGCAGCGCCTCGTCGAGATCGGCGCAATCGAGGAGGTAATAGCCGCCCAATTGCTCCTTGGTCTCGGCGAAGGGGCCGTCCATCGTCTGGGCCTCGCCGCCACGCATCCGCACCACCGTGGCGGTCGAGGGCGCCTGCAGGGCGTCGCCGCCCGCCAACACGCCGGCGGCCGCCGCTCGCCGGTTGAAATCGAAATAGGCCTCGTTCATCGTGCCGCCCGATTGCGGGGCCTCGGCCGGATCGTAATAGATAAGGGCGATATACTTCATGGTCATCTCCTGAACCGCTGTGAGTGTCGCCGCCCCGGGCCGAACCGGCAAGTCCTGGCCCTGCCCGCCAGCAGCTGACGCCGGAACGACGCCCGGGCGGCGCCGATTTCGACATTCCCTGCCGCCCGGGCGCGAAAATTTTTCGCACCGCCCGCGCGCGGCCTTTCCCTTGGCCCCCCGGCGTTCTAAAGACGCCGCAACCGCGAAAGCCCCGGGGGATAGGATGCAGGAACCTGAGATCACCGCCGACCTGATCGCCGCGCATGGTCTGAAGCCGGACGAATACCAGCGCATCCTGGAGATCATCGGCCGCGAGCCGACCTTTACCGAACTCGGGATCTTCTCGGCGATGTGGAACGAGCATTGCTCGTACAAATCCTCGAAGCGCTGGCTGCGCACCCTGCCGACCACCGGGCCGCAGGTCATCTGCGGGCCGGGCGAGAACGCGGGGGTCGTGGATATCGGCGATGGTCAGGCGCTGATCTTCAAGATGGAGAGCCACAACCACCCGTCCTATATCGAGCCCCATCAAGGCGCGGCGACCGGCGTGGGCGGCATCCTGCGCGACGTGTTCACCATGGGCGCGCGCCCCATCGCGGCGATGAACGCGCTGAGCTTCGGCCTGCCGTCCCATCCCAAGACCGCCCATATCGTCAAGGGCGTGGTCGAGGGCATCGGCAGCTACGGCAATTGCTTCGGCGTGCCGAACGTGGGCGGCGAAGTGCGCTTCCACGCCAGCTATAACGGCAACTGCCTGGTCAACGCCTTCGCGGCGGGCCTCGCGGATGCCGACAAGATCTTCTACTCGGCCGCCTCGGGCGTCGGCATGCCGGTGGTCTATCTGGGCGCCAAGACCGGGCGCGATGGCGTCGGCGGCGCGACGATGGCCTCGGCCGAATTCGACGACACGATCGAGGAAAAGCGCCCCACCGTTCAGGTCGGCGACCCCTTCACCGAGAAGCGCCTGCTGGAAGCCTGCCTCGAGCTGATGCAGACCGGCGCCGTGATCTCGATCCAGGACATGGGCGCCGCGGGTCTGACCTGCTCGGCGGTCGAGATGGGCGACAAGGGTGGCCTCGGGATCAAGCTGATCCTCGATCAGGTGCCGCAGCGGGAAACCGCGATGACGGCCTATGAGATGATGCTCTCGGAGAGCCAGGAGCGGATGCTCATGGTGCTGCACCCCGAGAAAGAGGCCGAGGCCCGCGCCGTCTTCGTCAAATGGGACCTCGATTTCGCCATCGTCGGCGAGACGATCCCCGAGGACCGCTTCCTGATCCTGCACGGCAACGAGGTGAAAGCCGACCTGCCGCTGTCGAAACTCTCCTCCGAGGCGCCGGAATACGACCGGCCCTGGGTGCCGACGCCCGCCGCCGAACCGATGGCTCCGGTGGCGCAGATCGACCCGATCGACGGGCTGAAGGCGCTGATTGCCAGCCCGAACTACGCCCACAAGGCTTGGGTCTGGGAGCAATACGACCACATGGTCATGGCCGATACGGTGCGCGCGCCGGGTCTGGGCGCGGGCGTGGTGCGGGTGCATGGCACGGGCAAGGCGGTGGCCTTCACCTCGGACGTGACGCCGCGCTACGTCAAGGCGAACCCCGTCGAGGGCGGCAAGCAGGCGGTGGCGGAAGCCTACCGCAACCTGACCGCAGTCGGCGCGAAGCCGCTCGCCACCACCGACAACCTCAATTTCGGCAATCCCGAAAAGCCCGAGATCATGGGTCAGTTCGTCGGCGCCATCCAGGGCATCGGCGAGGCCTGCGCAGCCCTCGACATGCCCATCGTCTCGGGCAACGTGTCGCTTTACAACGAGACCGACGGCAAGGGCATCCTGCCGACCCCGACCATCGGCGCCGTGGGCCTGCTGGAGACGCTGGACGATTTGATCGCCGGTCAGCCCTCGGCCGGGGATTTCGCGCTGGTGATCGGCGCGACCGCCGGCCATCTGGGGCAATCGGCGATTCTGGCCGAGGTCTTCAACCGCGAGGACGGCGACGCGCCGGCGGTGGATCTGGCGGCGGAACGCGCGAATGGCGAGTTCCTGCGCGCGAACCGGACGCTCATCAAGGCGGCGACCGACCTCTCGGACGGTGGGCTCGCGCTCGCAGCCTTCGAGATGGCCGAGGGCGCGGGGCTCGGCGTCACGCTCGACCAAGGCGAGACCGGGTTCCTCTTCGGCGAAGACCAGGCGCGCTATCTCGTGGCCTGCGGCTTCGACCAGGCCGAGGCGCTGATGGTCGCGGCCCGGGCTGCGGGCGTGCCGGTGGCGACGGTCGGCAAGTTCGGCGGCGAGAACGTGAGCTTCGGCGGTGCCTCGGCGCCGCTGGCCGAACTGTCGGCGCTCTATCGCGGCGCCTTCGCGGCGGCGATCGGGTAAGCCGGGGGGCCAAGGTCCGGCCGCGCCACGGGCGCGGCATTCGCGGCGAGAGGCGCGCCACTGGCGCGTTTCCGAGACGCCGCTCACCCCCGGACCCCCTCGCCAAAAGGGGGCACGCCCCCCTTTGGAAACCCCGTGCGTATTTCCGGCAGAATGAAGGCGCGGGGTTGCGCCCCGGCCTCGGGCTTGGCACATCGGGGCCATGCCTCCCCTTCCCCTCCTCAAGGCCGATTGTTCCGCCTGCGCCGCGCTCTGCTGCATGGCGTTACCCTTCGACAAGGGCGAGGCTTTCGCGCGGGACAAGCCCGCGCTGCACCCCTGCCCCAACCTCGTTGGTCACGGCTGCACGATCCACGACCGGCTGGAGCCCGCGGGCTATCGCGGCTGCGTCCTCTACGATTGCCTCGGCGCCGGGCAGCGGGTGGTGCAGGAGGTTTTCGCCGGTGCCGACTGGCAGGCGGACGCAACGCTGCGCGCGCCGATGGCCGAGGCGCTGGGCATCCTCCGGCGCATCCATGCCGCGCTGGAGCTGCTGGTCACCGCCGAATCGCTGACCCTGCCCGAGGCGCTGGCCCAAGAACGCCAGGCCCTGATCGCGATCTTTCACCCCGAGGCGCGCTGGTCGCCCGAAAGCCTGCGCGGCTTTGCCGTCTCGGGCGCCGACGCGCGGCTGCGGGGCTTTCTGGCCGCGCTCAGACCGCATGTCGCACCGCCCTGACCCTTGCGCCGGGGGGGCGCGGGTTTTACATCTTGAGCAACGCAAGGAGACCCGCATGGCCATCTCGGCAACCGAACTCGAAACCCTGCTGCGCGAGTCCTTCCCGGCCGCGAAGATCACCATCACCGACCTCGCCGGGGACGGCAATCACTACGCGGCCGAGGTGATCGACGCGAGCTTCAAGGGGAAGAACCGGGTGCAGCAGCAGCGCGATGTCTACGCGGCGCTGAAAGGCAAGATGGACGGCGCGCAGGGCGAATTGCACGCGCTGGCGCTGACCACGAAGGCCCCGGAATGAAGGGCCTGCTGGCTGCGCTGGGCGCCCTCATCGGCGCCGTTGTCGCCCCGGCGCCTGCGCCGGTTCCGATCCCGGTGCGCACGGGCGGGGTTGACCCGCGGCGCGCGCCGCACCAGATCCCCCGCAACCGCGACTTCCATTGACCCATTCCCGCCCCGACCGGGCGCGTGACAAGGACCCAGATCATGAGCGACGTGAAGACCTCCATCGACCAGCTGGTCAAAGCCAATGACGTGGTGCTGTTCATGAAGGGCACCAAGACCATGCCGCAATGCGGGTTCTCCAGCCGCGTTGCCGGGGTCCTGAACTTCATGGGGGTCGAGTATCAGGACGTGAACGTGCTGGCCGATGCCGATATCCGCCAGGGTATCAAGGATTACTCGGACTGGCCGACCATCCCCCAGCTCTATGTGAAGGGCGAATTCGTCGGCGGCTGCGACATCGTGACCGAGATGACCCTCTCGGGCGAGCTGGACCAACTGTTCGAGGCCAAGGGCGTGGCCTTCGACAAGGACGCCGCCGACAAGATCCGCGAAGCCAACGCCTGAGGGCTTTTCGCCGCAAGATCGGGGGCCGGTGCCGGATGCACCGGCCCTTTGTCATGGGGCGCGCACCCGGTTTCGCCGCCCCCCACCGCTTTTTCTGCCAAACCTGGCGATTTTCCTGCCGCCACGGATGAACCCTTTGCCGCCCGGCGCGACTTATGCGCAAGAAAGCAACGGGTTTCCCTCATGTCGGTCCTCCTCTTCGCCCAGATCATCGCGCTTGCGCTCGTCTCGCTTCTGGCTGTGGCCTTGCTGCGCCGGTTGCGCGGCACCCAGGCCCGCCGCGCCGCGGCCTTCGAGGAATTCGCCGAGGGGCGCGGGCTGACGCTCTACCGGTTCCCGGGCACCGAGACGCTCTATCGCCTGACCGACGCGACCGGCACGCTGATCACGGTCGAGGCCGCGCCCCGCGCCACCCGCAACGGCACGAAGACGCCCGGGACGGTCAACCTGACGCTGCCCGCGCCCCGCCTGTCGCATGGCTTCGTGGCGCTGGTCGTCCCCGGCGCGGACCGGCCCGGAACGCGGCTCGACCAGGCCCTGCGCGGGATTGCGAGCGGGAGCGAGACGCCCGAGATCCTGCATCTGGGCGATGCGCTGGCCTTCCTGTCCGAGGTTCCCGCGGAGGAAAGCCCCGACCTCGCGGCCCTGCAGCAGGCGCTGCGCGACCCCGCCTTGCGGCCCGATCCCGGCGGCCGGGCGATGATCGCCCTGAATGGCGAAGGATTGCACCTGCGTCTGGGCAGGACGATAAAGGATCCCGGCGCGCTGGCGCCGATCCTCGACACTCTGCGCAGGCTGCAGCACCGGCTCGACGCCGGACCGCGACGGCAGGCGGCCTGATCCCCTCAATCCCGACGGAAGGTCCCATGAGTTCAGAGATTTTCGCCATTCTCGGCGTGGCGGTGCTGGTCGGCGGCGCGGCGGCGCTGATCATCTCGGCCCACCGCACGGAAAAACGGCGCCGAGCCGAGTATGTGGCGCTGGCCGAACGGCGCGGCTGGGCGCATGAGTTCCAGCCCTCGCGCGGCGGCCAGCCGAGCGCGGTGCATTTCACCGATCCCGCCAGTGGCGCAAGCCTGGTCGTCACCCGCAAGATTACCCGAAAATCCGGCTCGGGCTCGACCACCAAGGGCGGCTCCACCGTCGCCAGCTTGCGCGAGCCGAGGTTGCAGGGCGGGCTGGCGGTCTATACCCCGCCCCTCGATCCCAAGCTGGCGCAGGCGGCCAGCAGCATGCTGGGTGTCTTCGACAATTCCGTCGCGCGCTTCTTCATCGGCCGCATGCTGGGCGAGGAATTTGGCGATCACCTCGGCCAGTTGACCGAACAGCCGGTCCCCGCGGGCCTGCCACTGTCGATCCTGGCAACCGTCGATCCCGGGCCCTTCATCAACGCCGCGCCGATTGCCAGGGCGCTGGCGGCGAGCGGCGATGAAAAGGCGATGGTGATGGTCGGCACGCAGGGCACGCGGCTGCGGCTGGGACGGGCCATGAACGAGGCGGCGGATATCGAGCGCCTGTTCGATACCGCGCTCACGCTGCAGAGCGAGCTTGGCGCCGCGGCCCCGCCGCCCTGAGTTCTCAGCGGCTTTCGAACTGATCGGCCAAGGTTTCCGCCCGCTCGGCCAGCGCGTTCATCCGTTCCAGCGTGCCGGGCGGCAGACCGGCCGCCCCGCTGGGCGGCGCTGCGCGCAGGCGGTCGATCTCGGCCTGCATTTCGCCCAGTTGCTGCTCCAGCTGGCGCACGCGATCCTCGGCGCCCGCCGTCTTGTCGGCCAGCATCAGCCCCGCCATCAGCAGCATGCGCGATTCCGGCAGGCGGCCGATCTGCCCGATCAGGGCCGTGGCCTCGACATCCAGCATGGCGGCGGCGGCGCGCAGATATTGCTCCTCGCCCGGCTGATAGGCCACCTCGAAGGACTTGCCGCCAATGGTGATCGTCTCGTTGGGCATAAGCCCCTCCCTGTCAGCGCGACTCGGCCGCAATCAGCGGCTTCAACTCGGCGAGGATTTCTTCCATCTCGGCCATCTCGGCGCGGCGCTCGGCCTGAAGCGCCTCCAGCTCGGCCGAGATCGACTTGTTGATCAGCGTGGCGTCGGGGAACCCCTCGATCTGCGCCTCACGCAAAGCGCCATTCGACTCGATCAGCTTGGCATTGGCTTTTTTCAGCCGCAGCATCTCCAGCGACTGCAGGTCCAGCTGCTCGGTCAGCCGCGCGAGGCGGCGTTCCAGTTGGCCAATCGTCGTTTCCTGCCGCTGCTTGACCTGATGCACGCGTTCGGACAACTGGGCATTGGCGGCGCGCTCCTTCTCCAGCGCGTCGCGCAGGCTGGCGATGGTGGCGGCCTGTTCGGGGTCGGGCCCATGCTCGCGCTGCCCGCCCAGCCCGAAGAGCGGCGCCTTGGCCGCGGCCCGCGCCGGTCCCTTGTCCAGCTGCCGCGCAATCCGGTCGAGAGCCGACGACAGCCGACGTTCGACGGGGGCCAGATCGCTCATACGCTTCTCCTCGATAGTGCCCGGAATCGGGGACGCGAATCACGCGCCCGGCCGCCGCGGGTCGTTTTGCCCCCAGAATAGGGGGAAAATCCCGCCATTCCAACCGATCCCCGCCGCAGCCCCCGGCCAGCGCGCTTGATCTCGGTCCCAAGCCTGCTATGAGGCGCGCTAACACCCCGTCGAAAGGACCGCTGCCTTGGATTACGCCTCGCTTCGTACCCAGCACCCCGACCATTGGCGCCTGGCCACCGCCATCCGCGTTCTCGCCATGGATGCGGTCGCCGCCGCCAAGTCCGGGCATTCCGGCATGCCGATGGGGATGGCCGATGTCGCGACCGTGCTGTTCCGCAATCACCTGAAATTCGACGCCTCGGCCCCGGATTGGGCCGACCGCGACCGCTTCATCCTGTCGGCCGGCCACGGCTCGATGCTGATCTACGCGCTGCTGCACCTGACCGGCTATGCCGACATGACGCTGGCCCAGATCAAGAACTTCCGCCAATGGGGCGCCATCACCGCCGGCCACCCGGAATACGGCCATGCCAAGGGGGTCGAGACGACGACCGGCCCGCTGGGTCAAGGTCTGGCCAATTCGGTCGGCTTCGCCATGGCCGAAGAGCATCTACGCGCCCGCTGGGGGGCCAAGGTCCAGAACCATTACACCTATGTCATCGCCGGCGACGGCTGCCTGATGGAAGGCGTGAGCCAGGAGGCCATCGGCCTCGCCGGGCGTCACAAGCTGTCGAAGCTGATCGTCCTTTGGGACGACAACGGGATCACCATCGACGGCAAGGTCTCGCTCTCGGACGTGACCGACCAGAAGGCGCGCTTCGCGGCCTCGGGCTGGGATGTGTTCGAGTGTGACGGGCATGATCCCGTGGCCATCGACCGGGCGATTACTGCCGCCAAGGCCTCGGCCCGCCCGGCGCTCGTGGCCTGCAAGACGCATATCGCTGTCGGTTCCTCGGCGCAGGATACCTCCAAGGGCCATGGCGCGCTGACCGATGCCAAGCTGATCGCCGACACTCGCGCCGTCTATGGCTGGGAACATGGCGCCTTCGAGATCCCCGCCGATATCAAGGCCGAATGGGAAGCCATCGGCAGCCGTGGCGCCACGGAGCGCGCCGATTGGGAGGCCCGCATCGCCGCGCTGGTCCCGGCCAAGCGCGCCGAGTTCGAGCGGATCTTTGCCCGCGGCCTGCCCAAGCGCCTGGGTGCCGCGATCCGCGCGGTGAAGAAAGCCGCGCTTGAGGCGCCGAAAGCCATGGCCTCGCGCTCGGCCTCGGAAATCGTGCTGAAGGCCGTGAACCCGATCGTCACCGACACGATGGGCGGCTCGGCCGACCTCACTGGCTCGAACAACACCAAGACCGAGGATCTGGGCGCCTTCGACGTGGAAAGCCGCAAGGGCCGCTACGTCTATTGGGGTATCCGCGAGCATGGCATGGCCGCGGCGATGAACGGCATGGCGCTGCATGGCGGCGTGCGGCCCTATTCCGGCACCTTCATGGCCTTCACCGATTACGCCCGCCCGGCCATGCGCCTCTCGGCGCTGATGGGCCTGCCGGTGGTCTATGTCATGACCCATGATTCCATCGGTCTGGGCGAGGACGGCCCGACGCACCAGCCGGTCGAGCATCTGGCGATCAGCCGCGCCACGCCCAACACGCTGGTGTTCCGCCCGGCCGATCTGGTGGAAACCGCCGAGGCTTGGGAAGTGGCGCTGGAACAGACGGCGACGCCCTCGGTGATCTCCCTCTCGCGCCAGAACCTCGCACCCGCGCGCAGCCAGAACACGGCGAAGAACCTGGTGGCCCAGGGCGGCTATGTCCTGGCCGAGGCCGAGGGCAAGCGCCAGGCGATCCTGATCGCCACCGGCTCCGAGGTCGAGATCGCGCTGAAAGCCCGCGACTTGCTGCAGGCCGAAGGGATCGGCGCGCGGGTCGTGTCGATGCCCTGCATGGAACTCTTCGCCCAACAGGACGAAGCCTATCGCAAACGCGTCCTGCCCGCGGGTCCGGTGCGCGTCGGCATCGAGGCGGGCGTGCGCGCCGCCGGTTGGGACCGCTGGCTGCTGGGCGAGCGGGCGCGGAAATCCGATTTCGTCGGCATGACCTCGTTCGGCGCCTCGGCCCCGGCCGAGCGGCTCTACCAGGAATTCGGCATCACCGCCGAAGCGACCGTGGCCAAGGTCAAGGCGCTGCTCTGAACCCTTCGGCCCGCCCGGCAGCGGCGCCGGGCGGGCCGCCAGCAGATCCCGGAAAAAGGAGCTTCATGCGCAGAAGGTGATGGATCGGCCGCAGGGCCACGTTCCCCCGGCGTCCCCCTGGGAATGCCGTCTCTTTTGCCATGTTTCTTGGGATATCCCATGCTGCAAACCTCCTACACGATCCGGGCGCATGACCCGGCTTCCGATCCCACCTGCCTTTCGGCCCTGTGGTATGCCGCCTCGCTGCAGGCGCACGCCTTCCTCGGACAGGACAAGCTCCTCGAACACAAGCGCCTGATCGAGACGCGCTACCTGCCGATGGCCGAAACCTGGGTCGCCGAGGCGCCGGATGGCGGGCCCCTGGGCTTCATCAGCCTGCTGGACGGCTATGTCGGGGGACTTTTCGTGGCGCCCGCGGCACAGGGTCGTGGCATCGGGCGGGCGCTGCTGGACCAGGCCCGCGCCCGCTGCGGCGCGCTGGACCTGGAAGTCTATGTCGAGAATCCGCGCGCGCTGCGGCTCTATCTCGCCTATGGCTTCCGGGAAATCTCGCGCCGCGCGGTTGATGACGAGGGGCTTCCCCACGCCAATATCCACCTGCGGCTCGGCGCCTGACCGGCGGGCGGTGTAGGATGGGCAATATTGCCCATCCTGCCAAACCCTCAGACCCAGGCACCCTTGCGCATGACCGGCACCCGCTCGCCCGACTGGCTCAGCCCGTCGATGTCGATCTTGTCCGAACCGATCATCCAGTCGATATGGATGGCACTGCTGTTGCCGCCGCGACGCGCAACCTCGTCATTGTCCATGCTCTCGCCGCCCTGGAAACAGGTCGAATAGCATTGCCCCAACGCGATATGGCTCGCGGCGTTTTCGTCGAAGAGCGTGTTGTAGAACAGCATCCCCGATTGCGAGATGGGCGAGGCATGGGGCACCAGCGCCACCTCGCCCAGCCGCCGCGCGCCCTCATCGGTATCCAGCACCTTCTGCAAGACGCCCTCGCCCTTCGCCGCATGCGCCTCGACGATCCGCCCCTCCTCGAACCGCACGCGGATCTCCTCGATCAGCGTGCCCTGATGCGAAAGGGGCTTGGTGGCCGAGACATGGCCCGACACCCGCAGCCGGTGCGGCGTGGTGAAGACCTCCTCGGTCGGGATGTTCGGATTACAGAGGATCCCGCCCAGCGTCTCGGTCGCGCCGGCGATCCATTTGTGCCCGTCTGCCAGGCCCACCGTCAGGTCGGTGCCCGGCCCCGTGTAATGCAGCGCCGCAAAATTCTGCCCGTCGAGCCAAGCGGCGCGGCGGCCGAGTTCCTCGTTATGCGCCTCCCACCGGGCCACGGCATCGTCGTCATCGACGCGCGAGGCGGCGAAGATCGCCTCGGCCAGTTTGCGCTGCGCGTCGTGTTCCGACAGATCGGGCGAGACCAGCCGGGCCCAGGCGGCATCCGGCCAGGCGACGATGGTCCAGTTCGTCGCAAACCGCGTGATCCGGTCGCGGGCACTGGAATAGGCCATCGACATCGCCCGGTTGGCGCGGCCCACCTTGTCCGGGTCCTCGCCCGACAGCAGCATCGGGTCGCCCCCGGCGATCGCCAGCCGCGCCGCGCCCTTGTCATAGGCCGCCGCCATCCCGTCATAGAGCCAGCCCGCCGCCGCGTCGAAAGCCTCGTCCCGCGCGTGGTGGTAGCGCGCCAGCGTCACCCCGTCGTCCGACAGGATCGGCGTCACCAGCCCCGCGCCCGCCTTGTAGGCATGCTCGGCGATCCGCCGCACCAGCGGCAGGGCCGAGACCGGCGCAGTCAGCACAAGATCCTGACCGGGTTGCAGGTTCAGCCCCACCTTGACGGCGACCTGCGCCAGCCGGTCCAGTTTGACGGGATCTATCGGGTCTTGCATCGCGTTTCCTTCGGATACGGGGCGTTGCCCCCTTGCGCCCGGAAGGATAAACCCCCCCTGCCTGCCGTCAACGCCCCCAGATTTCAAACCCTCCCGGAGGACCCCGTGACCCGGATCATCGCCTCGCTCGCCGAGATTTCCGCCCCCTATGACGTGCTCTATTGCGACCTCTGGGGGTGCTTGCACAATGGCAAGGCGCTGTTTCCGCAGGCGGTTTCCGCGCTGCAGGCCTTCCGCAAAAAGGGCGGCGCGGTGGTCCTGCTGACCAATGCCCCTCGCACGAAACACGCGGTGAAGCGCAGGCTCGACCAGATGGGTCTGCCGGAAGACGCCTATGACGCCATCGCGGCCTCGGGCGACGCGACGCAGGTGGCGATGCTGCAGGGCGCGGCCGGGCGGAAGCTCTGGCACCTCGGCCCGGGCAAGGACGAGGATCTGTTCACCCTGATCCCCGACTGGCTCAAGGACCAGCCGCCCATCGAACGCGTGAGCCTCGAGGACGCCGAGGGCATCATCTGCACCGGCCCCTTCGACGAGTTCACCGAGGTGCCCGAGGATTACCGCGGCCGGTTCCTCAGCGCCAAGGTGCGGGGGCTGAAGATGCTCTGCGCCAACCCCGATCTGGTCGTCGATTTCGGCGATACCCGAATTTACTGCGCCGGGGCCTTGGCCGAACTCTACGCCGAGATGGGCGGTGAGGTCCTGCAATTCGGCAAGCCCTATCCGCCGGTCTATGACACGGCCCGCAGCGCCCTGGCCGAAAAGGGCATCAGCGTCGACAACGACGCGGTGCTGGCCATCGGCGACGGGTTCCGCACTGACATCAAGGGCGCCCAGGCCGAGGGGATCGACGCGCTCTTCATCACCGGCGGACTGGAAGCCGCGCGGTTCGGCACCGATGTCGAGGCACCCGATGCCACCCTGCTGGACGCCTGGCTGGCCGAAAACGACCTGTCGCCCCGCTACAGCATGGGGCGGTTGCGCTGACCCCTTGCTGTGACCCGGCCGGGCATTACCTCGTGCCCCAATCACCTGCCACAAGAACGGAAGTCCCATGACCCTGACCCTCGCCATCATCACCGGCTCCACCCGTCCCGGCCGCAAGGGCCCCGCCGTCGCCCAATGGGTGGCCGAGGTCGCCCGGGGCCAGAGCGGCCTTTCGGTGACCGAGATCGACCTCGCCGATATGGAGCTGCCGCTTCTGGACGAGCCCAAGCATCCGGCGATGAAGGATTACCAGCACGAGCACACCAAGCGCTGGAGCAAGGCGATCGACGCCGCCGATGCCTTCGTCTTCGTGACGCCGGAATACGATTTCTTTGCCCCGGCCGCGCTGGTCAACGCCATCCAGTGCCTGAGCCAGGAATGGAAATACAAGGCCGCGGGCGTGGTCTCCTATGGCGGGATCTCGGGCGGCCTGCGCTCGGCGCAGGTGCTGCGGGGCCTGCTGGGCAACGTCGGCGTGATGGCCGTCCAGCAATCCGTGCCGCTGCCGATGTTCGCCAACCACATCGACGACAAGGGCGTCTTCACCGGCAACGAGAAGATGGTCGAGGGGCTGACCCTGATGCTGGACGAGACCGCCAAATGGGCCAAGGCCCTGAAGACGATCCGCGCCTGACCCTCGACCTAGGGGGCCGGTGCGGCGGGCTGGCGGCCCAGCATCAGCCCCCCCAGCGCGGTCAGCGCGCAGAAGAAGAGCATCGGCGCCAGCGCCCAGACCCAATCGCCGCCGCCCATCGCGACGGCGGCCGCCACCAGCGGTGCGCCGATGAACTGCCCCAGCGCCGAACCCTGCATCAGCATGCCGTTCCCGGCGCTGACATGGCGGATCGAGGGCGCGAAGCGCGGCACGCTGGTAAACAGCGCCGGCGGCACCAGACCGCCCCAGAAGGAAAACACCAGACACAGCGCCAGCCGGACGCCCACCGGCGGCCCCGGCAGGAAGATCCCCAGCGTGCAGAGGGCCATGATCCCGGTGCCGGTCAGGATCATTGGCCCCGGCCGGAATCCGCGCCGCACCAGCGCCCCCCCGAACAGGCAGCCGGGCACGTTGATCAACACCACCAGCGCCGTCATCAGCGCGGCGAAGGCCAGTTCGGCGCCAACGCTTTCGGTCAGGAAGGTCGGAAGCCAGGCCATCAGCGTAACCCACTGGAAGGCATAGGCGAAGAAGACCAGCGCCACCAATTGCAGCCCGCGCACGCCCATCGCCTCGCGCGCCAGGGTGAGAAACGGCGCCTGAGACGGCGGCGGCAGGTCGAGGCGCCGCATCTGCCTCAGCGCCGCCCAGGCGACCACCGGCACCAGGGCGGCGATGATCCACCACAGCCCGCGCCAGCCGACAGCATGCAGCGCCACAGGCGCCAGAAGCATGGTCAGCGCCATGCCGGTCGGGTGATAGATGCTCCAGATCCCCAGGACCATGCCCTGATCGCGCGGTGACGAAGCGGCGACCATCGCATAGGGCAAGGCCACCGTGACGGCGACAAAGCCCACCCCCTCGACCAGCCGGCTGGCCATCAGGACGGCGATATCGGGCGCCAGGGCGCCAAGCGCCGAGCCGGCCATGATCGAGGCGAAGCCCAGCCCCACCATGCGGGCGCGCCCGATCCGCTCGGCCAGCCCGCCGACCAGCACGGCGATGCTCATGCCCAGCACGTTGAACAGCGACAGAACGAAGCCCCCCGCCACCAGGCCGAAGCCCAGTTCCTCGCGGATCAGGGGTAACGCGGGCGGCAGCTTGCCAACCTGGGCCGAGGCCATGGCCCCGGCCAGCGTGATGAGGGCAACGGCGGCCCAGGCGGTCCTCTGTCGGCGATGCATCGATCTCTCCCTTGGCGCCTTGGCTAGCCGCTCGGCGGGGAAATTTCTACACAGGTTTATTGTTTCTTTGGAAAATATCGCCGGGCGGCGAAATCGGGCACGTAATTAAGTTGCGACTTTTCGGCAATGACCGAACATTAATTACCCAGGCGTCTTGCCGCACCTGCCCAAACCCGCTATGTTGCATTGCAGCGAAACCATGAGATTCCCATGGGAACCCAGCCCGGAAAAAGCGCCATGCTCGATATCCGCCCGAACGACAACCTGCCCCGCGGCACGATCTGCATCGAGGATCTCGAGGTCGGTCTCATGCGCCACCTGCGCAAGGAAATCACCGACCGCGATATCGAGATGTTCGCCGAGGTCTCGACCGACCGCAACCCGGTGCATCTGGACGACGAGTATGCCCGTGACACGATCTTCGAGGGGCGCATCGCCCATGGCATGCTGACCGCGGGCCTGATCAGCGCCGTGATCGGCGAGCAATTGCCGGGCCATGGCACGATCTATCTGGGCCAGAGCCTGAAGTTCCTGGCCCCGGTGCGCCCCGGCGACGTCGTCACGGCCGAGGTTTCGGTGCGCGAGATCGATTACGCCAAGCGCCGCGTCACCCTTGATTGTCGGTGCCTTGTGGGCAATACCACCGTCCTGAAGGGCGAAGCGCTGGTTCTGGCGCCCAGCCGCAAGTTCGACTGACGTGTCGCGCCCGGCGCGACCGGGCCGCGGGGCAGAATGCAGCTGATCACCACCTGGACCGACATCGACCCGGCGCTGAAGGGCGCCTCGGTGGCGATGGGCAATTTCGACGGGGTTCACCGGGGCCATCAGGCGGTGATCGACGCGGCGCGGCGCCCCGACGTGCCGCTCGGCGTCATCACCTTCGAGCCGCATCCGAGGCAGGTCTTTGCCCCCGATTCCCCGCCCTTCCGGCTGATGAATGCCGAGGCCCGGCAGAACCGGCTGGCCAAGCTGGGCGTCGCGCGGCTCTACGAACTGCCCTTCACCCGCGATCTCGCCGCGCTCACGCCCGAGGATTTCGCGCGCGAGGTTCTGGCCGAGGGGCTGGGCATCACCCATGTCGTCGTCGGCGCCGATTTCCAGTTCGGCAAGGGCCGCGCGGGCACCGCCGAGGTCCTGCAGGATCTGGGCCGCCGCTTCGGTTTCGATGTGACCATCCAGCCGCTGGTGGGCGGCGAGGAGGGGGCGATCTCCTCGACCGCGATCCGCACGGCGCTGGCCGAAGGCCGGGTGCAGGACGCGGCCGACATGCTGGGCCATTACCACCGCATCGACGGCGAGGTCCTGCACGGCGAGAAGCGCGGCCGCGCGCTGGGTTATCCCACGGCCAATATGGCGGTCGAGGGGCTGCATCTGCCCCGCCTCGGCGTCTATGCCGTCAAGGTCGAGGTTCTGGGCGGACCCTTCCGCGGATTCTATGACGGGGTGGCCAGCCTGGGCGTGCGGCCGATGTTCGGCGAGAACAAGCCGAATTTCGAGGTCCATGTCTTCGATTTTTCGGGCGACCTCTATGGGCAGCATCTGTCGGTCGCGCTGGTCGAATACCTGCGGCCCGAGGCGAAGTTCGACGGGCTTCAGACGCTGATCGACCAGATGGACGCCGACAGCGACCGCGCGCGGGCGATCCTCGCCCGGGGTTGACAGAACGGCGGCAGGCGAGAACACTTGTGGAACATCCGCAAGGGAAAACCATGTCCAACGCCCTCGTCATCCGCCCGCTGACCCCCGAATACCGGGACGACTTCCTGACCGTCATGGGGCCAAACGGCGCCTGCTATGGCTGCTGGTGCACCTATTTCCGCCTGCCGCCCAAGGCCCGCGCGGCGATGACGGGCGATGAGAAGCGCGACCTGATGCTGGGCAAGATCGAGGCCGGGCCGCCGCCCGGGCTGCTGCTTTATCTCGAGGGCGAGCCGCAGGGCTGGATGCAGATCGGTCCCCGCGCCGATGTACCGGAATGGAACAATCCCCGCCGCTCCTCCACCCCTCTGCCCGATGCGCCGGCCGACGACCCCGCCGTCTGGGCCATCACCTGCTTCTTCCTGCGTCCGAAAGCGCGGGGCCGCGGTCTCAGCCATGCGATGGTCGAGGCCGGGATCGAGCACGCCCGCGCCCAGGGCGCAAGGGTGCTGGAAGCCAGCCCCATGGATCACGCCAAGCAGTCGAAATCCGTGGGCCTCTTCGTTGGCTCGACCTCGGTCTTCGAGAAGGCGGGGTTCCAGACCGTCGCCCGGCAAAAACCGAACCGCCCGCTGATGCGGCTGCACCTCTGACCCCCTTTCCTTTCGCGCGTGAAACGCTAGGGTCGCGCCATGGCCAAGACCCCCTCTCTCAGGCCGCGTTTCTGGGAACGCGTGCCGCTGAACAAGATGACCCCTGCGGAATGGGAGGCGCTTTGCGACGGCTGCGGCAAATGCTGCCTGAACAAGCTGGAGGATGCCGATACCGGCGAAGTCTGGTTCACGCGCATCGCCTGCCGCCTCTTTGACGACGCGACCTGCCGCTGCGCCAATTACGAGATCCGCAAGAGCATCGTGCCGGAATGCGTGGTGCTGACCCCCGACACGCTGGCCGACATCTCCTATTGGATGCCGAAATCCTGCGCCTATCGCCGCCTGAACGAGGGGCGCGGGCTGGCCGATTGGCACCCGCTGGTCTCGGGCAGTGCCGCAACGGTGCATGAGGGCGGGCATTCCGTGCAGGGCCAGACGCTGGGCGAGTTCGAGATCCCCGAGGAAGACTGGGAAGACTACATCATCGACGAGGAAATCTGATGTTTTTCGCCTCTGACAACACTTCGGGGATTCCCGCCCCGGTCCTCGCCGCGCTGACCGCCGCCAGCGACGGCTATGCGCTGGGTTACGGCGCTGACCCGCTGATGGACCAGGTGCGCGCCAAGATCCGCGCCATTTTCGAGGCGCCCGAGGCCGCGGTCTATCTGGTCGCCACCGGCACCGCCGCCAATTCGCTGGCCATCGCCACCTATGTGCAACCCTGGAGCCAGATCTTCTGCCATCGCCACGCCCATATCGAGGAAGACGAGTGCAACGCACCCGAATTCTTCGCGGGTGGCGCCAAGCTCACACTGCTGGAAGGCGCCGACGCCAAGATCGACGCTGAGGCCTTCGCTCAGGTGCTGGCCGCGATGCCCAGCGGCGTGCATCACCCTCAACCGGGCCTTCTGTCGCTGACCAACCTGACCGAGCGCGGCGCACGCTATTCGGCGGCCGAGATCGCCCGACTGGCGGGCATGGCCAAGGCCAAGGGGCTGGCGGTGCATCTGGACGGCGCACGTTTTACCAATGCGCTGGTGGCCGAGGGCTGCACCCCGGCCGAGATGACCTGGAAGGCCGGTGTCGATGTCCTGTCCTTCGGGGGGACCAAGAACGGGCTGATGGGGGTGGAGGCGGTGATCTTTTTCGACCCCGCCACGGCCTGGGAATTCGAACTCAGGCGCAAGCGCGGCGGGCACCTCTTCTCCAAGCACCGCTATCTCAGCGCGCAGATGGACGCCTATCTGACCGACGACCTGTGGCTCGATCTGGCTGGCAAGGCCAATGCCGCAGCCGAACGGCTGGAACAGGGTCTGATCGCGGCGGGCGTGCGGCTGGTGCATCCGCGGGGCGGCAACATCCTTTTCGCCGAGTTCTCGCTCTCGGCGCATGCGGCGCTCAGGGCCGCGGGCGCGGTCTATTACGACTGGCCCGCCCCGCCGCCCGAAGGCGCGGGCCCGGCGCATCCGCAGCAATGCCGGCTGGTGACCTCCTGGTCCACGACCGATGCGCAGATCGACCAGTTCCTGACGGTGCTGAAATCGGCGCTTCAGGCCAGATAGGCGATGGCGAAAGCCGCCGCCAGCGCCACGATCTGCACGGCGATGATACCGTTCAGCTGTTGGCGAAAGGGCTCCTTGCGGATCTTGTGGCGCAGCGCCATCTGCGCCACCTTCGCCCCGATCGAGCCCCCCAGAAATGCCAGCGCCAGCAGCCGGTCCTCGGGCACACGGCGCCGTCCCGCGACGGCCGCCGCCTTGTCGCGGGCGAACGCGACATAGGCCGTGATGTTCAGCACGAACAGATAGAGAAAGGCCAGTGTCAGAAACACCACATGCCCCGGTGGTTGACTCGTGGCGCCCTCTTAGGTTCTGGCGCCGGGCAATGCAATGCCACTCACGGGACTGTTTGGCGGGAAGCAGGGGCCGCGACGTTAACGCAAACAAGGGCGAGAATCCCCCGGTTTGCGCTAACGCCTTGCGAAATATCGCTTTTCGCCCTTTCTCTGCCATCTTCAAATCGGTATACCCTGCGCATGCTTCGGCCCGGCCGGCGGCGCCCTCCCCCTCGCCCCGACGCCCATCCGACCCCTGACGGAGACACACCATGACCATCACCATCGGTATCAACGGTTTCGGTCGCATCGGCCGCTGCACGCTGGCCCATATCGCCGAAAGCGCCCGCAACGATGTCGAGGTCGTTGCCATCAACGCCACCGGCCCGATCGAGACCAACGCGCATCTGCTGAAATACGATTCGGTCCATGGCCGCTTTCCCGGCACCGTCCGGGTCGAAGGCAACCAGCTGGACCTGGGCCGCGGGCCGATCCGGGTGATGTCGACCTACAACCCCGAGGAGCTGGACTGGCAGGGCGTGGACGTGGTGCTGGAATGCACCGGCAAGTTCAACGACCGCGCCAAGGCCGCGGTTCACCTGGGCCGGGGCGCCAAGCGTGTGCTGGTCTCGGCCCCCGCCAAGAACGCCGACAAGACCATCGTCTACGGCGTGAACCACCGCGCGCTGACCGCCGAGCATCTGGTCGTCTCGAACGGCTCCTGCACCACCAACTGCCTGGCGCCGCTGGCCAAGGTGCTGAACGACGCCATCGGCATCGAATCGGGCATCATGACCACGATCCACAGCTATACCGGCGACCAGCCGACGCTGGACCGGCGCCACAAGGACCTCTACCGCGCCCGCGCCGCCGCCATGGCGATGATCCCCACCTCGACCGGCGCGGCGAAAGCGCTGGGCGAAGTGCTGCCGGAACTGGCCGGGCGCCTCGACGGCACCGCGATCCGCGTGCCGACGCCGAACGTCTCGGCCGTGGACCTGACCTTTGTCGCCGGCAAGGATGTGACCGTCGCCGACGTGAACGAGATCATGCGCGAGGCCGCTGCCGGTGCCATGGGTCATGTCCTGGCCTATGACCCCGAACCCAAGGTCTCGATCGATTTCAACCACACCACGCATTCCTCGATCTTCGCGCCCGACCAGACCAAGGTCGTCGGCAAGCGCACGGTGCGGGTGCTGGCCTGGTATGACAACGAATGGGGCTTCTCGTGCCGGATGGCCGATGTGGCCGGCGCCATGGGCCGCCTGATCTGAACCGACAGACATTCGGGTTCGTTCCGAGTGACCAGGCCCGTCTCAGGACGGGCCTTTTTTCGTCGCCGTTCCTGACGCGCCTCGGCCCCCAGCTCCGGGGCCCCGCCCCCGCAGCGGTTGACTTTTCCGGCGATTTGTGTTGTTAGCGCAAACAATGCGCCCCGACCGCAGCCTCCCCGGGGCCCGGAGCTTTCATGACCACCACACTTGCCATCAACGGGTTCGGCCGCATCGGCCGCCTTGTCCTGCGCGCGCTGATGGACCAGAAGCGCACGGACCTGCAGGTCGTCGCCATCAACGACCTCGGCCCCGTGGAGACCAACGCGCATCTGATGCGCTTCGATTCCGTGCACGGCCGCTATGACGGCGAGGTCACGACCGGCGCCGACTGGATGGATGTGGGCGCAGGCCAGATCCAGGTCACCGCCATCCGCAACCCGGCCGAACTGCCCTGGCAACACATCGACGTGGTGCTGGAATGCACCGGCATCTTCACTGACGCCGAAAAAGCCCGGGTCCATCTGGAAAACGGCGCGACGCGGGTGCTGGTCTCGGCCCCCTCGGAAGGCGCCGATGCCACCATTGTCTATGGCGTCAACCACAAGGTCCTGCGGCCCGAGCACAAGATCATCTCCAACGCCTCCTGCACCACCAATTGCCTGAGCCCGGTGGCCAAGGTGCTGAACGACGCCATCGGCATCACCAAGGGCTTCATGACCACGATTCACAGCTACACCGGCGACCAGCCGACGCTGGACACGCTGCACAAGGACCTTTACCGCGCCCGGGCCGCCGCGCTGAGCATGATCCCCACCTCGACCGGCGCGGCCAAGGCGGTGGGGCTGGTACTGCCCGAACTCGACGGCAGGCTCGACGGCGTGGCGATCCGCGTGCCCACGCCCAATGTCTCGGCCGTGGATCTGGTGATCGAGGCCAGCCGCGCGACCAGCAAGGACGAGGTGAATGCGGCCCTCTCGGCCGCTGCCGCCGAGGGGCCGCTCAAGGGCATCCTGGGGGTCACAGCGCTGCCCAATGTCTCGGTCGATTTCAACCATGACCGGCGCTCGTCCATCGCGGCGCTCGACCAGACCAAGGTCATGGACGGAACCATGGTCCGCGTGCTGGCCTGGTACGACAACGAATGGGGCTTTTCCAACCGAATGCTCGATACGGCGGCAGAGATCGGCAAACTCGGCTAATCGGCGAATTGTTTCACTGCATTTCCGAAAGTTGAGCCCGCGGCCCTGTGCGACCGCGGGTTTTCCTTTTATCTTAAGAACATGGACATTGTTGCAATCGTTGCCGTAACCGCCGGGCTCTTCGCCGTGATCGGGCTTTCCGAGCCCCTGGCGGAGCGTTTGCGACTGCCCGCGACCGTGATCCTCGCGCTGCTCGGCATCGCCATCGGCGCTGCCTCGGCCTGGCTCATCGCCTCGCGTGAGACCGAGATGCTGACCGCGGCGGCGACGCTGATCCAGAACCTGCCGATCCGGTCGAACTTCTTCCTCTATGTCTTCCTGCCGACGCTGATCTTCCAGGTCTCGCTGACCATCGACCTGAGGCGGATGCTGGACGATTGGGTGCCGATCCTGCTGCTGGCGGTGGTGGCGGTCGTGGTTTCGACCATGGCCGTGGGTTGGGCGCTGTATCCCGTGGCGGATCTGCCGCTGATGGCCTGCCTGATGATCGGCGCCATCGTCTCGACCACCGATCCGTCGGCCGTGGTCGGCATCTTCCGCGCCACGCCCGCGCCCCTGCGGCTGGCCCGGATCGTCGAAGGCGAGAGCCTGCTGAACGATGCCGCCGCCATCGCGCTTTTCTCGCTGTTCTTCGCCTTCGTGGCCTTCGGCATCCCCAACCCGCAATTGTCGGACGTGGTGGTCCAATTTCCCTGGCTGATGATCGGCGGCAGCCTGATCGGCTGGTTCGCCGGGCGTCTGGCGGTCGAGGCGCTGGCCCGGCTGGACCAGCACCCGCTGGGGCAGGTCTCGCTCTCGGTCGCCCTGCCCTATCTGACCTATATCCTGGCCGAGGTCGGGCTCGGCGCCTCGGGCGTGGTGGCGGTCGTGGCGGCGGGGCTCGCGCTCAATTTCCACGCCCCGGGCAAGATCTCGCCCGAGAACAAGGCCAAGCTCAACGACACCTGGGACTTGTTGGGCTATTGGGCCGGGGCGCTGATCTTCGTGCTGGCCGCCATCCTGATCCCCCGGCTGCTGGCCGATGTCCGGCCCTGGGACCTGTTCCTGGTGGGCGTCACCGTGGTGGCGGCGCTGGCGGCGCGGGCGCTGATCCTCTTCGGGCTGATGCCGCTGCTGACCAGGCTGAAAGTCTCGCCCAAGGTCGAGCGGCGGCAACGCGCGGCGATCCTCTGGGGGGGATTGCGCGGGGCGGTCACGTTGGCGCTGGCCCTGGTCGTGACCGAGAGTTTCCGCATCCCCGTCGATATCAAGCGGCAGGTCGGCATCGTCGCCACGGGCTTTACCCTGTTCACGCTGATCGTGCAGGGCACCTCGCTGAGGTGGGTCATCCACCGGCTGGGCCTCGACCGGCTCTCGCCCCTCGATTCGGCGCTGGCCGCGCAGGTCGTGGCCGTGGCGCTGCAGACGGTGCGCGAGACGGTCTCGGACACCGCCCGCGATTTCGGCCTGGCGCGCGAGACGGTGCGCGACGAGGCCAAGCGCTTTGCCGAACGGGTGGACGAAGCCGTCAGCGCCGCCGACGAGGGCGCCGAAATCCCTGACCGCGACCGTATTACCCTGGGCCTTGTGGCGCTGGCCGGACGTGAACGCGACCTGATCCTCGAGGCCTTTCGCGACGGCATGCTGCCCGCCCGCCTTGCCACGCAGATGGTCGCGGATGCCGACCGCCTGATCGAAGGCACGCGCAGCGGCGGCCGGTTGGCCTATCTCAGCACGGCGCGCAAGGCCCACCGCTCGAACCTGCGCCATCGCGCGGCGGTCTTCCTGCACAACCGGCTGCGGCTCTCCGCGCCGCTGGGCCGCCAGACCGCCGACCGTTTCGAATATCTGGTGGCGCTGGCACCCATCCTGCGCGATCTGCACAGCTTCATCGACACCCGCATCCGGCGCATTCACGGCAAGCGGGTGGGCGACCTGCTGCACGACCTGCTGGAACGCCGGACCGAAGAGGCCGACCGCGCCCTCGACGGGTTGCGGCTGCAATTCCCCGGCTATGCCGAGGAGTTGGAGCGACGGCTGATCCGCCAGATCGCCCTGTCGCAGGAAGAACGCGAATACGCGGCGCTGGTCGATGACGGGCTGATCGGGCCGGAACTGCGCCATGCGCTGACCGTCGGCATCGCCCGCCGCCGGAGCGAACTGGCGCGGCGGCCCGAGCTGGACCTCGCCATCCAGCGCATGGCGCTGGTCGCGGCCTTCCCGCTTTTCGCCGACATGCCGGTCGACCGCCGCAAACTGCTGATGCGCGAGATGCGGACGGTCTATGTCGCCCCGGGCACGGTGCTGTTGAAAAAGGACGAGGCGCCTCGGCAGGTCTGGTTCATCGCCTCAGGCGCGGTCGAACAGGTGCGGGGTCCGCAGATCCTGCGGCTGGGCCCGGGCGAGATGTTCGGCCATCTCGCCCTGCTCAAGCGCAATTTCCGCCGCGGCCAGACCACGGCCATCGCCCATTGCACGCTGCTCACGCTGGACGAGGCACGCTTCCTGCAGGTGCTGAAATCGGACGAGACGCTGCGAAAGGCAGTGATGGCCAGCGCCGAGAAGCGCGGCATGCCGCTCGACCCCGGGGCGCTTGCGGCGCTTTAGCGTTCCAGCGCCGGGCCGAAGCGGCCGCGCAACGCGGTATTGACCGGCGCCGGCACGAATTTGGTGACATCCCCGCCCAGCCGGGCGATTTCCTTCACCAGTTTCGAGGCGATGGCCTGCCGGCGCGCATCGGCCATCAGGAACACCGTCTCGATCTTGTCGTCGAGCGCGCGGTTCATGCCGACCATCTGGAATTCATACTCGAAATCCGCCACCGCGCGCAGGCCGCGGATGATGACCCCGGCATTCACGTCGCGTGCGCAATCGATCAGCAGGTTCTCGAACGGATGCACCACGATCTCGACCCCGGTGCGCTCGCTCAGCGCCGCCGTCTCGCCCTCGACCATCGCCACGCGCTCGTCGAGCGAGAACAGCGGCCCCTTGTCGCGGTTGATCGCCACGCCGATCACCAGCCGGTCGACCAGCGCGCAGGCGCGGTTGATGATGTCCATATGCCCCAGCGTCAGCGGATCGAAGGTGCCTGGATAAAGCCCGATGCGCATCGCGTCCCCCTTGCGGATGTCATTGCGCGGCAACGCAACAATATTGCGTGAAAAGATGCAAGGGCGCAGCGGCGGGAAAGTGTTGCGGCGCAGCATGGCGCGGCCCTAGGATCCGGGTGCATTGAACCCGCTATCCCGCTCGCACGACCCAGTATTTTGTGCCCTTGCCCTTGAGATCAAGGATTTCCGCATGACCCGTCATGACCGAGTGCAGACGATCGGCCTGTCGCTGCTGATCGTCGGTTTCGCCGCCGCCAACACGCTGTTCGACATTGCCGCCCAGGCCGAGGGTCCATGGCGCATGCTGGGCCTTTCCGGGGTGCTGCTGGTCGGGCTCGTGGGCATGTGGCGCCTGCGCGCGCCCGCTGCCGCCTCGGGCATCCTGCTCGCCTCGGCCCTCGTGGGCGTGGCAATCCTCTATTTCCGCATCGACCGGCTGGCGTTCGAACTGCTGGCCGGACAACTGATCTGGCCGCTGGGGCTGTGGATGGTGACCTGGGCCCTCGTGCGGCTGGTGATGCCCCGCATCGAACCCGGCCGGCCCTGGGCGCCGCTCTTGCTGGGCGGGCTGCTCTTTGTCATGCACCTGGGCGTGGCGCTGAAGGTCTTCACCCCGGCCAACGAGTTCTTCCAGCTGCACCGCGTCGAACCCGTGCGCGATCTGGAAACGCTGGTGGCGATGAACCGCAACCGGCGCGAAGGACACCCGGTGGTCGCGCTGATCGAGGGCCGGATCGGTTCGGAACTGGCGGACGACCTGTTCATCCGCGAGTTCAACTGCCGCGAGCGGGGCCGCTGGCTGGGCTATACGCGGTCGGTGCGGGGAAATTCCCGGCTCTATATCGAGCTTGCCGATGGCCAGCGCCTGCGCTCGACCGGCGCGGCGTACAATTACCGCGCGCTGGACTGGCCGCAAACCGGCGATGGCATCGATTGCGGGCTGCGCAACGGTGATCCGGTCATCGTCTGGGCCGAGATCAGCGCCGGCGTCGAAGGCCCCGTCGAGGACCGCGAAACCCGCATCATGGCTTATGGCGATCTGGAAGCGTTCCGCGCGGGCTATGCCGCCCACGCCGAATTCGCGGCGCGCATGGTGGGTGGCGTGGCCTTCCTGCTGGCGCTCACCGGGCTGGTGCCGCTGATCGCCGGGATCCGCACCTGGCTCCGGTTGCGGCGGCGGGGCGCCCCCGCCGCCTGAGGGCTCAATTGCCCATGATCATTCCGGTCAGCGCGTCCCTCTCCATCTGCAGTTCCGAAAGGCGCGCGGCCACCACATCGCCGATCGAGATGAAGCCGACCATCACGTTGTCTTCCATCACCGGCATGTGGCGAAAGCGGCGGGTGGTCATCGTCTCCAGCACGGAATCGGTGGTGTCGCCCGGCGCGCAGCCATAGATCGCGCGGGTCATCACCGAGTCCACCTTCTGATCCAGGCAGGCCGGACCAGCGCGGCCCAGTTCGCGCACGATGTCGCGCTCGGAAATGATGCCCTTGACCTTCTTGCCGTCGCTCGAGACCACCACCGCCCCGATCCGGCGGGTGGACAGAAGCTCGACCACCTCGCGCAGGGTCGCACCGGGGGTGATGGTGATGACGCCGCTGTCCTTCGATTTCAGGATTTGACTGACGAGCATGGGGCCTCTCCCGTTGCCTTCTATGTCCTTGAAATCGGACACTTGGGACTGGAGTCTGTCAAGGGTTGATTTCAATTGAAAAGGCTTTCACGGGCGGGGGCCCGCCCATCGGCCCCGAAGATGGGCGGCCGCCGATGGCCTTGATCTTCGCCCGGGCGCGTGAAACCGTGCCCCCACTGCCCCCGCCACGAGGATCCCGATGCGCGCCCTTCCTGCCCTGCCCCTTGCCCTGGCGCTTGCGTTCCCGCTCGCGGCCGCGGGCCAAAGTCCGGTCCAGGCGCGCCTGCCGGTCTATGGCCAGGTGGTGAGCTTCCCCCTCACCCTGGCCGCCGCCCCGGTCTTTCAGGTCGAAACGCCCGAGGGTTTCTTTCTGATGGAATGGGTGCCCGAGGGCGAAAGCGCCGAGGAATGGACGCAGATGCAGACCCTGACCGGCCATCAAGGCGTGGGTCAGGGCCTCGATGCCGCGGGCGCCACCCGCGTGGGCGAGTCGATCGCGGTGCATTTCCTCAACGGCTATCGCGGCGCCTGCCAGGGCGAGGTCGCGGCCCTGCCCCTGCCCCTGACGCTGGATCAGGGAAGCCGCGCCAGTTTCGCGGCCTATCTGGGTTGCCCGCAGGTCGCCGGCACCGATCATTCCGAAGAGATGGTCATCCTGGTCATGGTCGGCGCCGAGGACAGCTATACCCTGCAATGGGCCGAACGCGGCCCGGCGCGGGAGGCCTTCGATGCCGAAGCCTTCGGCCGCTGGCGGCCCCGGATCGAGAGCCTGTCGCAAGCCCGGCTTTGCACTCCTGCGCCCGGCGAGGACGAACCCTACCCTTCCTGCGACTGAGCCTCGAGCCGCGCCACCTCGGTCTTGAGACCCGCCACGAGAACCTCGGCGAAGCGCTCGATGCGCGGCACGCGGCGGTCGTCGGCGTGGCGGATCAGGTGGAAGGCGCGGGTGAGGCCGAAGTCCCGGGTCAGCACCCGCCGCACGCCCGGCGCCGCCGGCAGCGCGAAATCATGGACCACGCCGACCCCCGCCCCCTGCCGGATCAGGTTCAGCTGGACCGAGACGGAATTCGACGCGACCGGCGGCTGTTCGACCCCCAGATCCGCCAGGTAGTCCAACTCGCGGTCGAAAATCATGTCGGGGATATAGCCGATGACCCGATGCGCGGACAGATCGGCCAGCGAGCCCAGCGGCGGCGCGCTGCCCAGATAGGCGTCGGACGCCGCCAGCGACAGCCGGTAATCGGTGATCTTGGTGGCGATGACCCGCCCCTGTTCGGGCTTTGACACCGCGATCACCATATCCGCCTCGCGCCGGGTCAGGCTGAACACGCGGGGCAGCGCCACGATCTGCACCTCCAACCCCGGGTTCGCGGCCACGATCCGCGCCACCACCTGAGGCAGCAGATAATTCGCCGCCCCGTCCGGCGCGCCGATCCGCACCTGCCCGCTGATCCCCTCGGCCGGGCCCGCCAGCGCCTCGGCCGCGCGTGCCATCTGCGCCTCGATCGCCTCGGCCGGGGCGACCAGCCGCGCGCCCTCGTCGGTCAGCACATAGCCCTGCGGCGAGCGGGTGAAGAGCCGCGCACCCATCGCCTCCTCCAGCCGCGCCACGCGGCGGCCCACCGTTGCCGCGTCGAGTTTCAGCACGCGGCCCGCCCGCGACAGGCTTTCGCCCCGGGCCACCGCCAGAAATACCTTCAGATCGTCCCAATCGGCCATGATACCTTTGCAATCCTGCAAAACGCCTTTTGAGGAACTGCCTCTGTTCAGGTCATTTCTGCAAGAGTAATCTGCGCCGAACTGACAGGAGGATCCCATGAAGGAAATCGGCCACTGGATCGACGGCAAGCTCGTCGCCGGCACATCGGGGCGTTTCGCCAATGTCTACAACCCCGCCACGGGCGAGGTTCAGGCCAAGGTCGCGCTCGCCTCGACCGAGGAGCTGAACGCCGCCATCGCCTCGGCCGCCAAGGCCCAGATCGCCTGGGGCGCCACCAACCCGCAGCGCCGCGCGCGGGTGATGATGGCGCTGGTCGGCCTCTTGAACCGCGACATGGACAAGCTGGCCGAGGCGCTGTCTTCCGAACATGGCAAGACGTTCCCCGATGCCAAGGGCGACATCCAGCGCGGGCTGGAAGTGATCGAATTCTGCATCGGCGCGCCGCAGATGCTGAAGGGCGAGTTCACCGACTCGGCCGGTCCGGGCATCGACATGTATTCCATGCGCCAGCCGCTGGGCGTGGTCGCGGGCATCACGCCCTTCAACTTCCCCGCCATGATCCCGCTGTGGAAAATGGGGCCGGCGCTGGCCTCGGGCAACGCGATGATCCTGAAGCCCTCCGAACGTGACCCCTCGGTGCCGCTGATGCTCGCCGCGCTCTGCAAGGAAGCGGGCCTGCCCGACGGCGTGCTGCAGGTCGTGAACGGCGACAAGGAGGCCGTGGACGGCATCCTCAACTCGCCGGTCGTGCAGGCGGTGGGCTTCGTCGGCTCCACCCCCATCGCGCAATACATCTACGAACGCGCGGCGGCGACCGGCAAGCGGGCGCAGTGCTTCGGCGGCGCCAAGAACCACATGATCATCATGCCCGACGCGGATATGGACCAGGCGGCGGACGCGCTGGTCGGCGCGGGCTTCGGCGCGGCGGGCGAACGCTGCATGGCGATCTCGGTCGCCGTCCCGGTGGGCGAAGGCACGGCGGAAGCGCTGCGCGAACGTCTGGTGCCGAAGATCGAGAAGCTGAAAGTCGGCCCCTGGACCGCGGGCGATGACGTGGACTTCGGCCCGGTCGTCACCGCCGCCGCCAAGGCCAATATCCTGCGGCTGGTGGAAACCGGCGTGCAGCAGGGCGCGGAACTAGTGGTCGACGGGCGCGACTTCAAGCTGCAGGGCTACGAGGACGGCTTCTTCGTCGGCGCCCATCTCTTCGACCACGTGACGCCCGACATGGACATCTACAAGACCGAGATCTTCGGCCCGGTCCTGTCCATGGTTCGCGCCCAGGATTACGAGGAGGCGATCAACCTCGCCATCAGCCATGAATACGGCAACGGCACGGCGATCTTCACCCGCGACGGCGACACCGCCCGCGACTTCGCCAACCGGATCAACATCGGCATGGTCGGCATCAACGTGCCGATCCCGGTGCCGCTGGCCTATCACACCTTTGGCGGCTGGAAGAAATCGGGCTTCGGCGATCTGAACCAGCACGGGCCGGACGGCTTCCGCTTCTACACGCGGACCAAAACCATCACGGCGCGCTGGCCCTCGGGCATCAAGGAAGGCGCGGCCTTGAACTTCAAGGCGATGGACTGAACGGTTGGGGGCCCTGCGGGGCCCCTTTCATTTTCTGCCGCCCGCGCAAGACCCTTGCCTCACGGCTCGGCGCGGCCTTAGCCTCGCGGCAGGTCTGTTCCCGCGGGAACAGCGCCTGACGGCCCTTTTCTGCATTCTGTTCATTCCGACACTGCAACCTGAGAGGCTTTCATGACCAATATCTCCCGCCGCGCTTTCCTGATCACCGCCGCCGCCACCCCGGCGGCCCTTGCCGCGCTGCCCGCCGCCGCCGCGACCCATGCCGTCGCCATTCAGGGCATGGCCTTTGCGCCCCAGACGATCACCATCGCCGCAGGCGACACGGTGCGTTGGACCAACCAGGACGGCGCGCCGCATACCGCGACCTTCCAGAGCGCGGGGATGGATACCGGGCGGCTCAACCGGGGCGCGTCGGGCGAGCTGACCTTCGCGCAGGCCGGAACCTATGATTACGTCTGCGCCATTCACCCCTCGATGCGCGGCCGCGTCGTCGTCACCGGCTGACCCGGGTTCTCGCGGGCGAGAGGGCGCTGGAAAGGCGCGGAAATCCGGCTAGGATGCCCTCCTGCAATGCTGGAGGCCCCTTGCCCGCGAGCTATACCATTCTGCCCGAGCGCGGGCTCGTCTACGTGCGGTATTCGGGCTTCGTCACGCTCGGCGACACGCAGGACGCCATTGGCGATTACCTGCGCCACCCCGCCAGCCGTGCGGGGCAGATGCAGCTGGTGGATCTGTCCGAGGTGACGGGATTCGAGGATGATATCGTCCGGCTGATCAAGCTGCAGGCGCAGAAAGCCGATATGTTCCGCCCGGCGGACGGGATCCAGACGCTGCTGGTCTATTACGCCCCCCATGACGCCGGTTTCGCCATGGCCAAGCTGATCCTGCGGTCCTGGCAGGGCGTAACCTCGGTCATGGCGACCATCCAGCGGCACGAGGCCGAGGCGCTGGATATCCTGGGCCAGCCCGAGCGGCGGATGCACGACCTCCTTTCAGCGGCCGGCTGAGGCGGGCCTTTCCCCGCTGCCCCGTCGCAGCGTCACGGCGGGGGGTTCCAGCCCGCCTCTTGCGGTCGCCGGAACGGGCTGCAACACTCCTGCAACAATGGGGAATTAAACACCCGTTCAATTCCTATCCGCGACGGGGAGAGCAGGCATGGATTTCGCCTTGAGCGAGGAGCAGGGCGCCATTTTCGACATGGCCTATGAATTCGGGCAGGAGCATATCGCGCCTTTCGCCCGGCAATGGGAAGCCGAGGGCACGATCCCGCGCGACCTCTGGCACAAGGTGGGCGAGCTGGGCTTCGGCGGGCTCTATGTCGGCGAGGCATCGGGGGGAACGGGCCTTGGCCGGCTCGACGCCACGCTGGTGTTCGAGGCGCTGTCGATGGCCTGCCCGGCGGTCGCCAGTTTCCTCTCGATCCACAACATGTGCGCGGCGATGCTGGACAAGTTCGGGTCCGAGGATGTGAAGGCCCGGATCCTCGCTCCGGCCGTGACCATGGAGACGCTGCTCAGCTATTGCCTGACCGAACCCGGCGCGGGCTCGGACGCGGCGGCGCTGAAGACCCGGGCCGAAAAGGCGAACGCCGGCTACCGGCTGAACGGGACCAAGGCCTTCATCTCGGGCGGGGGCTATTCCGACGCCTATGTCGTCATGTGCCGAACCGGGGGCGAGGGGCCGAAGGGCATCTCGACCCTGGTGGTCGAGAATGGCAGCGACGGGCTCAGCTTCGGGGGACTCGAGGACAAGATGGGCTGGCGCGCGCAACCCACCCGCCAGGTTCAATTCGACGATTGCCTGGTGCCACATGAGAACCTGGTCGGCACCGAGGGCGACGGCTTCAAATACGCGATGATCGGGCTCGATGGCGGACGGCTCAATATCTCGGCTTGTTCGCTGGGCGGCGCGCAGGCGGCGCTCGACCAGACGCTGGCCTACATGGGCGAGCGGCAGGCCTTCGGTAAGACCATCGACCAGTTCCAGGCCCTGCAATTCCGCCTCGCCGATCTGGAGATCGAGTTGCAGGCGGCCCGCACCTTCCTGCGGCAGGCGGCGTGGAAGCTGGACCAGAAAGCCCCCGACGCCACCAAATTCTGCGCCATGGCCAAGAAATTCGTGACCGAGGCCGGCAGCCATGTCGCCGACCAATGCCTGCAATTGCACGGCGGCTACGGCTATCTGGCCGATTACGGGATCGAGAAGATCGTGCGCGATCTGCGGGTCCACCAGATCCTCGAAGGCACCAACGAGATCATGCGCCTGATCACCGCCCGCGCGCTGCTGGCCGAGAGGGGCTGATGGAACCCGAGCTTCTGATCCGCACCGAGGGCCGCGCCGGTCGCCTGACCCTGAACCGCCCCAAGGCATTGAACGCGCTGACGCATCGCATCTGCCTGCAAACGACCGAAGCGCTGGAAGGCTGGCGCGACGATCCCACGGTCTCGCTGATCATTCTGGACGGCGCGGGCGAGCGGGCTTTCTGCTCGGGCGGCGACATCGCCCAGGTGACGGCGGCGGGCAAGGCGGGCGATTACGCCATGGGCCGCGATTTCTGGCGCGACGAATACCGGATGAACCTGCTGCTCAGCACCTATCCCAAGCCCATCGTCAGCTTCCTGCACGGTTTCGTCATGGGCGGCGGCGTGGGCTATGGTTGCCACATCCCGCACCGGGTGGTGGGTGAGTCGACGCAGATGGCCATGCCCGAATGCGGGATTGGCATGATCCCCGATGTGGGCGGCACCTATCTGCTGGGCCGGGCGCCCGGCCATCTGGGCCTCTATCTGGCGCTGACCGCCGCCCGCATGGGACCGGGCGACGCCATCCATGCCGGATTCGCCAACCGCTTCCTGGCCGAAGCGGAATGGGACGCCACCAAGGCCGCGCTTTGCGAAACCGGCGACCTCGACGCCCTGCCCGTCCGCTACACGCCCGAAAGCCCGATGGCGGCCGAGCAATCGCGCATCGACCGGCTGTTCGGCGCGGCAACCCTGCCCCAGATCATCGCCGCGCTCGAGGAGGACGACAGCCCCCTCGCCCAGTCGGCGCTGAAGGCCATCCGCCGCAATTCCCCCCTGTCGATGGCCTGCACGCTGGCCATGCTGCGCCCCGCGCCACTCACGCTGGAAGAGGCATTGAAACAGGAATACCGCTGGACCTGGCGCTCGATGGAGCACGGCGATTTCATCGAAGGCGTGCGCGCCCAGATCCTCGACAAGGACCGCAACCCGACGTGGAAGCACCCCGCGCCCGGGGCCGTGACAGAGGCCGAGGTCGCTGCCATGCTGGCGCCGCTCGGGACGGACGAGTTGACGTTCTGAACCAACAGCGGACGGGAGGGCGGGATGATACTCTGGGGCCTCATGGATTCGCCCTTCGTGCGCCGGGTAGCGGTGGCGCTGCATCATCACGGCTGCGCCTATCAGCGCCGTCCCCTCTCGGTCTTTCGCGATTTCGAGACGATGCGCGCCGCCAATCCCTTGGGGCAGGCGCCGGTCCTGACGCTGGCCTCGGGCGCGGTGCTGACCGACAGCCGCGCCATCCTCGAATGGCTGGACGCCACGCATCCCGCGACCTCGCTCACGCCCGCGGGCGACGCCATGCTGGCGGTCCTTCAGGTCGAGGCCGTGGCGCTGTCGCTGGCCGACAAGGCGGTGCTGCTGATGGGCGAGCTGATCCGCCGCCCCGTGGCGCTGCGCGACCCCGAGGCCATCGCCCGCCTGCAGACCCAGGTCACCGGCGCGCTCGACTGGCTGGAGGACCGCGCCCAGGCCGCGCCCCTCTTCGAACGGCTGACCCGCGCCGATCTGGCGCTGGCCTGCGCCACCAAATACCTGGCCGAGAAACAGCCGCGCCGGCTGGGCGAACGCCCGGCCCTGATGCGCCATTCGCGCTGGTGCGAAGCGCAGCCGCCCTTCGCCGCCGCCCCCTATTCCGCCGCCGAGGCCATGGCCACCGGCTGGCGTCCCGAACCAGAGGAGGAAAAAACATGAATATCACCTTTATCGGCCTGGGCAACATGGGTGCCCCGATGGCCGCCAATCTGATCAAGGCAGGCCATGCCGTCACCGGCTTCGACACGATGGCGAAGCCCGAGGGCGTGACGATGGCCGACAGCGCGGCCGAGGCCGCCCGGGGCGCCGATGTGGTCATCACCATGCTGCCGAACGGCGCCATCCTGCGCGCCGTCGCCGATCAGGTCATCCCGGCGATGAAACCGGGCGCGGTGCTCTGCGATTGCTCGACGGTCGACGTGGACAGCGCCAAGGCGGTCGCGGCGCAGGCGGAAGCCGCGGGTCTGGGCGCGCTCGATGCGCCGGTCTCGGGCGGCATCGGCGGCGCGGCTGCCGGCACGCTCACCTTCATGGTGGGCGGCGCGGACGGGGCCTTTGCCACGGTGAAGCCGCTCTTCGACATCATGGGCCAGAAGGCGGTGCATTGCGGGGCGGCGGGCGCCGGACAGGCGGCCAAGATCTGCAACAACATGATCCTCGGCGTCACCATGATCGCCACGTGTGAGGCCTTCGCGCTGGCCGACAAGCTGGGCCTCGACCGGCAGAAGATGTTCGATGTGGTGAGCACCTCCTCGGGCTACAGCTGGACGATGAACGCCTATACACCCGCGCCCGGCGTCGGTGCCAAATCCCCCGCCGACAATGGCTACAAGCCCGGATTCGCGGCGGAACTCATGCTGAAGGACCTGCGCCTCAGCCAGCAGGCCGCGGACAGCGCCGATGCCGACACGCCGATGGGCCAGCTCGCCGCCCAGCTCTACGAGCAATTCGTGGAACGCGAGGACGGCCGCGGCATGGATTTCTCGGCCATGCTGCCGCGCTTCGAGAAACGCGGGCGCGGCTGATGGGCTGGGCCGCGGCCAGCCTCCCCGGCCTCGGTCCCGAGGATGCGGCGCGGCTCGACGCCCTGCCGGTGCATATCCTGCCGCGCGGCGCCCGGGTCTTCGGCCCGGGCGAGACACCGCAGGGCTTCGCCATGGTCCTGTCCGGGCGGATCGAAGTCTCGCTGACCGGCCCCTCGGGACGCGAGATCCTGCTCTATGCCGTCGAACCCGGCCAAAGCTGCATCCAGACCACGCTGGGCCTCCTGGGCGACGAGCCCTATTCGGGCGAGGCGCTTTGCGTCACCGACACACGCGTCGCGGTGATCCCCGCACCCCTCTTCCACGCGCTGATGGCCAGGTCCGAGGCCTTCCGCGGCTTCGTCTTCCGGGCGCTGGCCAGCCGCATGAACGACATGACCGCGCTTTTGGAAAGGGTCGCCTTCACCCGCGTCGAAGCACGGCTTGCCGCGGCGCTGCTGGACCTCGGCGGCACGGGCGCGGTCGCCGCCACCCATGCCGAACTCGCCGCCCGCATCGGGTCAGCCCGCGAGGTCGTCTCGCGCCGGCTGGAGGCGATGGCCAAACGGGGCCTCGTCGCCACCGACCGCGGCAGGGTCGAGTTGCGCGACCCTGCCGCGCTGAAACGGCTGGCCGAGGCGCAATGACGCAGGCCCGGGCGCCTTCGCCGGTGATCTGGTCACAGACCGACTCGTGGACCCCGCGCTAGACATCCTCCTGACCGCGAACAGCAAAGGAGACCACCATGTTCACGCGCAACGAAGGTAACCTTGACCGCGTCCTCCGCGTCATCCTGGGGCTTGCCCTTCTCGCCGGGTATTTCGTCTTCCCCGAGGCGGCCTATCGCTGGGCCTTCCTCCTGGGCGTCGTCCCGCTGGCGACGGGCCTGGTCGGCACCTGCCCGCTCTATTCGATCTTCGGGATCTCGACCTGTCCAGTGAAACGCTCGTAACCGGGCGCCGGAGGGACCCGCAAGGGTCCCGACACGCCGCGCGAAGGCTCCCCTTGCGGGGGCCTGAGTGCGGCGCTTCTGCTTCATTGCGCCGCTTCCGGCTGCCCTTCCGAGGCCTGCTGGTGCGCCCACATCTCGGCGTAGCGACCGCCCCGCGCCATCAGCACGGCATGCGAGCCCTCCTCGACCACCACGCCCTCTTCCAGCACCACGATCCGGTCGGCATCGACCACGGTCGAAAGCCGGTGCGCGATGGTGATCACCGTCCGCCCGCTGCCCGCCGCGGCCAGCGCCTCCTGGATCCCGCGCTCGGTATGGGTGTCCAGCGCCGAGGTCGCCTCGTCCAGCAGCAGGATCGCCGGATCCTTCAGCAGCGTCCGGGCGATCCCGACCCGCTGCTTCTCGCCGCCCGAGAGTTTCAACCCGCGCTCGCCGACCTGGGTCTGATAGCCCTCGGGCAGCAGGCGGATGAAATCGTGGATCCGGGCGGCGCGGGCCGCGGCCTCGACCTCCTCCTGCGTGGCGTCGTCCTTGCCGTAGGCGATGTTGTAATAGATCGTGTCGTTGAAGAGCACGGTGTCCTGCGGCACCACCCCGATGGCCGCATGCAGGCTGTCCAGCGTCACGTCCCGGATATCCTGCCCGTCGATGGTCAGCCGCCCGCCGCTCACATCGTAAAAGCGGAACAAAAGCCGGCCGATGGTCGATTTTCCGCTGCCCGAGCGGCCGACCAGCGCCACTTTCTGCCCCGCCGGCACGTCGATGGTGACGCCCTTCAGGATCTCACGCTCGGGGTCATAGGCGAAGCGAACATCCTCAAGCCGCACATGCCCGCCCGCAAGCCGCAGGGGCACCGCGCCCGGTTTCTCGGTCACGTCCGGCGCCTGCCCCAGCAGGCCGAACATCTCGCCCATATCGACCAGCGCCTGCCGGATCTCGCGGTAGACCGTGCCGAGGAAGTTCAGGGGCATGGTGATCTGGATCATGTAGGCGTTGACCATGACGAAATCCCCGACCGTCAGTTGGCCGTTCTGCACGCCGATGGCGGCCATGATCATGACCACCACAAGGCCCGTGGTGATCAGGGCCGATTGGCCGAAATTCAGCACCGCCAGCGAATATTGCGTCTTCAGCGCCGCCGCCTCGTAGCCCGCCATCGCCCCGTCATAGCGCCGCGCCTCGCGCCCTTCGGCGTTGAAATACTTGACGGTCTCGAAGTTCAGCAGGCTGTCGATGGCCTTCTGGTTGGCGTCCGTATCCTGCTCGTTCATCACCCGGCGGATCTTCACACGCCATTCGGTCACGGCAAAGGTGAACCAGACATAAAGGGCGATGGTGACGACGATCACCGCCAGATACCAGACGTCGAAGAGGACCAGCATCACCACCGCGATCATCAGCAGTTCCAGGACCAGCGGCCCGATCGAGAACAGCAGGAACCTGAGCAGGAAATCCACGCCCTTGACGCCCCGCTCGATGATCCGGCTCAGGCCGCCGGTCTTGCGCGTCAGGTGATAGCGCAGGCTCAGCGCATGGATATGGGTAAAGGTCTCCAGCGCCAATTGCCGGAGCGCCCGTTGCCCCACGGCGGCAAAGAAGGCGTCGCGCAATTGCTGGAAACCGTTGTTCATCAGCCGCGCCATGCCATAGGCGATGGTCAGCCCGACCGCCCCGATCCCCACCAGCCAGCCCGCGTCCAGGGGCGAGGGCGCCAGCGCATCGACCGCCGCCTTGTACAGCATGGGCGAGCCCACCGCGATCAGCTTCGAGATCAGCAGCGCCGTCATGGCCAGCACGACACGGGCACGCAGCCCCGTCTCGCCCTCGGGCCAGAGATAGGGCGCGACCTTGGCGATGGTCGCCCAGCCCGAGGCGCGGGGCTGGTCGGGATCGGTCGGCAAGGCGGTCTTCGAGGGGCGATAGCGCATGGGGTTCCGGGCTGGCAGGGGGCTGGCGTGCGGACAGAGGTAATGCCCCGGCCCGGTCAAGACCAGTCAGGTCAAGGGCTTTCCTGCCGCCCGCGTCGGGGGCGGTCAGGGTGTCGGTGTCGGCTGGCCTAATTCTCGGGCAGGGTAAAGACCTGGCCGGGATAGATCAGGTCGGGATCGCGGATCTGGCCCCGGTTGGCGCGGTAGATGATGACATAGCGCTCGCCCGCCCCGTAGCGCTCACGCGAAATGTGCCAGAGCGTGTGGCCGGGCTGCACGGTGATCAGCGAAACCCGGGGCGCGCCTGTGCCCGGAGCAGCCTCGAAAGCGCTGCCCGAGACCGGCCCCGACGCTGCGGCCTGGGCGGTCTGGGCGGGGAGGCTTGCGTCGGCCGAGGCGCTCTGCCCCGCCGGCGCGCCGGTGGCAACCGCCCCGGCCGCATTCCCGGCCGCCGGGGGCGTCCCCGAGCCGGTCACCAGCGCGGTGGCGCCGCCCTCGGCCGCCCCCTGACCCGAGACCGCGCCGCTGACCGCAGCCGAGCCGCCGCTGTCGGCATTCCCCGTCCCCCCGGCAGAGGCCCCGGCCAAGGCCGTTCCGCCGCCGCCGGTCGTCCCGCTGTCGCCATTGCCGCTGCCTTCGGCATTGCCGGTCCCGGTCAGCACCGTTCCGGCGCGGTCGCTGGCCACGGCCCCGCCTTCGCCGTTGCCGGATCCCTCGACATTGCCCGCGGACTCCGTCAGTGCCGCGCTGCCCGTCCCGCTCTCCGTTGGCACCAAAGCCCCGCTACCGCCATTGCCGGTTCCCCCGGCCTCGCCCGAGACGCCCGCCAGTTGCGTCCCGCTGCCCGCCCCCTCGGTCCCGGCTTCGCTGCCGGTGGGCTCGGCAGCGGCGGGTTCCGGGCGCGAGGCGATCGAGGGGCCGTCGCGGGGCGGCGTGACCGCCTCGCCCCCCGTCGCCGCGGCGACACCCGCCTCCTGCGCCGCGGTCTGCGGGGCGGGCGGGGGCGCCACGGGGCTTTCGGTCGCTGAAGCCGTGGCTTCCGGCGCCGGAGTCGGCGCGCTGCCGCTGCCGGTCACATTGCCGCCTGCGGCCCGGGCCCGCGCGGCTGCGATCACCTCGGGCGCCTCGCGCTGGAATGGGGTCTCAAAGCGGGATTCGACACCGCCCTCGGGGGTCAGCTGATCGACGCGCAGCGTGTAGATGCCCGGTGCGATGGCCGGCAGATCCAGCCGCCAGTCGCCCCGCTCGGCCTGCGCCACGGCAATCGGCCGGTTGTCGAGATAGATCCGCAGATCCGCGCTCGGCGCGCTGCCGGCGGCGCGGCCCGAGATCTGCACCTCACCCGCCTCGGAATAGCTGATGGACTCGATGACCACATTGTCCATGACGCTCGGGCCCTGATCCAGCACTTCGACCCCGCCGTCGCCGCGCAGGAGGAAGGCGGTGGGCATGTCGGGCGCAGCGTCCGAGGCCAGTTGCTCCGGCGCGGCCGGGGTCGGGGCCGGTTCCGGCAGCGCGGGCGCCGTCGCCACGCTGCTGTCGGGTTCAGGGGGCTCGGTAGCGGCAGGCAGCGGCTCGGCGGTCTCCGCCCCGGCGTCACCCGTGTCGCCGGGACGCTCAGACACCGCCGCCGAGGCCTCAGGGGCCGCCGGCTCAGGCTCGTCAGAGGGCGCCCCCCCGACCTCAGCCCCGGGCGCCTCCGTCAGCGGCGCAGGCCCACCTTCCGCCACGACAGCCCCCTCGGGAATCGCCGATCCGGGCGTCCCCTCCGGCAAGGCGACGCCCTCCTCGCCCGCGCCGGTCTCCGCAGGCGGTGCCGGGATCGCGGGCGGCTCCGGCACGTCCAGCGCCGCCAGTTGTTCGGGGCGCGGGGTCAGCACGACCGTATCCTCGGCCATCGTGACCTGCCCCGCGGCATCGGCCATCTCCAGCGTCATGACCTGCACCTCGGCACTCGCCCCCAGCGAGAACATCGCCACGAACTGGCCCGACCCATCCGCCGCCGCCTCGGCCACCGGAGCGCCATCGACCCTGAGCGTCACCGCCGCCCCGGGCGCCGCCGAGCCCGCGACCAACGCTTCGCCGTCGCGGGCCACGCGCACCACGTCGAAACGGGGCGGGACAGGTTGTTCCTGGGCGGCCTGATCCTGGACGGATGGCGCTTCGGCCGGCGCGGGGGCCGGAGGTTGGGGCGTGTTGGCAGCAACCGGCGCGTCGGCGGGCAGGTTGGCGGGCGCGGACCCGGCCGGGGCCTGACCCGTCCCCGTCGATGCGCCGGGTGCGCCCGCCGGCGCCACCCCGTCCCCCTGCATCCCGGCTGCGAGCCAGACGGCGACGGCCGCCGCCGCGGCCATCGTGCCGCCCCCCAGGATCCAGACCAGGTTTCGCGCCATCTTGCCTAATTCTCCCCATGGGCCTCTGCCCTTGTTCCCTTGTACCAACGCCCGTATCTATGGGCAAAACAATATTCGTCCCCCAAGGTCTTGCGAAAGGACCCTTCATGTCGGCCTTCCCCCCTTCGGTCTGCGTCTTCTGTGGCTCGCGTCCCGGCAACGACCCGGCGATGGTCGGGCTCGCGCGGGATACGGGGCAGATGCTGGCCCGGCGCGGCTGGCGGCTGGTCTATGGCGCGGGCGATATCGGGCTGATGGGTGAGACGGCGCGCGCCGCGCAGGCGGCAGGCGGGCGCACCTTCGGCGTCATCCCGACGCATCTGATGCAGGGCGAGGCGGCGCGCGCCGGCCTCGACGCGCTGGTCATCACCGAGACGATGCACGAGCGCAAGAAGGTGATGTTCGCCAATTCCCACGCCATCGCCGTGCTGCCCGGCGGCGCCGGCACGCTGGACGAATTCTTCGAGGTGGTGACCTGGGCGCAGATCGGGCTGCACCGCAAGCCGATCGTGCTGGTCGATCAGAACGGCTTCTGGCAGCCGCTGCTGGCCCTGATCGACCATGTGATCGCCCAAGGCTTCGCCCCGGCCTTCCTGCGCGACCTGGTGACCGTGGTGTCGGATGTGGCGATGCTGGAAGTCGCCCTGTCGGCGCATCTGCCGGGCTGAGGCGGCGGCCTGTGGCCTAGTCCAAGCTGCACACCTGCTGCTGCTCGACACTGATCGGGCGCCCGTCGATCACCATGTCCAGCGCATAGATCGAGGTAACGCGGAAAAGGCTGGCGAGGTCGTAGACCTCGTAGCCGCTGAGCGCCATCTCGATGGGTGGCCGGCCGGGCAGCATCAAGGGCGCGCGGGCGATGAATTCGAAGACGAGGCCCTGCTGCCCGCCCTCGGCCGTCAGTCCCGTCGCCCCGCCCGCATAGGCGAAATCCCCCATGGTCGAGGTGCCGCCGGTCATCGCCCCCAGGATCGCCGCGGCGCTGCGCAGGGCCTCGTCGGGCTCGTCGCTGCCGATCCAGGTCTGCCCCAGAACCACCTGCCCGCTTTCGATGAACCAGCTGGGGTTGTTGCGGACCACGGCCTCGACCACGGTCATGAAATCCCGGTAATCCTGCGTGGATTCGGCGATCAGCTCGCCCGTGTTCTTGTCCCGCAACCCGCCTTGCACCGGGCTGAGGTCAAGCTGGCCGAGGTCGTCATCGATCAGCACCCGGGTCAACAGATACTCGCGGCCATCCGACCGCAGTTCCAGGCGCAACCGACCCTGCACGTCGCGGCCGTCGAAGACCACATCGACCCAGCCGTCCGGTCGGCGGCGCAGTTCAACCCGGTCATCGCCCTCGGGCGGCCCCGCCCCCGGAATGGACGAGCGATAGGTGGTGCGGCATCGGGCGGCAACGCTCGGGGCAGCGGTCAGCGGCACCGGCGCGGTGATCGGCAGCAGCGTCCCGGGAAAGAACCCCAGTCCCGCCATCCCGCTGGGCGAGCCCTCCCGCGCGCGGCGCAGGATTTCGGCCACCCCGTCGATCCGTGCCTGGCTGCTGTCGCCACGAAAGCCGCCCGCCAGCGCGCGCGCTTGCGCTTCGTCCGCGGCAGTCAGCTGAGCCAATCCGGTGCCCGGCAGGCACAAGAGGACAAGACACCCCATCGTCAGACGCATCGGCCACCTCCTTGTCGCGGAGGTCAGTCTAGGGACGGCAGACCGCCTGTCAACGCGGCAGGCGCATCGCAGGGGCCGCGCCGCAGCCGCAGGCAGTCTTGGGACGGGGGCAGGAGGAAGCCCCTGCCCCGCCCGGATCAGAGGCCCAGCTTCGCCGTCACCAGGTCGTTGACCGCCGCCGGGTTGGCCTTGCCGCCGGTCGCCTTCATCACCTGGCCGACGAACCAGCCCGCCAGCTTGGGATTGGCCTTGGCCTTTTCCACCTGCGCGGGGTTCGCGGCGATGATCTCGTCCACTGCCTTCTCGATGGCGCCGGTGTCCGTGACCTGCTTCATGCCCCGTGCCTCGACGATCTGGGCCGGGTCGCCGCCCTCGGTCCAGAGGATCTCGAACAGGTCCTTGGCGATCTTGCCCGAGATGTCGCCCGACTTGATCAGCCGGATCACCCCGCCCAGTTGCCCGGGCGAGACTGGGCTTTCGCCGATCTCCTGGCCTTCCTTCTTCAGGCGGCCGAAAAGTTCGTTGATCACCCAGTTCGCGGCCAGCTTGCCATCCTCGCCCACGGCCACCACCGCCTCGAAGAAATCGGCATTCTCCACCTCGGCGGTCAGCACCGAGGCGTCGTAATCGGTCAGGCCGAAATCCGTGATGAAGCGGGCCTTCTTGGCGTCCGGCAGTTCCGGCATGCCCGAGGCGATGCCATCGACCCAGGCTTGCTCGATCTCCAGCGGCAGCAGGTCGGGATCGGGGAAATAGCGGTAATCCTGCGCCTCTTCCTTCGAGCGCATCGAGCGGGTCTCGCCCTTGTCGGGATCGTAGAGACGGGTCTCCTGATCGACCTTGCCGCCATCCTCCAGAATGGCGATCTGGCGGCGGGCCTCGTAATCAATGGCCTGCTGGATGAAGCGCATGGAGTTCATGTTCTTGATCTCGCACCGCGTGCCGAGATGCGAGAAATCCTGTGTCGCCTGGTACTTCTCATACTGGCCGGGCTTGCAGACCGAGACGTTGACGTCGGCCCGCAGGTTGCCGTTCTGCATGTTGCCGTCGCAGGTGCCCAGATAGCGCAGGATCTGCCGCAGCTTGGCGACATAGGCGGCAGCTTCCTCAGGACCCCGGATGTCGGGACGCGAGACGATCTCCATCAGCGGCACGCCGGTGCGGTTGAAGTCGATGAAGGACATGGTGGGGTCCATGTCATGGATCGACTTGCCCGCATCCTGCTCGACATGGATCCGCTCGATCCGCACCACGCGCGCCACGCCCGGCCCCATCTCGACGATCACCTCGCCCTCGCCGACGATGGGATGGTAGAGTTGGCTGATCTGATAGCCCTGCGGGTTGTCGGGGTAGAAGTAATTCTTGCGGTCGAAGGCCGACCAGAGGTTGATCTGCGCCTTGAGGCCCAGCCCCGTGCGCACCGCCTGCTCGATGCAGAATTCGTTGACCACCGGCAGCATGCCCGGCATCGCCGCATCGACGAAGGCCACGTTGGAATTCGGTTCGGCCCCGAAGGTGGTGCTGGCGCCGGAGAAGAGCTTGCCCTGGGTCGAGATCTGGGCATGGATTTCCATGCCGATGACCAATTCCCAATCGCCCTTGGCTCCGGCGATGACCTTGGGTTTGGGGGCATCAAAGCTGAGATCGAGCATGTCACAATCCTTGTCAGGCTTGGAGCCGGTTCTAGAACGCCCGCCGGGCAAGGAAAAGCGCTTTTCCACCCGGCGCCTTTCCGCCCATCACCGGGGACCGCGCGCGCGCCCGTCTTGCGCCGCCTCCGCCTTGGAGTCAGGAGGAAAGCGATATCAACAACCCTGGCTTGCCCGATGCGTTCCGCCCTGTTTCTTCTGCCGCTGCTTGCAGCCTGCGCCGCCACCCCGCACGAGGACACGACTCCCGAGGTCGCGGCACGCTGGAACTTCCGACCCGAGGCGGCGGAATGGAACACGGCCATGATCGAGGCGCTGCTGACCCATGGCAACGACATGGTGCAGGCGGTGCCGGCGGATGTGGAAACCTTCTGCCCGGACTACGCCGAAGCCTCGCCCAGCCAGCGCGCGGCGTTCTACGTCGCTTTCTTCTCGGGTCTGGCGCGGTTCGAGAGCACCTGGAACCCGCAGGCTGCGGGCGGCGGCGGGGCCTATCAGGGGCTGCTGCAGATCTCGCCGGCGACGGCGCGCCATCACGGCTGCGACCTGGGCGAGAACGGGCTCTACGACGGGGCCGACAATCTGTCCTGCGCGGTGCGCATTGCCTCGGCCGCGGTGACGCGGGACGGGGTGCTGGTGCAGGGCGCGGGCGGCGTCGCCGCGGATTGGCCGCCGATGCGCAACGCCGACCATCGCCGCGAGATCGCGGAATTCACCACCACCCTGCCGCAATGCGCCAGCTGAGCGCCGAGACCTGAGAACGGCGGCGATCGGGGCCCCTGGGGCCCCGATCGGGCCTTGATCACTTGCTGCGCGCGGCCGGCGGCGCCGAGGGCGTGGCCGAGGTCGAAGGCGCGCTCGGCGCCATCCCGGCGGCCTCGAAGCCCGGATCGACCACCTGCTCGCGGAACTGGCGCACGACGGCTTGCCACCACTGGATGGAATCGTCGAAATTCGTCGCCGTCACGCCGCCCGCCAGGTTCACGTCCCATTCGATCGTGGCGTTGTTGTTGGCGTCGAGATAAGCGGCCGAGAAGCGGCGGTCCCGGTTCCACTGGTTCATCCGGTCCATGGAATGGGCCCCGTTCGATTCCCACCAGGCGCGGAACTGGACCGAGGTGCATTCCTGATGCGCATCGTTGCAGTTGAGGAACGATATCGTGTAGACGATGCCGTCCATCTCGCCGCGCAGCCAGACGCCATCCGCATCCTCGCGCCGCTCGATCGTGCCGTAGGCGCGGGCGAGTTCGGCGATGCGGTCCACGTCATTTCCGGTAATCATCCCGTTCAGCGATTGCTGCGCCAGGACAGGGCCCGCCCCCAGCAGCGCGACCAGCGCGGGAACGGCGAAAAGGCGTACTGAAATCATGTTAATCCCTCCGAGAAAACGTCACAGGACGCTAGCATCCCAGCTTTTCACCTGACAATCAAAAGCCCGTTGATCGGGTGAAATATCCTGTGCTCTGGCGGGCTTCAGGGCCGGCAGACCGGCAAGCCCCGGCCGATGCCGCAGGGCCCGCCGCCTTGCCCGCTTGCAATGCGGGGCCGATTGCCGCAAAAGGCGCGAGAGCCAGCCGGTGCGATCCGGCACGCACAAGCCGGAAACCCCGATGCACGAATACAAGGTCGTCCCCGCCCCCCAGCGCGCGGCAAAAACCAAGGGTCTGAAGACCACCGCCGACCGCTTCGCCCATACGCTGGCCGAACGGATCAACGCCGAAGCGGCGGGCGGCTGGCACTTCGTGCGGACCGAGACGTTGCCCTGCGAGGAACGCTCGCGGCTGGGGTCGGTCCGGGTCTCGCAACAGGTCGTGATGATCTTTGCCCGCGAACTGGGCGCGACAAGGCCCGACGCGGGCGCAGCGCTGGCCGCGGCGCAAGGAGTCGCGGCACCGGCGGCCGAAGCGCCCGCGCCTGCCGTCAGCGCCGCGCCGACGGCCACGCCCCTTGCCACCCCCCTCGCCGCCCCGCTGGCCACCCCGGTGCGTCGGCAGGAGCCGCTCTTCCGCTCGGGCGCCATGCTGCGGGCCGAAGGGGCGGCGCGCTCGGAACCCGTGCTGCGCCCCCGCGGCACCGGGGCCGAGGATGACGCGCAGGGCTGAAGGGTCCGAAAGCTGCCGGACGGCGCGCATCAGGCGCGCAACCCTTTCCTTTCCCCCGCGAAAAACGATAGACTTGCGCCTCCGACTCGCGGCCCCGGCTTTCCGGCAGGCCGGAGCCGATCCGCGATGACCGAATCCGCCCAGACCGAAGGCCGAGCAGCAGGCAAACAGCAAAGCCATGACCCGCGACCCGTTCAATTTCGATATCCGCGCCTCGACCGACAAGAAAAAGAAGGCGCGGGGCCGGCGCGGCATGTCCGGCGCCGTCGAGACATCGGCCCGCCAGTGCCAGCATCCCGGCTGCACCGAGGCCGGGCAATACCGTGCCCCGCGCTCGCCCGATGCGCTGGACGATTACCTGTGGTTCTGCAAGGACCATGTGCGCGACTATAACCTGAAGTGGAACTTCTTCTCGGGCCAGACCGAATCCGAGATGCAGGATGCGATGGAACGTGACCGCGTCTGGGGCCGGGCGACCAATGCCTTCGGCAAGGGCGAGAACCGGGATTGGTCGCGCCACGGCATCGACGACCCCTATCAGGTGCTGGGCGAGAATGCGACGCGCAGGCGCCCCGAGGGCGGCCCCGCCCGCCCGCATCACACCCGCAAGCTGCCCTCGACCGAACGCCGCGCGCTGGAGATCCTCGACGCCCGCGATACCTGGACCCGGGCCGAGATCCGCAAACAATACAAGAGCCTGGTCAAGGATCTGCACCCCGACCTCAACGGCGGCAACCGGGCCGACGAGGAGCGGCTGCAGGAGGTGGTCTGGGCCTGGGATCAGATCAAGGAAAGCCGCAGCTTCCGCGATTGAGAGGGGGCCGGATCACGCGGGGGGCCAGCCCCCGCACCCCCCGCTCAAGGGGGTTTTCCACCCCCTAGAGAAGCCCCCGGGGATATTTGGAGCGCAAAGACAAAGGCTTAGTGGGCGGCCTTGGCGCCGGTCACCTTGCGCAGGATCGGGTTAACGAGCCAGGTGGCGACCGGGATCAGGGCGAGGCCATAGGCCAGCCCGGCGATGCCGTCGAAGAAGGCCGTGACCGCCCAGGCGACGAAGCCCTCGGCTTGGCCCACCAGATGCGCGGCCTCCTCGGCGCGGTGGTGGATCCAGTCATAGGGCACCGACCAGCCCAGCTCGGCCAGCCCGTGCAGCAGGATCGAGCCGCCGACCCAGATCATCGCCGCGGTGCCGACGATCATCAGCACCTTCATGAACCAAGGCATGAAGCGCACGATGCCGCGCCCCAGCGCCCGGGTTGCCGAGAGCCGCCCGACCCGGGCCAGCCAGAGGCCGACATCATCCGCCTTCACGATCAGCGCCACGCCGCCATAGACGGCGACGGTGATGCCGATCCCGGCAATGGCCAGCGCCGCCGCCTCGACCCAGAGGCCCTGATCCGGGGCGAGATTGGACAGGATGATCGTCATGATCTCGGCCGAGAGGATGAAGTCGGTCTTGATCGCGCCCGCCACCTTCTGCTGTTCCAGATGCGTCGGGTCGCCGTTCAGGATCTGCCCGTCGGCATGCGGCGTATGCGGTCGGAAGAGGTGCCAGATCTTCTCGGCCCCCTCGAAACACAGATACGAGCCGCCCAGCATCAGCAAGGGGGTGATCGCCCAGGGCGCGAAGGCCGAGAGGATCAGCGCCGCGGGCAGGAGGATCAGCAGCTTGTTGCGGATCGAGCCGAGGGCGATCTTGCCGACGATCGGCAATTCGCGCGCGGGCTCGAAGCCGTGGACGTATTTGGGCGTGACCGCGGCATCGTCGATCACCGCGCCCGCCGCCTTGGCCCCGGCCTTGGCCGCCTGCCCGGCGATATCGTCGATCTGCGCCGCCGCCACCTTGGCGATGCCGGCCACGTCGTCGAGAAGCGCCAGAAGTCCGCTCATGAAAAACCTGCCGGAATGCCTTGAAAACCTTGGACCATAGGTAAAGGGACCGGGGCTTGTGTCAAGCGAAAGGCGCCCTCAGAGCACCAGCGCCGCCAGGAGAGGCAGCAGCGGCAGGCACAGAAGCGTCTGCCAGGTCAGGATCGCGGCATAGAGTTCGGCGTCGCCGCCCATCTGCCGCGCAACGATATAGCCATTGGCCGCGGCAGGAACCAGGAAGACCAGCGCGCCCGCCAGCATCGCCGCGGGTGCCAGGCCGAAACCCCAGCCGATCGCCAGAAAGAGCGAGGGCGCCAGCACCGGCCGCAGGGCAAGCCCGGCCCACATCGGCGCCGACGCGCTGAAGAGGCGGCGCGGCATGAGCCCCGCGCCGACGCAGAGCAGTCCTACGCTCAGCGCCGCCCGCCCGGCCAGGTCCAGCGTCACCGCCAGGAAATCGGGCAAGCCCAGCCCCGTCAGGTTCAGCACGAGCCCGATGACCGAGGCCTGCACCAGCGGATTGGTCAGCACCACCCGCAGCATGCCCGCCGGGCCGCGCGGCGCGCCCTCGGGCGGTCTGCCCCAGATCCCCAGAACGGCGATATTGGCCAGGTTGATCACCACGATGGTGACCGCCATCGCCACGGCCAGCCAGGTCAGCGCCTCGGGCCCGGCGAATTGCTGGGCGGCGGTCAGGGCGATGAAGGCGTTCCAGCGCGTGCCGATCTGAAAGAGCGTGGTGAAGCTGGGGTCGGACAGGCCCGGCCAGAAGGCGCGCAGAGCGAAGGCGGCGGCGCCCATCAGCGCCAGCACCATCAGCAGCGCGGGCACGAAGGGACCGGCGGCGACCTCGGCCAGATTGGCCTCGGCGATGGAATGCACCAGCATGGCCGGGATCAGCAGCCGGAAGGCCAGCGTGTCGATCCCCGCCCATTGCGCCGGCGGGATGGTTCCCGTGACCCGCAGCGTATACCCCGCAAGGACCAGCAGCAGCATCGGCAAGGTGGCAAGGATCAGGGACATGGCGGGGCTTTCGGTCAGGCGTGTCGCCGCGGACCCTAGGAGGCCCCCCTGCCCCTGGCAATCCGGCCAGCCGCTGGAACCTTTCGGCTTTTCAGCCGCCCAGGCCTGCCACCGCCGCGAGCGTGGCCACCAGAAGCCGCGTCGCCTGTTCCAGCCGGTCGAGGTCCAGGGCCTCGGGGACATCGGCGGTGGAATGGTATTCCGGCGCCTCGGCGCCGCCGTCATAGAAGCCGATGCAGGGATAGCCCTGCGCCTCGAACGGCATGTAATCGCTGTCCCAGATGTCGGTATGCTCGGTGTGGAGCGTGGTGAAGGCGGCGGCCAGACGCGCGGCCAGCTCGCCATACCGGCGGGCGGGCGCATCGTTGGCCGCCACCGCGTTGCCCTGGTCGTATTCGATATAGAGCGGCGCGTCGGGACGCGCCGGATGGTGGCCCAGCATGTCGAGGTTGATCATGAGCTCGATGGGCCAGCCCTGCCGCCGGGCGAGTTCCGCGCAGGCGGTCGAGCCCTGGAGGTCCTGCTCCTCGCCGGAGAAGGCCACGAAAACCACCCCCTTGCGCATCGGCACACGGTTCAGGACCCGGCAGGCCTCGATCATCGCGGCGACCCCTGTGGCGTTGTCATTGGCGCCGGGTGCATAGGTCGCGGGCGTCTCCGAGATACTGTCGAAATGCGCCCCCACCAGCACCACGCCGCGCCGATCCATCGGTTCGCCGCTGACGATGTTGTGCCGCGCCCCGGCCTCGCGATGGGTGTAGCCCTGGGTATAGATCCGCCCGCCCCCGCCCGAGCGGTTGAAGGCCTCGTGCACCCAGGCCTCGACCGCGGGAAACCCCTCGCCGGGCGTCCAGCGGGTCGGAAAGGCGGCGAGCCCGGTCACGGTGTCGAACAGGCGCCGGCGCTCGATCCGCGCCAGCAGCGCGGGGAGCGTGGGCGGCTTGGGGTCGGTCTGGGCCGCAGCGGGCAGCGCGAGGGCGGCGGCGGCGCAGGTCAGCAGATGGCGGCGGCTCAGGGACGGGTGCATCGGGAACCTCCTGCAGGATCGAGGCAGGCTAGATCCGGGCCCGCCAGCCTGCAATGCACGTCCTTGACAGCGCCCCCGGGCAGGCGCAGAGCCGCAATCATCCTCAGCCCCGGATCGCTGGCATGATCACCCTGTCCCAGATGCTGCTCATTGCGGCCACGGCCTTTCTGGCCTCGGTCCTGGGGGGCGTCACCGGCTATGGCACGGGGCTTCTGCTGCCGCCGATCCTCGTTCCGCTGATCGGGGCCGAGGCCGTGGTGCCGGTAATCGGCCTCTCGGCGCTGCTGACCAATGCCGGGCGGGTCGCCGCCTGGTGGCCGAGGCTCGACCGGGCACTGGCGATGCGCGTCATCGTTTCAGCGGCGCCCGGTGTGGTGATCGGCGCCGGGCTCTATTCCCTGCTGTCCGGCCCCCGGGTGATGGTGCTGATCGGGGCCACGCTGGTGGCGCTGGTCCCGCTCAGGCGCGCGCTGATGCGGCGTCATGGCGCCCTGGGGCCGGGCGGGGTCACGCTGGCGGCGGCGGGTTACGGGCTCTTGAACGGTGGCACCGCGGGCTCGGGGGTGTTGCTGCTGTCGATCCTGCTGGCGGCGGGACTGGGCGGGCCGGGGGTGATCGCCACCGATGCCGCCGTCTCGCTGATGCTGGGGCTCGCCAAGAGCGCGGTTTTCGCCGGAACCGGGGCGCTCGACGGGCCGCTTGCCGGGGTGGCGCTGGTCATCGGCCTTGCCGCCCTGCCCGGCGCTTTCCTGGCCCGACGGCTGGCGGCGCGGCTGCGTCCGGCCTCGCATGTGGCGATTCTCGACGCGGTGGTCGTGCTGGGCGGCGCGCTGCTGATCGTGCAGGGGCTGCGGGCCTGACGCCCCGTCCGCAACCCGCCCCGCCCCCTTGCGCAGGCCGCCGGAATGATCCACAAACCCTGAAACGGGGCGGTTTTGGCCCCGCCAAGCACCAAAGGCGACCCTCCATGCTCGATACTGCTGTCAAACCGACCGAAGAAATCTCTGTCCGGGAGGTGTTCGGCGTCGAGACCGACATGAAGGTCAAGGCCTTTGCCGAGGCGACCGACCGGGTGCCGGAACTGGACCCGACCTACAAGTTCGACCCCGATACGACGCTGGCGATCCTGGCGGGCTTTGCCTACAACCGCCGCGTCATGATCCAGGGCTACCACGGCACCGGGAAATCGACGCATATCGAACAGGTCGCGGCGCGGCTGAACTGGCCGACCGTGCGCGTCAACCTCGACAGCCATATCAGCCGGATCGACCTGATTGGCAAGGATGCGATCAAGCTGCGCGACGGCAAGCAGGTGACCGAGTTCCACGAAGGCATCCTGCCCTGGGCCCTGCGCAACCCCTGCGCCATCGTCTTCGACGAATACGACGCGGGCCGTGCGGACGTGATGTTCGTGATCCAGCGGGTGCTGGAGCATGACGGGAAGCTGACGCTGCTCGACCAGAACGAGATCATCACCCCCCATCCGGCCTTCCGCCTCTTCGCCACCGCGAACACCGTGGGTCTGGGGGATACGACCGGCCTCTATCACGGCACGCAACAGATCAACCAGGCCCAGATGGACCGCTGGTCGCTGGTGGCGACGCTGAACTACCTCAGCCACGACGCCGAAAGCGCCATCGTCCTGGCCAAGAATCCCCATTACAACACCCAGAAGGGCCGGCAGGAAATCAGCCAGATGGTGACGGTCGCGGATCTGACGCGCACCGCCTTCATGAAGGGTCAGCTCAGCACGGTGATGTCGCCCCGAACGGTCATCAACTGGGCCGAGAATGCGCGGATCTTCCGCAACATCGGCTATGCTTTCCGGCTGACCTTCCTCAACAAATGCGACGAGTTGGAGCGGCAGACGGTGGCCGAGTTCTATCAGCGCTGCTTCGGCGAGGAATTGCCGGAAAGCGCGGCAAGCGCAGCGCTAGGCTGAGGCTCAGGATTTCCTGACCCGTCGCGGCGAGACTGGCGGCATGACCGCCTGTCGTCGCCTGGGCCTGGACCGTGCGACGTATGAATTCACGCTCTGCCCGGCGGAGCCCACGCGCTTACGGCGATGCGGATGACCCTGATGCGCGCCGGGCTGGTGACAGGGCCCGAGGATTGGCCCTATGGCAGTTTCGCCGCCGCGCGCGGTAGGATGGGCAATACTGCCCATCCTACGGAGCCTGTGTCATGCCCCGCCCCCTGCATATCGGCCTCATCGGCGGCATCGGCCCCGCCGCGACCGTTGTCTATTACCAGCGCCTCTGCGCCGCCGTGGCGAAATCCGGCCAGCCGCTGGCGCTGACCATCGTCCAGGCCGATATCCAGACGCTGATCCGAACCAATCTCGCCGACCTGCGCCAGGAACAGGCCGAGGTCTACGCACCGCTGCTGCACCGCCTGAAGGCCGCCGGATGCGATTGCGCGGCGATCACCTCGCTGGGCGGGCATTTCTGCTTCGCCGAGACCGAGGCGCTGAGCCCCCTGCCCCTGGTCTCGGCCGTGGCACCGCTGGACGCGTATTTTGCCGCGCAGAGCATCCGCTCGGTCGGGCTGCTGGGAACGAGGGTGGTGATGCGCACCCGGCTCTACGGCCAGTTACAACAGACCGAAGCCCTGGCGCTCGATGACCGCATTGACGAGATCGGCCAGCTCTATCAGGATCTTGCCGTCGCCGGCGCCTGTTCGGCCGAGGCGCGCGCCACCTTTCTGGAGGCCGGGCGCCAGTTGATCGACAGCGGGGCCGAGGCCGTGGTGCTGGCCGGAACCGACCTCAACCTTGCCTTCGACGGCACAGCCCCCGGGTATCCCGTCATCGACGCGCTGGACATCCATGTGGCGCGGCTGGCCGATCTGGCGACCGGCCGCGCCGACCTCTGACCTCAGGCGGCCTTGGCCCGGGCTGCGGCGCGCGCCGAGCTCAGCGCGTTCGCCCACCAGACCAGATCGTCGAAGGTCGCCTTGACCGACGGCGCAAGCACCTCGGCCACGGCGCTCATCTCGGCGCCCTGGGCCATCGGATGCACCTTCATGAACTCGCCCCCGGCGAGGTGGATCGCGCTCTTCACCGGGGCCATCTGCAGCTCGACCCCGATGGTGCGCAGATGCTCGACCGCCCGGGCGGCTCCGACGCCGCCATAGCCGAAGGCCGAGAAGGGCTTGCGCACCCAGCCGGTATAGGCCTGATCGAGGGCGTTCTTCAGCGCACCGGTGATCGAATGGTTGTATTCGGCCACCAGGAAGATGAAGGCGTCGAAGCCGGCGACGGCCTTCTGCCATCGCTGCGCCGCCTCGGATTGCGAGGGCATCCACATCTCGGACGCCATCTCGTCGAAGAACGGCAGGTCGAAATCGCGCAGGTCGAGGATCTCGGCGCTGAGGTCGTCGCGCTTGGCCGCCTCGGCCAGCAGCCATTGCGCCGGCTTGTCAGCAAAGCGGCTGGGCCGGGTCGAACCGATGACAAGGGCGATACGCGGTTTGATCATAGGTGGTCTCCTTCAGGTTACCTTGTGTGTGCAGGTTACGAGTGGTAACCTGAGGACGATGTGAAACCCCGGCGGCGAGAAGGCAAGAAGGCACCAGCATGAAACCAGCCCTCCCCCAGGTGACCGGCCTGTCCGAAGAGCATGGCGCCGCCTGCATGACCGTCAGCGATGTCCTGTCGCGGATCGGCGACAAATGGACCGTGTTGGTGATCGTGACGCTGAGCCGGGGCAGTCTGCGCTTCTCCGAGATCGAGCGTGAGATCGGCAACATTTCCAAGAAGATGCTGACCTCGACCCTGCGCGCGCTGGAGCGGGACGGGATGGTCGAACGCGCGGTCACGCCCTCGCGCCCGCCGCGCGTGGATTACACGCTGACCGAACTGGGCTGCGAATTGCGAGAGCCGCTGATGGCGCTGGGGGAATGGGCGCGGATCAATGCCGGACGAATCGAACAGGCGCGGCGGCGCTTCGATCGGACGGAAACCGGCGGCGCCCAGCCCTGGCAATCGCTCGGGTAACGCAAAAGGCGCCCCCTAGGGGCCGCCTTTCCGGGTTCGGCTGAGCCGCGATCAGGCGCGGGCGGCCATCGTGGCGCGGGTCCACCAATCCAGATCGTCCAGCATCGCCGTGGCCGAGGGGCCGATCGACCCTTCGATGGCCGACATCGGCTGCGGATTGCCGCCCAGCGGGTGCACGGTGAAGAAATCGCCGCCGCCGATATGCACGCCGGCGCGGGCCGAGGCCATCTGCAGCTCGATGCCGATGGTCCGCAGGTGTTCCGCCGCGCGGGTGCCACCGACCGAGCCATAGCTCACGATGCCAAAGGCCTTGTGGTTCCAGTCGACATAGCTCTGGTCCAGCGCGTTCTTCAGGGACGCCGGGATCGAGCGGTTGTATTCAGCGGTCACGAAGATATAGCCATCGAACGAGGCCACTTTCTTCTGCCAGGCGACCGCGCGCTCATCCGACGAGGGCATCCAGGCGTTGGAGGCCATCTCGTTGAACAGCGGCAGGTCGAAATCCTTGATGTCAACCAGTTCGACATCCCAGTCGCCGCGCGCCTGGGCCTTGTCGAAGATCCATTGCGCCGGGACATGGCCGAAGCGGCTGTCACGGGTGGTGCCGATGATGACGGCGATACGGGGTTTCTGGGTCATGGGGGTCTCCATTGCTGTCTGCCGCTTGCTACATGGGGCCAGAACGCGGCCGCGTCACGGGCGCATCGCTGCACAGGCCTTGTGCGCAAAGCTGTGACTTGCCAGGGGGCTGGCGGGATGCTTCTGTCGCGCCATGTGCCCGCGCCTCGCCCTTCTGCTCGCCCTCGCCCTGCCGCTCGCGGCGCAGGCCGATCCCCTGACGCCGGGCGGCAGCCCCCGCCAGCCGATTGCCGCCATCTCGGGCGACTGGAACGGGGACGAGGCGCTGGACGCGGCCTTCCTGTACCCTGGCGCCGATGGCTTGGCCGATCTGGTGGTGATGATCAACAATCAGGTAACGGGGCTGGAAACGGTACTGGCCCTGCCGGGTGTCGTCTGGTCGGGACCGATGGCCGGGCAGGCCCCGGCCTTCGAGCCTCGCAGCGAGACCTCCTTTGCCATCCGCTCGGAACAGACCGGCATCGGCCGCACGCCCTGGCATCAATGGGTGACGTTGGCCTGGCGGGACGGCGGTTTCGTCGTCGCGGGCTACGATTACAGCTTCTACGACCGGCTGGACCTGTCGCATTACGGCGAATGCTCCGTCAACCTGCTGACCGGCGCCTATACCCTGACCCACGGCCCCGGCGATGAGGCCCCTGAGATGACCCGGCAGGGAAGCACCGAGGAGCGCGGCTTTCCGCTGGCCGATCTGCGCGAGGGCTGGCAGGCGCGGGCCTGCGACGACCTCTTCCGCTGAGCCGCCCCCCCTTGCCCCCCGCCTGCATGGGTGATTTACCTGTCCCATGAACCGCATTCCCGCCCCTGCCCTGCTTTCTGCGGCGCCGTGCCCCGGCGTTGGCGGCGGTTGCGATATCCTGAACGGTGGGCGCTGAGCCATGCAGAAAACTTCCGATAATCCCGCCGATCCCTTCAAGAAGGCCCTGACCGAAGCCACGCGCACGCTGGCCGACGATGCGGAACTGGCCGTCAGCTTCACCGTCGATCCGCCCGGCATGTCCAAGGACACGATGCGCCTGCCGCAGGTGACTCGCCGCATGACCCGCGACGAGGTGCTGCTGGCGCGCGGCACGGCCGACGGCTTCGCGCTGAAGCGGCGCTATCACGACGAGGGCGTGCACGGCCGCTACATGCCGCAGGGCCAGATGGCGCGCGACCTCTACGAGGCGATGGAAACCGCCCGCTGCGAGGCGGTGGGCGCGCGGCATATGCCCGGCACCGCCTCGAACATCGACGCCCGCATCGCGCATGAGGCCGACCGCAAGGGCTATGCCCAGATCCGCAGCCAGGCCGAGGCGCCGCTGTCGGTGGCGGCGGGCTATCTGATCCGCGAACTGGCCTCGGGCCGGGCGCTGCCCAAGGGCGCGAATACCGTGGCCGACATGTGGCGTCCCTTCTTCGAGGAACAGGCAAGCGGCACGCTGGAAGGTCTGGACGACGCCCTGGCCGATCAGGCCAGTTTCGCGAAACTCGCACGCCAGGTGATCAAGGATCTGGGCTACGGCGACCAGCTGGGCGACGACCCTGACGACATGGGCGACGATCAGGAGGGCACCGAGGACAATTCCGAGGAAGCCCCCGAAAACGCCGACTCTCAGGGCGACGACGACCAGCAGCAGGACGAGACCGAGCAATCGGACGAAGGCCCGCGCGAGGAATCGGCCGAGATCGAGATGGTCATGGACGATCAGGCCGAGGACGAGATGTCCGAGGAAACCGAGATGCCGCAGGCCGAGGCCCCGCCCGAGCCGCCCGCGCCGCAGCCCTTCTCGGACGCCGACCCCAATTACACCGTCTTCACCACCCAGTTCGACGAGGAGATCGGCGCCGAGGATCTGGCCGAACCCGCCGAACTCGAACGCCTGCGCGCCTATCTGGACCAGCAGCTCGAACCGCTCAAGGGGGCGGTCAGCCGGCTGGCCAACAAGCTGCAGCGCCGCCTGCAGGCGCAGCAGAACCGCAGCTGGGAATTCGACAAGGAGGAAGGCATCCTCGATGCCGGCCGCCTCGCCCGCGTGGTGGCGAACCCGACGACGCCGCTGTCCTTCAAATGGGAGAAGGACACCGAATTCCGCGACACCGTGGTGACGCTGCTGCTGGACAATTCCGGCTCGATGCGCGGGCGGCCGATCAGCATTGCCGCGATCTGCGCCGATGTTCTGGCCCGGACGCTGGAGCGCTGCCAGGTCAAGGTCGAAATCCTGGGCTTCACCACCCGCGCCTGGAAGGGCGGCCAGAGCCGCGAGAAATGGCTGGCCGAGGGCCGCAAGCAATCGCCGGGCCGCCTGAACGACCTGCGCCACATCGTCTACAAGGGCGCCGATGCCCCCTGGCGGCGGGTGCGCGACAATCTGGGCCTGATGATGAAAGAGGGCCTGCTCAAGGAAAACATCGACGGCGAGGCGCTGGAATGGGCGCACCGCCGGATGCTGGCCCGGCGCGAACAGCGCAAGATCCTGATGGTGATTTCCGACGGGGCGCCGGTGGATGACTCGACGCTCTCGGTCAACGCCGCGAATTTCCTGGAAAAACACCTGCGCGACGTGATCTCGATGATCGAAAAGCGCAAGGCGGTGGAACTGCTGGCCATCGGCATCGGCCACGATGTGACGCGCTATTACGAACGCGCCGTGACCATCACCGATGTCGAGCAATTGGCCGGGGCCATGACCGAACAGCTCGCCGCGCTTTTCGACGCGGACCCCCGGGCGCGGGCCCGGGTGATGGGCATGGCCTCGATGATGCGGCGCTGATGATCACCGAGGCGGCCGCCTTCTTTCAGGACGGTTGCGGGCGCTGCGACCGGTTTGCGACGCCCGATTGCTCGGCCCGGCTGTGGCGCGACGGGCTTCTGGCCCTGCGACAGCTCTGCCGGGACGCCGGGCTGGAAGAGGCGGTGCGCTGGGGCCATCCCTGCTATCGCCACGCGGGCCGCAATCTGGCCCTGATCGGCGCCTTCCGCGAGGATTTCCGCCTGAGCTTTCCCGATGCCGCGCTGTTGAGCGACCCTGAGGGTCTGCTGGAAAAGCCGGGGCCGAACAGTCAGACCCCCTCGATGATCCGCTTCACCGATGCGGCGCAGGTCACGGAGCGGGCAAAGGCCATCGCCGCCCTCCTCAGCGAGGCGAAGGAAAAGGCCGAGGCCGGGCTGAAACCCGCCCGCCAAGCGGCCGAGGTGACGCTGCCCGACACGCTGGTCTCCGCGCTGGACGACGATCCCGAACTGGCCGACGCCTTTGCCGCGCTGACCCCCGGCCGGCAGCGCAGCTATGCCATCGTGCTCTCGCAGGCCAAGACCGAGGCCACGCAGATCAAACGGATCGCCAAGTATCGCGACAAGATCCTCGCGGGCAAGGGCGCCAATGAGTACTGATTCCGGGAACATCACCATGTTGCAGTCCTTTACCGCCTCGACCCGCCCCTCGGACGGCCCGCCGCGCCTGGCGGCGCTGCGCGCGGAATTGGCGGCGCGGGGGCTCACCGGCTTCCTGGTCCCCCGGTCCGACGCGCATCAGGGCGAATACGTGAGTCCGCATGACGAGCGGCTCAGTTGGCTCACCGGCTTCACCGGCTCGGCCGGGTTCTGCATCGTCCTGCCCGAGATCGCGGGCGTCTTCATCGACGGGCGCTATACGCTGCAGGTCCGCGATCAGGTCGCGCTGGACCATTTCACCCCCGTCGACTGGCCCGCCACCCTACCGGGCGACTGGCTGCGCGAGAAGGCCCCTGAAGGCGCCGTGATCGGCTTCGACCCCTGGCTGCACACCCCCGACGAAATTGCCCGGATCGAGGCCGGGCTCAGCGGCAGCGGCATCACCCTCAGCCCGGTGACGCCCAACCCGCTCGACGCGGTTTGGACCGGTCAACCGGCCCCCGCGCAGGGCAAGGTGCGCGAGCATCCCCTTGCGCTGGCCGGGAAGACCGGGGCGGCGAAACGGGCGGATCTGGCCAGCGAGTTGAAACGCGCGGGCACCGGTGCCGCGGTGATCACCCTGGCGGACAGCCTGGCCTGGCTGATGAACTGGCGTGGCTCCGACATCATCCGCAACCCGGTGGTTCAGGGTTTCGCGATCCTCCATGACGATGCGCGGCTCGACCTCTTCATCGACCCGGCCAAGGTTTCGCATATCCCCGAAGAAGTGGGCGTCGCCCGCCACCCCGTTTCGGCTTTCCCCGAAGCCCTGCGCGGCTTGAACGGCGCCACCCGTTTCGATCCCGCGACGGCGCCGGTCGCCGTGAAGGCCGCGCTGGCCCAGGGTGTGCCGGGCGCCGATCCCTGCCTGATGGCCAAGGCGAAGAAGAACCCGGCGGAACTGGACGGCATGCGCGCCGCCCACCGCCGCGACGGCGCGGCGATGATCGAATTCCTCGCCTGGTTCGAGGCCCATGCGCTGGACGGGCTGACCGAGATCGACATGGCGGTGAAGCTGGAGGCATGCCGCGCCGCGACCGGCGAGTTGCGCGACCTCAGCTTCGACACCATCTCCTCGACCGGGCCCAATGCCGCGGTGATCCATTACCGGGTGACCGAGGGCACCAACCGCAGGCTCGCCCCCGGGGATCTGTTCCTGATCGATTCGGGCGGCCAATACCCGGACGGCACCACCGACATCACCCGCACCCTGCCCGTGGGCGTGGTCGAGGACGAGCGGCGCGATGCCTATACCCGCGTGCTGAAGGGCATGATCGCGGTGAGCCGCGCGCGCTTTCCCAAGGGCGTCGCGGGCGGGCATCTCGATGCGCTCGCGCGCTATCCCTTATGGCTGGCGGGACTGGATTACGACCACGGCACGGGCCATGGCGTCGGCGCGGCGCTGAGCGTGCACGAAGGTCCGGCGCGGATCAGCCGCATCTCGACCCTGCCCCTCGAACCGGGGATGATCCTGTCCAACGAGCCCGGCTATTACCGCCCGGGTGGCTGGGGGATCCGCATCGAGAATCTGATCGTGGTGCAGGAGGCGGGCGCGCTTGGCGACAACCGCGCGATGCTGGAGTTCGAGACGATCACCCTTTGCCCCATCGACAAGCGGCTGATCGTCGCCTCAATGCTGTCGGAGGAGGAAATGGCCTGGCTCGACGCCTATCACGCCCGGGTCGAGGCGGAGCTGTCCGGCGCCGTCTCGGCCGAGGCGCGGCGCTGGCTGGCGAAAGCCTGCGCGCCGCTCACTCGCAGCTGAGCGCCCAGACGTCATACCGGGGGTGGTCGAGCGCGTTCAAGGCCGGGCTCGATGCCACCATCCAGCCCTGGAACACCCGCTCGCCGTCGCGGCTGTCGTCAATGGTCAGGAAGGCGAAAGCGTCCGAGGCCGGGTTTTCCTGCGGATAGCGGCAGGCGCTGAGTTCGATGCTCAGCCGCCCATAGGTGATGGTCGCGCCGACCGCGATCGGCAGATCCTCGACCTCGCCCGAAACCTTGTCGAGCGCGCGCAGCACGGCCTGTGTGCCGCTCGCCATCTCGGGCCCCTGCGGGCGCTGGTCGCGCAGCGCCTCGCCCAGCGTGCGCCAATCGACCTGTTGCGCCCCCGCCGGCACCGCCAGCAGGACCGCGATCAGCGCCAGGCGCTTCATGGCGCCGGTTCCTCGCTGGCGTCCGAACCGGTGAAGGCCCTGAGCAGCAGCGTGATCAGGCTGACGGCGCTTTGCGTGTCCTGGAAGGTGTCGCCCGGTTGCAGATTCTCCAGCTCGCCCCCCGGAAGGATCTCGACGAAGGTCCCGCCCAGGATTCCCTCCGAGGCGACCTGGATCGTCGAATCCGCCGGAAGCTCGATGCCGCGACTGACGGCGATGGTCAGCTGGGCGCGGAAATCCTGCGGGTTGAGCGAGAGTTCGGTCACCGTGCCGATCTTCACGCCCGCCAGCCGCACCTCGGTCCCCGGGCGCACCCCCTCGGCCGAGCGGAAGCTGGCGTGCAGCGCATAGCCCTGCGTATCGCTCAGCACGGTGCCGGTCGCCCTGAGCGCGAAGACGACAAAGACCACCGCGGCCGCCATGACCACGGCGCCGAGGGCCACTTCCCAGGCGCGATAGGTCATTTACTCGGGCTGCCAGGCTTCGTAGTCGCGCCGCTCGACCGGGGCGGGACGGCGCAGCGAACCCGCGGGCACATAGGCCGCGGCGGTGCCGGTCGGGTTGGCCAGATGCGGCTTTTCCCAGGATTTGTGGACCAGCGGACGCTCCGAAGGCGTCTCGTCCCAGGTGCCATGCAACCAGCCGTGCCATTCGGGATCGATGCGGCTCGCCTCGGTCTCGCCGTTGTAGATGACCCAGCGGCGCTTGCCGTCACGGGTCTTGTAGAAGACGTTGCCCTGGCTGTCCTCGCCGACCTTGACGCCCTTGCGCCAGGTAAAAAGCTGCGTGCCCAGAGTCTGGCTGTTCCACCAGGTGAGGATGCGAAGCAGGAATTTCATGGCCAGGTCCCCGGACTTGCGATTGCCCCGACATATGACGCAACTCGCCGGGGAAATAAAGCCCCGCCGCGCCGCGGCAGAGGGCGAAGGGGCGGGTTTCCCCGCCCCTTGTGGTTACTCTTCGACCGTCACATCGGCCATGTAATCCGGCGCGCCGATGATGGCACCATTGGGCCCGCGGCCGCGCTTGATCGCGTCCAGCACATCGAGCCCCTCGATCACCTGACCGACCACCGTGTACTGGCCGTTCAGATGCGGCGCCGGGGCGAACATGATGAAGAACTGGCTGTTGGCCGAATGCGGGCTTTGCGAGCGCGCCATGCCCACCACGCCGCGCTCGAACGGCTCGTCCGAGAATTCGGCGCGCAGGTCCGGCAGGTTGGACCCGCCCATGCCGGCGCGGGCCATGTCACCCGATTGACGGCCGAATTCCACATCGCCCGTCTGGGCCATGAAACCGTCGATCACGCGGTGGAAGACCACGCCGTCATAGGCGCCCTCGCGCGCCAGGCTCAGGATCTGCGCCACATGGTTGGGCGCCAGGTCCGGGCGCAGCGCGATGCGGATCGTGCCCTGCGCCTCGCCCGCGACCTCGATATCGATTACCGGCGCATCGGCCGGCGGCTCGGACGCGAAGGCGCCGAAGGGAAGCAGCGCCAGCGCGGCGGCGGCGAGGAGGTTACGACGCAGCATCGGCCGCCACCTTCACCGAGATCATCGTGTCGGGCTGCGCCGGGGGCTCGCCGCGAACAATGGCGTCGACATGCTCCATGCCCGAGATCACGCGGCCATAGACCGTATATTGCCGGTTCAGGAAGTGGTTGTCCTTGAAATTGATGAAGAACTGGCTGTTGGCCGAATGCGGGTTCTGCGAGCGCGCGGCGCCCAGCGTGCCCCGGTCATGCGGCAGGCCCGAGAATTCGGCCTTCAGGTCCGGCAGATCCGAGCCACCCGTGCCCGCACGGCGGATGTTGAAGGCGGGGTTCGAGGAATTGCCGTGCTCCACATCGCCGGTCTGGGCCATGAAGCCGTCGATCACCCGGTGAAACACCACGCCGTCATAGGCGCCCGAGCGCGCCAGTTCCTTCATCCGCGCCGTATGCAGCGGCGCCACGTCGGGCAGCAGCTCGATGACGACGGTGCCGTTCTTCAGCTCCATCAGGATGGTGTTCTCGGGGTCCTTGATCTCGGCCATGCCGGTCTCCTTTGCGATTTGACCGGCACCCTAGCGCGGCTTGCCGCCGAGGAAAACGGGGGATCGGCCGAAAATCCGGTCACGCTGCCGGGATCAGGCGGCGAGATAGGCCTCGACCCGCGCCACCTGCCCCGGCTGCATGTGCAGCCCCAGCTTGGTGCGCCGCCAGAGCGCGTCCTCGGCGCTGCGGACATATTCGTGGCGGACCAGCCAGTCGAGTTCGCGTTGTGTGAGCGTCGCGCCGAAATCCTCGCCCAGATCCTCGGCTGTCCGGGCGCCCGCCAGCATCACCGCCGCTTCGGTACCATAGGCGCGCACCAGCCGTCGTGCCCAGCCGTCCGTCAGGAAGAGGTGCCGCGCGCGCAGGTCTGCGACCAGATCGGGCACGCCATCGACCGGAAAGTCGCCCCCCGGCAGCGCCACCCCCGCCGTCCAGTCCGGCCCCATTGGCAGATGGGCGGACAGTTTCGCCAGCGCCGATTCCGCCAGCCGCCGATAGGTGGTGATCTTGCCGCCGAAGACATCGAGCACCGGCGCCCCGGCGCCCGCATCCAGCACCAGCACGTAATCCCGCGTCGCCGCCGTCGCGCTGCGCGCCCCGTCGTCATAGAGCGGCCGCACCCCCGAATAGGTCCAGACCACATCTTCGGGCCGGACCGGGCGCTTGAAATAGCCCGAGGCGAAGGCGCAGAGGTAATCGCGCTCGGCCTCCGAGCAGCGGGGTTTTTCGTCGGGGTCGGTGTGTTCGGCGTCGGTGGTGCCGATCAGGGTGAAATCCTGCTCATAGGGGATGGCAAAGATGATCCGCCCATCGGTCCCCTGGAAAAAATACGCCTTGTCATGATCATAGAGCTTGGGCGTGACGATATGCGAGCCCCGTACCAGCCGCACATGGTCCCGCGTCTCACGGTGCAGGACGCCCTTCTGCACCGCGCTCGCCCAGGGACCGGCCGCGTTGACGATGGCCTTGGCGCGGACCTCGCGCCCGCCCATCGTGACACGCCATTCGCCGCCCTCGACCCGGGCGGCGGTGACTTCGGTCCGAGTAAGGATCGTGGCGCCCCGCGCCTCGGCATCGCGGGCGTTCAGCACCACCAGCCGCGAATCCTGCACCCAGCAATCGGAATATTCGTAAGCCGTGCGGAAATGCTCCTGCAAAGGCCCGCCTTCGGGTGCATGGGCCAGGTCCAGCTTCTCGGTCCCCGGCAGGATCTTCCGCCCACCCAGATTGTCGTAAAGAAACAACCCCAGCCGGATCAGCCAGGCCGGGCGCCGTCCCTTCATCCAGGGCATGAAGACCGACAGAAGGCGCGAGGTCGGCGTCTCGGCCTCGAACCGCATCCCCTTGTGATAGGGCAGCACGAAGCGCATGGGCCAGGCAATATGCGGCATGGCGCTGAGCAGCACCTCGCGCTCGATCAGCGCCTCGCGCACCAGGCGGAACTCGAAATATTCCAGATAGCGCAGCCCGCCGTGGAAAAGCTTGGTCGAGGCCGAAGAGGTCGCGCCCGCCAGATCCCCCTTTTCGGCCAGCAGCACCTTCAGCCCCCGCCCCGCTGCATCCCGGGCGATACCGCAGCCATTGATCCCCCCGCCGATGATGACGAGGTCGTAGACCGGGGGGGCAGCGCTGTCTGACATGGGGGGCCTGCGGGGGAATCGGAGGAGTGATTTTCGTTTTCACGCGATAATACGCGCTTTTGTAACAGTTTCTCAAGGAGTCCGCGCGTCATTCCCCCGCGATCCTGCGCAATTCCGATGGCTTGGCTTGCCAGCGCCACGGTGAAGACCGACAATCGGCGAAAAGGAGGCGATTCATGGCCCAGGGTTTCCGCCTGCCCGAGATCCTCGAAATCGCCCGGACCGAGGGGCGGGTGACCGTCGACGGGCTGGCCGCGCGCTTCGGCGTCACGGCGCAGACCATCCGCCGCGATCTGGCCGAGCTGGATGAGGCCGGGCAGTTGGAGCGGGTGCATGGCGGGGCCATCCTGCGCTCGGGCACGGTGAACATCGGCTATCAGGAGCGCGCGGCGCTCAATGCCGAAGAGAAACGCGCCATCGCCCGCGCCTGCGCCGCCGAGATCCCCGAGGGCGCCTCGATCTTCCTGGCCATCGGCACCACGACCGAGGCCGTCGCGCGCGAACTCAGGCGCCACGCCGGGCTGATGGTGGTCACCAACAACATGAATGTAGCCAATATTCTGGCCGAAAACCCGCAATGCCAGGTGATCGTCACCGGCGGCACGCTCAGGCGCTCGGACGGCGGGCTGACCGGCCCCCTGACCGAGGCCGCGATCCGCCAGTTCAAGGTGGATATCGCGGTAATCGGCTGTTCGGCGCTGGATGCCGAGGGTGACATGCTGGATTACGACATCCAGGAGGTCGGTGTCAGTCAATCCCTCATTGCCCAGGCCCGCCGCGCCTGGCTGGTGACCGACAATTCGAAACTGGCGCGGACGGCGCCCGCGCGAATCGGTTCGCTTTCGATCCTCGATACGGTCTTCACCGACCGGCCCCTGCCCGCGCCGCTCATGGCGCGCTGTGCGCAATGGCAGACCCGGGTGGTCGCGGGCTGAGTGGCCCGGGTTCGGTCAGAGCGCCGCTCGCGCCGCGACCGCCTTCATGGCCCCGCTCAGATCGTGCAGCAGCGTGCCCGCCATCGAGCGATAGGCGGCGATCTGGAACGCCTCGGGCCCGGTGCGGATCAGCAGCACCGAGAGATGTTGCAGCACGGACCGCGCCGAGGTGCCGACCGGAAACGCCGCCGCCCGCAGATCCAGCGGGCAGAGCCGCGCCAGCACCGCCGGAACGTCGCGCCCTTCCAGCGTCACCCAGACCCAGCCGTCGCTCTGATCCGTCACGGCGGCAAGCCCGCCCAGATCGGGCGCGGGGCCGCCCGTCAGGAAGGCCATCCCGCGCCCGGCCCAGATCAGGCGGCGCGCGCCCTCCTCGATGACCTCGCCCGGCGCCGGAAAACGCAGGACCGGCGACAGGTCGCGGCCCGGATAGGGGGCGATGGCCGTCACCGGGCCCGGGTCGAAAGCCGCGAGCCGCACGCTGCCGATGGTCAGCGGCAGGCCGGTCACGGCCGGTGTTGCGATCAGTTCAGCCACGCATCCGCCCTCCCTCGGGGTCGAAGAATACCGGGTCGCAGACCTCGACCAGAACTTTGCGGCCCCTGAGTCCATCGTCCAGCCGGATCACCTGCCCGTGCCGCGCCCGCCCGTCCTTAAGGAAGCCGAGGCCCAGCCAGCAGCCCAGCGTCGGCGAGGGCGCGACCGAGGTGACATAGCCCTGGTTGTGCTCGCGCGTCGCGGGGTCGCGTTCGTTGTAAAGATGGGCCCCGGCCGACAGGACCTCGCCCTGATTGACCGGCATCAGCCCGACCAGCTGCTCGCGCCCGGCCTCGGTCAGGCCCGGCCTGAGGCTCGCGGCCTTGCCGATGCAATCCTTCTTCCCCGAGACCATCTTGCCCAGACCAACATCGTCGGCCGTCACCCGGCCATGGATCTCGGCATGGGTGATGAAGCCCTTTTCGACCCTGAGCACGTTCAACGCCTCCATGCCATAGGCGCAGCCCTCCAGCCCCTGCGCGGCCTCGACCAGACGGTCGAAGAGCGCGGCGCCATAGCGGGTGGGCACGGCGATTTCATAGCCCTGCTCGCCCGAGAACGAGATGCGGAACAGCCGCCCCCGAACCCCGCCCACCGTGACCGGCGCGCAGCCCATGAAGGGCAGATCGGCGTTGATCCCGAGCACAGCCAGCAGCGCCGGCGCCTTCGGCCCGGCGATGCAGAATTGCGCCCAGCTTTCGGTGACCGAGGACATCCGCACATCCCAGCCGCCGCAGAAGGCCTGATGCACGAAATCCATGTGCCGCATGACCAGCCCGGCGGCCGCGGTGGTGGTGGTGACCAGGAAATGCTCAGGCCCCAGCCGGGCGCAGGTGCCGTCATCCAGCACGAAGCCATCCTCGCGCAGCATGAGGCCGTAGCGGACCTTGCCGGGGGCGAGCGTCGACATGGTATTGGTATAGACGAGATCGAGAAAGCGTGCCGCATCAGCGCCTTGCACGTCGATCTTGCCAAGGGTCGACACATCGGCGACACCGACATGCTCACGCACCTGCATCACCTCGCGGTCGCAGGCGGCGCGCCAATCGGCCTCACCCTGACGCGGGAAGTAGCTGGGCCGATACCAGAGCCCGGCCTCGATCATCGGCGCGCCCATGGCCCGGCTGCGGGCGTCGGAGGTCAGCAGACGCCGCGGCGCAAAGCCCTCGGCCCGGCCGCCCGCGCCCATGGCAGCGATAGAGACGGGGATGAAGGGCGGCCGGTAAGTCGTTGTTCCAGTGGCAGGAATGCCCTGCCCCGTGGCCTCGGCCAGAACCGCCAGCGCGGCCACGTTCGAGGATTTCCCCTGATCCGGCGCCATGCCCTGCGTCGTGTAGCGCTTCATGTGCTCGACGCTGCGGAACCCCTCCTGCGCCGCAAGTTTCACGTCTTTCGTCGTGACATCATTGGCAAAATCGAGCCAGGCCCGGCCACCCGCATCGACTGCCCAGAGGGGCGCGATACCATAGGGGCGATCCTCGGCGCCCGGCACCGGCAGGTCAGGCGCACGCAGCCCCAGATCGGCCAGAACCTCGGTCACGACGGCCGCGCCATCGGCGAGACAGGCGGCGGTGGAGAAGCGCCCGCGCGCCGCGCCCGTCACCGACAGCCCCGGGACCGCGCCCGGCCTTGGCACGAAAGCTGCAATCTTTTCATCCCATTGCGGGCGGGTGTTCAGGTGGCAGGTGAGGTGCAGAGTGGGGTTCCAGCCGCCCGCCAACGCCAGCGTCCGCGCCTCGATCATCGAGGTGCCGCCCTTGTGGCGCACCGCCACCTCCTTCAGCCCCATCCGTCCCCGGGTGCCCACCACCTCGGCCCCGGCATAGACCGGGAAATCCTCGGTCACCGGGATCGGGCGCGGATCGACATAGGCCGCGATTTCAACGCCTTGCGCGGTGAGGCTGCGGGCTGCGGCCAGCCCCCCGTCATTGTTCGAGAAGATCACCACCCGGCCCGGGTTCACACCCCATTTCGCCAGATGCCCGGCAACGCCCGAGGCCAGCATCACTCCCGGCCGGTCGTTGTCCGGGTGGGCGATCGGCCGTTCCAGCGCCCCGGCGGCGAGGATCGCCCGTTGCGCCACGATCCGCCAGAAACACTCGCGCGGCGCTTCCCCGGGCGCCCGGTGCAGGCTCACCCGCTCCAGCGCGCCGAAGGTGCCGTCGTCATAGGCGCCGGTGACCGTGGTCCGGGTCATCAGCCGCACGTTGGGCAGCGCCGCGAGCTCGGCCACGACGCCCGCCGCCCAATCCGGCCCCGCCTGCCCGCCGACCTCGGGCTGGTCGGCCAAGAGCCGCCCGCCCATCCGCACCTCCTCGTCGGCCAGGATCACATCCGCCCCGGCCCGCGCCGCGATCAGCGCTGCCATCAGCCCGGCAGGCCCCGCGCCGATCACCAGAAGGTCGCAATGGGCGAAGGCCTTCTCGTAGACCGCCTCGTCATGGCGTCCCGACAGCGACCCCAGCCCCGCCGCGCGGCGGATCGCCGGTTCATAGAGCTTTTCCCAGAAGGCGCGCGGCCACATGAAGGTCTTGTAATAGAACCCGGCGCTGAGGAAGGGCGCCATCCAGTCGTTGACCGCCAGCAGGTCGAAAGCCAGCGGCCCCAGATGGTTCTGGCTGCGCGCCTCCAGCCCCTCGTAGATTTCCTGCACCGTCGCGCGCACATTGGGCGTCTGCTGCGCGCCCTCGTGGATCTCGACCAGCGCCGAGGGTTCCTCGGACCCGGCGGTCATCGCGCCGCGCGGGCGGTGGTATTTGAACGACCGACCCATCAGCCGCGTCCCGCTGGCCAGCAGCGCCGAAGCCAGCGTGTCCCCGGAAAAGCCCTGATACGCCCGGCCGTCGAACGAGAACCGGACTGGGCGCGCGCGGTCGATCAGCAGGCCCTTGCCCGGAATGCGGTGGCTCTGGCTCATGCGCGTGCCTCCGCCACCGGACACACCGAGAGGATCTCATGGGTGACGGTGTTGCGCTCGACCTCCAGCCAGCTCTGACAGGGATCGTGATACCACAGGTCGCGCGTCACCCCGGCGGGGTTCTCGCGCAGGTGCAGGTAAGCGTCCCAGGCCTCGAGCCCGGCATCGGGCGCCGGGCGGTCCAGAAAGACCGAGGCCCCGTAATAGGTGAACTCGCGCCGGTCACGCGGGCCGCAGCAGGGACAGGGGATGCGCATTCTCTACTCCACCGGGCCTTGCCCGTCATTTCCACGCATAGGGATGTGTCCGGCCAGGGTCATTGCATGCCCTGGCAGGCATCGGCCGGCATGCGCTGCAACTGGTGCCGGGTCGGTCGCGGCCCGGGTACGGCGATGTCCAGATTGGCGGCCTCGGGTCCGTAGACGAGAAAGCGCGTGGTCTCCAACGCCAGCGCATCCTCGCCCATCGGCACCACGCGCAAGCCACCCTCGTCGATGCCCGCGCGGCAGAATCCGTCCCGCGACGAGCACCAGATCGGCACTGCGATCCGCGCGCCGCCCATGCCGGCCTCGCGCGCGCGGCCACCATCGGGCAGCGTCACGCGGAACGTGCCCTCGGCCTGCGGGAAGGCGAAACCGCTGTCGGGCGCGCGCAGGTAAAGCCGCACGCCCAGCAGGCCCTGACCGTGGCCCATGTCGGAATAGGTCACGCCGTAGCAGCCCGGCGCGGGCAAGGGATGCGGACGCCAGAGGCGTTCACAGGTTTCGGCCGGCGCGGGGTCGAGCAGATAGACGGTGGCCTGTCCCTCACGCTCGGCCAGATCGCTGGAGCCGCCGCAGGACTCCCCCTCGCCCACCCGAAAGCGCTGGGTGCTGAGCCTCAGCCCGCCCCCGGCCGTCATCTCGGTGGTGAAGAGCCCGCCGTCGCATTCGACATAGCAGGCACCCTGCGCGTCGCAGATCGCCAGTTGCGTCAGCACCGCGCCGCCCACGCCGTCCCGCGCCGCCTGTCCCTGATCCGCCATCCGCGCCTCGACCAGGGCGGCCGGTGTCTCGCCCGCGTCATCCTCGGTGAAGAACCACAGGCGCAGCCCGGCGACACCCTGGGCGGGATGGGCCGTCAGATGCGCCGCCTCATAGTCGCGCGCATAGCAGCCGGGCGGCGGCAGTTCGGCCAGCAGCGGCGTCGGCAGCAGAAACGCGGTCAGGGGAAGCCAGCTTCGCATCCGGTCACCCTCCGCAAAGCTGGTCGCGGCTGCGATAGAGCCGGTAGGTGGTCGACTGGCCCGGCCCTTCCGAAAGGTCCGACACCTCCGAGGTTCCGTCACAGGCGTCGCCCCGGGCGATGCGCATGTGGTCGGTGGTGATGTCGATGGAATCCTCGCTGGCCCGGGTCAGGGTAAAGCCGCCCCCGTCGCAATAGACATAGCAGGGCTGCCCGTCGGTGCATTGCCCTTCCTCGGACATGATCATCCCGCCGAACCCTGCCAGACCGGTATGCCCCTGCGGCGCCAGCCGGGCGATCAGGCGAAAGCCCATGCCGAAATCCTCGCGCCTGAGGCGCAGCGACACACGCTCGACGATCTGGTCCGGATGCGCGGCCAGATGGGCGGCATCGTAGTGCCGCGTGAAACAACCTTCGGGCCAGGTCTGGGCCGCCGCCGCAGGCGCGGCCAGCAGCGCGAGGCTAGTGAAGATTGTGCTGGGAACCCGTGCCTTCCTCATCCATCAATCCCCTGCCGGTGCGGAACCGATCCAGCCGGAAGCGCGCCGCCACCGGATGCGGCGCCCCCGTTGCCATGAGATGCGCCAGGCACCAGCCCGAGGCCGGCACCGCCTTGAACCCCCCGTAATTCCAGCCGCAATTGACGAACAGTCCTTCGGTATCGGTCTTGTCGATGATGGGCGAGCCATCGGGCGACATGTCCATGATCCCGCCCCAGGACCGCAGCACCTTGGCGCGCCCGATCATCGGCATCAGGGTCATGCCGGCCTCCATCACATGCTCGACCATCGGCAGATTGCCGCGCGCGGCGTAGGAGGCGTAGAAATCGAGGTCACCGCCGAAGACGAGGCCGCCCTTGTCCGACTGGCTGATGTAGAAATGCCCCATGCCGAAGCTGACCACATGGTCGATGACCGGCTTCAGCCCCTCGGTGACGAAGGCCTGCAGGATGTGGCTCTCGATCGGCAAGCGCATGCCCGCCATCGCCGCCACCTGACCCGAGCGTCCGGCCGCGACCATGGCGACCTTCTTCGCTCGGATCGGCCCCCGCGTCGTCTGGACGCCGGTCACGCGGCCGTTCTCGATGTCGATGCCGGTGACTTCGCAATTCTGGATCAGGTCGACGCCGCGCTGGTCGGCGCCCCGGGCATAGCCCCAGGCCACCGCATCATGGCGCGCGCTGCCGCCGCGCGGATGCAGGAGCCCGCCGTAGATCGGAAAGCGCGTCTGCTCGAAATCGAGATAGGGCAGATGCTTGCGCACCCCTTCGCGGTCCAGAAGGATCGCATCGTCGCCCTGCGCCAGCATGGCGTTGCCGCGCCGGGCGAAAGCGTCGCGCTGGCCGTCGGAATGGAAGAGGTTGATGAGCCCCCGCTGCGAATGCATGACGTTGTAGTTCAGCTCGGATTCGAGGCCTTCCCACAATTTCAGCGAATGCGAGTAGAACTCGGAATTGCCCGGCAGGAAGTAATTGGCCCGCACGATGGTGGTGTTGCGGCCGATATTGCCGCTGCCCAGATAGCCCTTTTCCAGGATCGCGATATTCTTCAGCCCGTGGTTCTTCGCCAGGTAATAGGCCGTTGACAACCCATGCCCGCCGCCGCCGATGATGATGATGTCATAGGCCGGTTTCGGCGCCGGATCGCGCCACGCCGGGCGCCAGCCCCGGTTGCCCGAAAGCCCCTGCGTGAAGACGCGAAACCCCGAATAGCGCATGCCCAGTCTCGTCCCCGGCCTTGTCCCGGCCTCCAGACAATCCTGTCCGGCAGGCGATGACAAGCCTCAATCCGACACGCCCGGCACGGCAGCGACCTCGGCCCCCCGCGCATGTTCGCCCGCGCAAAGGGCGTGGTCGGCCAGGCTCTCGATGACGCGGCAATGGGCGGTATCGGCGCCGTCGCAAGCGATCATCCGGGTGAGTTCGCCCTTGAGCGCGGTCAGCGCGGCAATCCGCGCCTCGACCGAGGCCAGATGTCGCCGCGCCAGCGAATCCGCCGGCGCGCAGGAGGCCCCGGGCTGGCCCTGAAGCGCCAGCAGATCGGCGATATCCTCCAGCGGGAAACCAAGGTCGCGGGCGTGGCGGACGAAGGCCAGCCGCTCGACCGCCGCCCGGTCATAGAGGCGCCGGCCGCTCTCGGTACGCGGCGCCTCGGGCAGAAGGCCCCGCTCTTCGTAGAAGCGGATCGTGTTGACCTTGACGCCGCTCCGACGCGCCGCTTCGCCGATGGTCAGATCGCGCATGGCAAAACCCTCTTGCTTCTCCAGTCGCTGTAGGAAGTATGACCCGAGTCGGACCAAGACAAGGAGGGCCGACCATGCCCCATGATTGCACGCACGACCACGAATTCGACGGCGCCTCACCCGCCTATCGCCGCGCCTTGGTCGCGGTGATCGTGTTGAACGCCGGCCTCTTCGGGGTCGAGATGACGGCGGGCGCCCTGGCCGGCAGCCGGGCGCTGCAGGCCGACGCGCTGGATTTCGCCGCCGATGCGCTGACCTACGGGATTTCCCTCTGGGCCATCGGGCGCCCCCTGGCGCTGAGGGCGCGGGTGGCGCAGATCAAGGGCCTGTCGCTGGCGCTGATGGCGCTGGCGATCCTGGGCCTCGCCATCGGCGACATGCTGGCGCCGGGCCTGCCCGAGGCCAGGGTGATGGGCGCCGTGGGTTTCGCGGCACTGGCGGCCAATGTCGCCTCGGTCCTGATCCTGATGCGCTGGAAAGACGGGGATTCGAATGTGCGTTCCGTCTGGCTGTGCTCAAGGAACGACGCCATCGGCAATGTCGCGGTGATGGGCGCGGCGGTGATGGTCGCCTGGCTGGGATCCGGCTGGCCGGACCTGGTGGTCGCGGTGGCCATGGCGGGGCTGTTCCTGTCGTCCTCGGTCCAGATCCTCAGACGCGCGGCGCAGGAACGCGCGCACGCGCATTGAGGGAAAGGCGGGGGGCTGCCGCCCCAAGAGACCGGGAAAGGCGGGGGGCTGCCGCCCCCCGCGCCCCCTGCCCAAAGGGGGGCACGCCCCCCTTTGGAAACCCCGTGGATATTTGGGGCACAAAGAAGCCCTATTCGGCTGCGACCGTGAAGACCGGTTCCATGCCGGCCAGGATCTCGGCCGAGAGATGGCACTTCACCTGATGGCCGCCGCCCACGTCGCGCAGCGGCGGCATCTCGGTCTCGCAGATCCCGCCCGGAACCTGCGATTTCCAGCGGCAGCGGGTCTGGAACGGGCAGCCGGGCGGCGGGTTCACCGCCGAGGGGATGTCGCCTTCCAGCACGATGCGCTTCTTCTCGATCCGCGTGTCGGCGATTGGCACGGCGGACAGCAGCGCCTCGGTATAGGGATGATAGGGCGGCGCGAAGACCTGATCGGTGGTGCCCAGTTCGACGACATGGCCCAGATACATGACCAGCACCCGGTCGCTGAGATAGCGCACGATGCTCAGGTCATGGCTGATGAACAGCAGCGTCGTGCGGTTCTTGCGCTGGATATCCATCAGGAGTTCGGTGACGGCCGCCTGCACCGAGACATCGAGCGCCGAAACCGGCTCGTCCGCGATCACCACCTTGGCGTTGCCGGCGAAGGCTCGGGCGATGCCGACGCGCTGTTTCTGCCCGCCCGAGAGCTGGCGCGGCATCCGATTGGCGAATTCGCGCGGCAGTTTCACCAGATCGAGCAGCTCCAGCATGCGCTGCTGACGCTCGGCATCCGACGCGCCGACGCCGAAGATCTCGAGCGCACGGACGATCTGGCGACCCACGGTCATCGAGGGGTTCAGCGTGTCGAACGGGTTCTGGAACACCATCTGCAGGGACGAAACGGTATCGGTGTTGCGGTGCTGGATCGGCGTCGATTGCACGTTTTCGTCGAAAAGCATGATCTGCCCGTCGGTCGCCGTCTCCAGCCCCATCAGCACCTTGGCGAAGGTCGACTTGCCGCAGCCGGATTCGCCGACGATGGCCAGAGTCTCGCCCTCGCGGGCGTCGAAGCTCAGCGTCTCGTTGGCCTTGACCACCTTGGTGTCGCCCCCCTTGAAGAGCGAAGAGGCGGCGACCTCGTAATATTTGCGCACATTCTCCATCGACAGCACCACCTCGCCGATATGCGAGCTGTCGTGCTGGACACCTGCCGCGATGGGGGCGTTCCAGTCGATCTCGTCGAAGCGGATGCAACGGCTGTCGTGGCGGGTGTCGCCCGCCACCGGCAGCATGGGGATCTCCTGCGCGTCGCAGCGGCCCTTTACGAAATAATCGCAGCGCGGGCCGAAATTGCAGCCCCGGGGGCGCTCGTGCGGGAGGGGGAAATTGCCGGGGATCGCCTTCAGCGGGCGCGAGGTCTTGTCGGCGCCGGGCAAGGGGATCGAACGGAACAGCGCCTGCGTATAGGGGTGGCGCATCTTGTCGAAAACATCGGTGATATTGCCGGTCTCGACCGCCTCGCCCGAGTACATGACGGTGATGCGGTCGCAGACTTCCATCACGAGGCCGAGGTTATGCGAGATGAACAGCATCGAGGTGCCGTATTTCGCGGCAAGGTCATTGACCAGATCGACGATCCCGGCCTCGACCGTCACGTCGAGCGCGGTCGTCGGCTCGTCGAGGATCAGGAGCGCGGGTTTCGACATCAGCGCCATGGCGATGACGATGCGCTGCTGCTGGCCACCCGACAACTGGTGCGGATAGGCGTCGAGGATGCGGTCGGGATCGGGCAGGCGCACGTCGGCCACCAATTGCCGGGCCAGGGCGCGGGCCTGCGATTTCGGCATCTTCTGGTGGATCATCGGCACTTCGGCCAGCTGGTCGCCGATCTTCATGGCCGGGTTCAGCGAGGCCATCGGCTCTTGATAGATCATGGCGATTTCCGAACCGCGGATCTGACGCAATTCTTCCTGGCTCATCGCCGTCAGGTCGCGCCCCTTGAAGCGGATCTTGCCGCCGACGATGCGGCCGTTGACGCCCAGGTCGCGCATCACGGCCAGCGCCACGGTGGACTTGCCGCAGCCGGATTCCCCGACCAGGCCCATCGCCTCGCCCTTCATCACCCGGCAGGAGAAATCCATCACCGCCGGGATCTCGCGCAGGCGGGTGAAGAAACTGATCGAGAGATTCTCGATTTCGAGGATCGGTTGGGTTTCGTCCCAGGCAGGTGCGTTTTCGGTCATCGGCTGGCTCCTGTGGCGGGCCGGGCAGCCGGGGGTTTCACACCCCCGGACCCCCGTGGCGTATTGTCGGCAGGATGAAGGGGCGCGGGGCGGCCCATCAATCCCTCAGGCTTTCTTCGCGCAGCCCGTCGGCCAGCAGGTTCAGGCCCAGGACGAGGCTCATGAGCGACAGCGCGGGCACCAGCGCGGGATGCGGATAGACGGTCAGCAGGCGCCGGCCGGCGTTGATGGTCGAGCCCCAGTCCGGGCTTTCGGGGCTCACACCCAGGCCAAAGAAGCCCAGCGTGCCGAGGAGGATGGTGGTGTAGCCGATGCGCAGGCAGAAATCGACGATCAGGGGCCCCCGGGCGTTGGGCAGGATCTCCCACAGCATGATGTACCAGGGCCCCTCGCCCCGCGTCTGGGCGGCGGCGACGTAATCGCGGGTCTTGATGTCGAGCGTGATGCCGCGGACGATGCGGAAGACGGTCGGCGCGTTGACGAAGACGACCGCGACGAAGACGTTCAGCAGGTTGGGCGACATCGACCAGAGCCCGACGGGATCGGCGTTGAACACCAACCCGACATAGGCCCAAGCGCCGACCGCCAGCACGATTCCGACGTAAAGGTTGCGCTTGGCGGGCTGGGTGAAGAAGCGCGCGTTGAGCAGCACCGTGACAAAGAGGATCGGCACCAGAAACAGGATCCCGGCCATGACGCGCGGGATCGGCGTCTCCTGGATCTCGGGCGCGACCAGCAGGAAGAAGAGCAGGATCACCGGGAAGGCCAGCACCAGATTGGCGAGGAAGGTGAGCCCGGTATCCAGCTTTCCGCCGAAATAGCCCGCGGGCAGGCCCAGCGTGATGCCGATCATGAACGAGATCATGGCGGCGAAGGGGGCGATGCGCAGCACCTCGCGCGCGCCCATCACCATGCGCGAGAAGACGTCGCGCGCCAGGCTGTCGCCGCCCAGAAGGTAATAGGGATACAGATCGCGCGGATCGCGCAGCGCCGAGCCGGGCACGGCATTGCGCATGCCGCTGACCTGCGACAGCGAGTCATGCGTGACGATGAAATTGGCGAACAGCGCCACGAACAGCCAGAACATGACGATGCCGAAGCCGATCATGCCGACCGTCGAGTCGAAGAGCTTGCCGTAAAGGCCAAGCCGGCGCTTGAAACGGATGGAGAGCGCATAGGTCAGGACCAGCGCGACCCAGACCGGCAGCAATTGCTGGGCGATGCGGGCGAGGATTTCGAACCAGCTCAGGGGCTCCATGGGCGGGTCTCTCCTTACGAAATCCGGATACGGGGATTGAGATAGACATAGCCCACGTCCGAGATGAGCTGGGTGACCAGGACCACGACCACCGCCACCACCGACGAGGCGAGCAGCAGTTCGATGTCGTTGTTGATGGCAGCCTCGTAGAGGGTCCAGCCAAAGCCCGGGTAGCTGAACAGCACCTCGGAGATGACGACACCGTTCAGAAGCCAGGGGATCTGCAGCATGATCACGGTGAAGGGGGCGATCAGCGCGTTCCGCAGCGCGTGCCGAACGACGATCTTGCCGAAGCTCACGCCCTTCAGCCGGGCGGTGCGGATGTATTGCTGCGTCATCACCTCGGTCATCGAGGCGCGGGTGATGCGGGCGACATAGCCCATGCCGTACAATGCGATGGTCAGCACCGGCAGGGTGAAATTCGAGAAGGTGATGTCGTCAAGCGCCGAGCGGGCGTTGCCCTGAAACAGGACCGGCCCGTCTATCCAGCCCCAGCTGACCAGGAGCGGCGAGAGGCCGACGGTCGAGGACGCCAGCAGCGCGATCAGCAGGACGCCCGAGACATATTCCGGCGTCGCGGTCGAGGCGATGGCGAAGGTCGAGAGCGCCCGGTCGGTGCGCGACCCCTCGCGCATGCCGGCCAGGATACCGACGATCAGCGCCATCGGCACCATGACCGCCAGCACCCAGAGCATCAACAGCCCCGTGGCGCCCAGCCGCGCGGTCAGCACTTCGGCCACGCCGGCCCGGAAGCGGGTCGAGAAGCCCCAGTCGCCCTGCAGGATGCCGCAGCGCTCGCCCGCGGCCTCGGCCGTCCCGCGCAGGGCCACGCAGCGCCCGGTCACGGTGCCGTTGTCCTCGGTGCGGACCCAACCGGGCAGCACACCCAGCCATTCGCCATAGCGCACCAGCATGGGCGAGGCGTAGCCGTTCCTTTCCAGCCATCGGTCGACCTCGGCATCGGTCATCCGGCTGCCGGCCTGGGTCTTGGCCAGCGTCTCCAGTTTGGCCGGCATGTTGGTCAAGGCAAAGACGATGATGGTCAGGCACAGCGCCGTGACCAGCATCAGCCCGATGCGCCGGAAAAGGAACAGCAACATGGCGTCTCCTGTGGCGGAGCGCAGCGTATGGGCTTACGCCCCTCGGCCGCAGCGGCGAAGGATGACCGGAAGAACCGGAAAGGGACCGATGAAGGCGAGCGGGGCGCACCTTTCGGCACGCCCCGCATCCCGGCTCACGAGAGCCAATACTTCACGTAATCGACCACGAAGGTCGGGTGCATCTCGGCGCCATGGACATTGGGCCGGGCGTTGCGGAAGATCGAGCGCCAGTAGGGCTGGATGAGCACGCCCTCCTCCTGCATGATCTCCTCGAGCCGGTGCATCACCTCGCGGCGGGCATCGGCATCGGCGATGCCGTTGGCCTGATCCAGCAGCGTGTCGAATTCCTCGTTCGAGAAGGCCGCCTCGTTCCACGGCACGCCCGTGCGATAGGCGAGGTTCAGGATCTGCACGCCCAGCGGGCGCATGTTCCATTCAGTGGCCGAGAACGGGTATTTCGTCCAGTCGTTCCAGAAGGTCGCGCCCGGCAGGATCGTCCGCTTGATGTTGATCCCGGCATCGCGGATCTGGGCCGCGACCGCGTCGCAGGTTTCGGCCTGCCAGGGCTCGTCGATCGAGATCAGCTCGAACTCGTAATCGCCAAGGCCCGCGGCCTCGATGGCCGCGCGCGCCGCCGCACCGTCCACCGTCAGGGGGGGCAGTTCGGCATATTCGGGATGGATCGGGCAGACATGGTGGTTTTCGGCCACGGTGCCCAGGTCGTTGTAGCCCAGTTCAAGGACGATGGCGTTCGACACGGCCAGCTGCAGGGCCTTGCGCACGTCCTTGTTGTTGTAGGGCTCGTTGTCCTGGTTGAAGCGCACGGCGATGGTCGCCGCGGTGACCGCCTCGGTCCGGGGCATGCCGATGGCATCGAAGATGTCGATGATATCGCCCTGCGCCTGGTAGTTGAGGTCGATCTCGCCCGATTCCGCCGAGGCGACCCAGGCCGCCGGGTCGTTGCCCAGGTCGATGAACTCGATCCGGTCCAGATAGGCGCCGTTGCCTTCGTTCCACCAGGTATGATCGGCGTTGCGCTCGACCACGGCGCCGATGCCGGGCTCGTAGCTGATCGGCAGATAGGGGCCGGTGCCGATCGGATTGGCGACCGGATCGTCGCCGGTGAACGAGGGATGCACCACCGCAGCCGGGTAATCCGCGATCGAGACCATCAGCGCGATATCGGGCTGGGTCAGATTGATGCGGACGGTAAGGTCGTCGACGATCTCGATCCCGCCCTCGCGCACTGCGTTGTTTTCCACCAGCGAGCCCATGCGGGTGGCCATCGAGTTGCCCTCGACCGAGGCATCGCACCAGCGCTCGAAGTTATGCGCCACATCGGCCGCGGTGAAATCGTCGCCGTTGTTCCACTTCACGCCCGGACGGACGCGCAGCGTATAGGTCTTGGCGTCGTCCGAGGCTTCCCAGCCTTCCAGCAGCACCGGCAGCAGCGTGCCGTCGCGCTGGTAATCGACCAGGTATTCCAGCCAGCCGCGGCAGGCATTGGCCAGTTCCGACCAGTCCCAGGTGCGCGGATCGCGCTGGGCCTTGATCGCCATCTGCATCTTCAGCGTGCCGCCCATGGTGGGGGTCTGCGCCTGTGCCGCCGACGGGGCGGCCATGCCGATGAGGCCATAGGCAGCCGGCGCGGCGATCCCGAGCGCGGTCGCCCGGGTGAGGAATTCCCGGCGGCTGAGCTTGCCCGCGCGGTAATCGCGCGCATAGACCTCTGCCGCCGGATGAACCCGGGCACCGGTGTCTTGGATAACGTCTTTCATCTGAGTCTCCCTGTTGGCGCGGTTGATCGGCGGCGACGTTGCGCAGCGCCCCGGCTGGTGCTTATGCGGCACCAAGGACCCTGCTTGCGCCGTCCTGTTTGCGACCCGTCCCTATCCAAACGCGACCCTCTCCGAATTACAACCCGAAAACGGGTGCTTCCGTGCCGGGGCGCACGGGCGGCGGCGCAGGGCCGCGCCCGGATCACTCGCGCGGGGCGCCCCCCTGAAAGGCATTCGCCACGCCATAATCGCAGGGCGCCTCCTGCATCTGCAGGTGGAGTGCATCGCCCGAATAGGGATGCGCCCGGGCGAGTGCCTCGTCAAAATCAATCCCCAGACCGGGGTGGCGCGGGACCGGGATATAGCCCTCCTCCACGCTCAGGCTGTGGCGGATCAGCGGCAGGTGGAAGGTGCCGCCGGTCTGGATCGTCTCGACCAGCAGCAGGTTCGGCAGCGTGGCGCCCAGCTGGATGTTGGCCGCCCATTCCACCGGCCCGGCATAGAGATGCGGCGCCACCTGGGCGCCGAAGGCCTCGGCCAGCGCCGCGATCTTTTTCGTCTCCAGGATCCCGCCCGAGCGTCCCAAAGCCGGCTGCAGGATCGAGGCTCCGCCCGACCTGAGCAAGGTCCCGAACTCGGCCTTGGTCGTCATCCGCTCGCCCGTGGCCAGTGGGATCCGCACCGCCTGCGCCACCTGCGCGAAATCCAGCAGGTTGTCGGGCGGGATGGGCTCTTCGTACCAGAGCGGGCTGTAGGGCTCCAAAGCCTGGCCCAGCCGAATCGCGCCCGAGGGGGTGAATTGACCATGCGTGCCGAACAGAAGATCGGCGCGGTTGCCCACCGCCTTCCTGATCGCCGCGCACATACGGACGCTGAGGTCGATATCCCAGAGCGCCGGCTGATGCCCGCCATGGATCGTATAGGGCCCGGCCGGATCGAACTTGATCGCGGTGAATCCCAGGTTCACGGCATCGAGCGCCGCCTCGGCCTGCATCTCGGGCGAGGTCCAGAAGGCGGCCGCGTCCATGCCGTCGAGCGGATAGAGATAGGTATAGGCCCGGAGCCGCTCGTTCATCAGCCCGCCCAGAAGGGCATGCACCGGCTGCTCCAGCGCCTTGCCCCAGAGGTCCCAGCAGGCGATTTCCAGCCCCGAGAAGGCGCCCATCACCGTCAGGTCCGGCCGCTGGGTGAAGCCCGAGGAATAGGCCCGGCGGAACATCTTCTCGACGTTCGACGGCGCCTCGCCCCGCATGTGGCGCTCGAAGACATCCTCGATGACCGCGACCATGGCCTTCGGGCCGACCGAGGCCGCATAGACCTCGCCATAGCCCGAGATGCCGTTGTCGGCGGTCAGCTTGACGATCAGCCAATAGCGCCCACCCCAGCCAGGCGGCGGTGTGCCGATGACGAAGACTTCCAGATCGACGAGTTTCATGAATCCCCCCTCTGGCTATGTAGGTGGGCAATATGGCCCATCCTGGCGGGCCGGCGCCCCCTGACAGATACGATGCTGGCGGCTAGGATCGTGCCCAATACTGCCCTGGGGATGCCGACATGCCCGCCCGACTCCTTGGCCCCGACGACCTCGCCCTGCTCCTCGGCACTGCGCCGGGGCTCTTCGACCAGCCGGTCGACCCGGTACAGGCGCAAGCCTTCCTCGCCGACCCCTTGCACCGCATCGCCGCGGTGCTGGAACAGGACGAAATCCTCGCCTTCGCCTCGGGCACCATCCTGTTGCACCCCGACAAGCAACCGTCGTTCTTCGTCAACGAAGTCGGCACCCGCGAGGGGCATCGTCGCCGGGGTCATGCCACGGCCGCGCTGAGAATATTGTTCGAGGCCGCCCGCCGCAGCGGCTGCCAGGGGATCTGGCTGGGCGCCGAAACCGACAACGACGCCGCCCGCGGCCTCTACCGGCGCCTCGGCGCGGACGAGATCGCCTTTGTCGGCTATGGCTGGGACGGCGCCTTTGACCTCGACTGACATCAGCGCTGCATCACGATGACATTGCGCAGGACATGGCCCTGCCGCGCATCGGCAATCGCCTGGTTGATCTCGTCGAACCGATAGCGCGCGGTGATCAGCTCCTCCAGCTTCAGCCGGCCCTGCCGCCACATCTCGACCAGATAGGGAATGTCCCGCTGCACCACTGTCGCGCCCATGAAACTGCCGGTCAGCCGCTGGGCCGTGGCAGCGACGATCACCGGCTCCACCTCCATCCGCGCGCCCGAGGGAGGCATGCCGACCATCACCACCTGGCCCCCCTTGCACGCGAGCGCAGGCGCCTGATTATAGGCGGCGATGGCCCCGACCGCCACGAAGACATGATCGGCGCCGCCCTCGGTCAGGCCCATGACCGCCCGGCGCAGGCCCTTCATGTCGGCCTTGAGCACATCGGTCGCACCGAATTCGGTGGCGGCGGCCAGCTTTTCCTCGGCGAGGTCGATGGCGATGATCCGCCCTGCCCCGGCCAGCCGCGCGCCCTGGATGGCGTTGAGCCCTACCCCGCCCGCGCCGATCACGACGACCGACTCGCCGGCCCGAACCCCGGCGGTGTTGATCACCGCCCCGGTCCCGGTGATCACCCCGCAGGCCAGCAGCGCGCCCAGCTCCATCGGCAGATCGTCGGGCACTTTCGCCACCTGGCTGGCATGCACGACGCATTCCTCGGCGAAACCGCCGGTGGCCAGCCCATGCTCGACGGTCGTGCCATCGGGCAGCTGCAACACGCCGTTGCCCCGGTCATAGGGCGCGGCGCAGAGGAAGGGCTTGCCGCCCCGACAGGCCCGGCATTGCCCGCAGGAACGGATCATCGAGACGACGACCGCATCGCCCGGGGCGAGGCCCCGGACGCCCTCTCCCAAGGCGATGATCCGCCCCGCCGCCTCGTGGCCATAGACGGCGGGCAGCTGGCTGGCCCAGATCCCGTCGATATAGCCCAGATCGGAATGGCAGATGGCGACGGCCTCGATGGCGACCTGAACCTCGCCCGGTCCCGGCGCGCGCAGCACCACCTCCTCGATCGTCAAGGGTTCGCCAAAGGCGCGGCACAGGGCTGCTTTCATGTCGGTTCTCCTTCTCCTGCCCCTGACAGACCACGCTCCTTGCCGCCGGGCAACCCCTCCGTCGCGTTGCCCCGGGGGCGACCGGGCAAGGGGGGCCTTCTGCCCCCCTCTTGGCCTGCGGCCAATTCACCCCCCGAGGATATTTGAGGCGCAAAGAAGTCGAAGAGCGGCGCCGGGACCGACGCGATCCGCCCGTCTCATCACTTTGCCAAAAATACGCCGGGGGGGCCGGGGGGCTGGCCCCCCGGGGTCGCAACAAGCGCCGCCCCCTCCGCGGCGGGAGGCGCGCGGGGTGGGCGGGTGGGAGCGTGCCTCCCGCCGCCCGGCGCCGGGGCGAAAGGCGGCTTGGCAATCCTCTGCCGGCGCAATATGATCAAATTATCCTGCCGGAGTTCCCATGCCCGCCGTTCCGCCCTCCCCGCCTGCCGGTCTCGATCCCCGGCGCCTCGCCGCCTTCCGGGCGCGCGAGGAGCAGCGCTTCGCCCGCGCCCGGCCTGTCACCCGCGCCCGTCTTGACGAAGGTGCCGAGGCCTGGCTCGCCGGCGTGCCGATGCATTGGATGCGCGACTGGCCCTCGCCCTTCCCGCTGGTCGTCCACCGGGCCGAGAAGGCACGGATCGAGGATATCGACGGCATCGAGATCGACGATTTCTGCCTGGGCGACACCGGCTCGATGTTCGGCCATTCCCCGGCGCCGGTTGCCCGGGCGATCCGCCGGCAGGCACGGCATGGGCTGACCTATATGCTGCCCTCGGAGGCGGCGCTGCGGGCCGGAGACCTGATCCGGCAGGTCTTCGGGCCGATGGTCTGGCAGGTGACGCTCAGCGCCACCGACGCCAACCGCCACGCCCTGCGGGTGGCAAGGGCCGTCACCGGGCGGCGCAAGGTGCTGGTGTTCAACGGCTGCTACCATGGCACGCTGGAGGATACGATGGTCGCCCTTGATGAAGGCCGCACGGTGGCGCGGCCGGGGCTGGTGGGCCAGGTCCTCGGCATCGCCGCCGAGGCGGTCTGCGTCGAGTTCAACGACCTTGCCGCCGTCGAGGCGGCGTTGGCCTCGGGCGAGGTCGCCGCGGTGCTGACCGAACCCGTGATGACCAATTCCTGCATGGTCCTGCCCCAGCCGGGTTTCCATGACGGGCTGCGCCAGCTCACCCGGCGCCACGGCACGCTTCTGATCCTGGACGAGACGCATACGCAAAGCTCGGGCCTCGGCGGCTACACCGCGCGGCACGGTCTGTCGCCCGACCTCTTCGTCATCGGCAAATGCGTGGCGGGCGGCATCCCGACCGGCCTCTGGGGCATGACGCCCGAGGTGGCGGCGCGGTTCGCCGCCTATGATCTGGACCGGCCCGAGGGGCATTCGGGCATGGGCACGACCCTTTCCGGCAATCCGCTGCAATTCGCGGCGCTGGAGGCGACGCTGGCCGAGGTCATGACCGGGGCGGCCTATGACCGCATGGAGCGGGGCGCCGCGCGCCTCGCCGCCGGGCTGGAAGCCGCGATTGTCCGCCATGCCCTGCCCTGGCACGTGGTCCGCGTCGGCGCCCGGGTCGAGTTCGTCTGCGCGCCGGGTCCTTTGCGTAACGGCACCGAGGCCGCCCGTGCCCAGGCGCCCGAGGTCGAGGCGGCGCTGCATCTGGGCCTGCTGAACCGGGGCTGTCTGATCGCACCCTTCCACAACATGATGCTGGTCTCGCCGGTGACGAAGAACCGCCAGATCGACCGGCTGATCGCCGCCTTCGACGAAATCCTGTCCGAGTTGACCCGATGACCCAGAACTGCCCCTCCGGCGCCACCCGCGCCGAGGCTGAAGCCTTTCTCGCCGCCCATCCCCAGATCCAGGCAATCGACATTCTCCTCCACGATTCCAACGGTATCGGGCGCGGCAAGATCATCCGCCGGCACGAGCTGATGTCGGTCTTCGAGGGCGGGCGGCATCTGCCGATCTCGATCCTGGGCCTCGATATCGTCGGTGAGGACGTGCACGAGACCGGGCTGATCTGGGACGCGGGCGACGGCGATCTGCGCGCCTGGCCGGTGCCCGGCACACTGGTGCCGCTGCACGGGACCGAGCCCGCGCGGGCCGAGATGTTCCTGGGTCAATATCACCTCGACGGCACGCCCATGCTGTCGGACCCGCGCCATGCGCTGGCCCGGCAGGTCGAGGCGTTGACGGAAAGGGGCCTCTACCCCTCGGCCGCCTTCGAGCTGGAATTCTTCCTGCTCGACCCCGAGCGCGACGCGATGGGCCGCGTGCAGCCGGCGCGGGATGTGCTGGACGGGCGTTTCTCGGCCAAGACCGAGGTCTATTCGGTCGATCAGCTGATCGGCATGCAGCCGCTCTTCACCGATATCTATGCCGGTGCCGCCGCCGCGGGGATCACCGCCGAGACGCTGATTTCCGAATATGCGCCAGGGCAATACGAGCTGACCTTGAAGTACCGCGACGATGTGTTGACGGCGGCCGACGACCTAGTGCGGCTGAAGCGGATCGTACGGGCGCAGGCGCGCAGACATGGCGTGGTGGCTTGTTTCATGGCCAAGCCCATCGCCGATTACGCGGGATCCGGGATGCATCTGCATGTGTCCCTGCGCGACGCAGGCGGCCGCAACGTCTTTGCCGAGGCGCCGGGCGCGGGCTGGACCGAGACGATCCGCCACGCCCTGGGCGGGCTGAAGCAGACGATGGGGGAATCGATGCTGGTCTTCGCGCCGCACGCCAATTCCTGGCGCCGCTTCGCCAGCCAGAGCTATGCGCCGGTCTCGCCGAGCTGGGGCGTCAACAATCGCTCGGTGGCGCTGCGCATCCCGGCGGGCGACCTGCGGGCGCGGCGGATCGAGCATCGGCCCTCGGGCGTCGATGCGAACCCCTATCTGGTGGCGGCCACCGTGCTGGCCGGCATCCGCAAGGGGCTGGACGAGCGCATCGACCCCGGCCCCGAGACGACCGGCAATGCCTATGAGGCGGAAACCGGGGACATGCCCCGCGACTGGCGCGCGGCCATTGAGGCGGCGACGGGCTCCGCCTTCCTGAAAGACGCGCTGGGGGCGGAAATGCACCGCACCTTCACCGCGGTGAAGGCGGCGGAATACGCACGGGTGGCGCGGACCATCGCCGATGTGGATTACGATCTGTATCTGCATCGGGTGTGAGCGGGGTTAACCTGGCTAGGTGACTCGGGAGCCCGGGGGGCTGCCGCCCCCGGATGAGTCAGAAGACGGGGGCTGCCACCCCCAGAGAATACGGAAGGCGGGGGGCTGCCGCCCCCCGCACCCCCCGCTTCAAGGAGGGTTTTCCACCCTCCTTGAAAATCCTCCCGAGGATATTTGACGCGCAAAGAAGGGCGCGGTTGACGGGCTTCGGGGCGCGTGATCCCTTGGTTTCATGCGCCTTGCCCTCGCCCTGATGTCGCTGCTGGCCGCGCCCGCCGGGGCGCAGAGCTGTCTGCCCGCGCACCTGCCGCCCGTCGCCGCCTGCGAGGGGGCGCGGCTGAGGGTCGCGGTGGTTGGCGATGTGCTGATCCATCAGGCGCTGGCGGTTCAGGGCTATGCGCGGGGCTTCGGCACGATCTGGGGCGCGGCCGAACCCTGGGTGAGGCGTGCGGATCTGGCGATCGCCAATCTGGAGGGGCCGGTGGCGCCCGGTCTGACGGCGGGGGGCGCGCGTCTGCCCGATCCGGGGCCGGTCTTCGACGGGCGGGTCCATACCGGCTATCCGCGGTTCAATTATCACCGGGCGCTGCTGCAGGACCTCGCCCGGGCGGGATTCGACGTGGTCACGACCGCCAACAATCACGCCCTGGACCGGGGCAGCGCCGGCGTGAACGCGACGCTGGAGGCGCTGGAGGCCGCAGGCCTCGACGCGGTAGGCAGCGGCGCACCGGGCGGGCCGCGCTGGCAGCCGCTCAGGCTGCGCAGCCCGGCGGGACGGCTGTCATTGCTGGCCTGCAGCTTTTCCACCAATGGCATCGCCGATCCCGGCCGCCAGATCGCCCGTTGCTACGACGACCGGGCGGGGCTCCTGGCCGCGGTCCGGGCCGAGGTCGCCTCGGGCGCCGGCGTGATCGTGCTGCCGCATTGGGGGCAGGAATACCAGACCCGGCCCGACAGCGCCCAGCGGTCGCTGGCGCGGGATCTGGCCCTTGCCGGGGCGATGGCGGTGATCGGCACCCATCCGCATGTGCCGCAGCCCTGGGAGGTGCTGGAAAGCCCGCTCGGCCCGGCACTGATCGTCTATTCCACCGGCAATTTCGTCGCGGCCCAGCCGCCGCTGGAACGCTCGACCGCGCCGATGGTCTGGCTGGAGCTTTGCCGCGGCGCGTCCGGGATGCGGGTCGGCGGCGCGGCCTATCTGCCGATGCAGATGAATTTCGAGCGCGGGCCGGTGCTGACCCTGCCCCGCCCCGGCGATGGTGCGCGGGCCGAGGCCGGTCTGGCGCTGCTCGACCGGCTGATCCCGGGGCGGGCGCTTGCGCCCGCTTGCCGGGATGCCCCCCGCAGCCCGGCGCCGCAGATGCCCCAAGACCGACCCTGACCCCGCTCAGCGCCGGACCATTAGCCGCGACAGCGCGTGGAAATGATAGGTCCCGGCATAGACTGGCCGGCCGTCGAGCCTGAGCCCCGGGCAAAGCTCGAACAGGAGCGGCAGGGCGCGCAGCATTTCCAGCCGGGCGAGCGGGGCGCCGACGCAGAAATGCAGGCCCGCGCCGAAGGAGAGATGCGTCTTGACCGGGCGGCCCGGGTCGAAACGCCCGGGCGCCTCGATCAGCGCCGGATCGCGGGCGGCGGCGGCCAGCATGACGCCGACCTGATCGCCCGGCTCGAAGACATGGCCCATCACCTCGATCCGCTCATAGGCCCAGCGGGTGAACATGTGCAACGGCGGGTCCCAGCGCAGGATCTCCTCCACCGTGCCCTCGCGCTTGTCGGGCGAGAGCCAGTCCTTCGGCCCGCCCTGCGACAGCACCGCCGCCACGCCGTTGCCGATGGCATGGACCGTCGCCTCGTGGCCCGCGTTCAGCAGCAGGATACAGGTCGAGATCAGCTCGTCGGTCGAGAGTTTCACACCCGCCTCCTCGGCCGCGATGAGCGAGGTGATGAGGTCGTCGCCCGGCGCGCGCCGCCGCTGATCAATATAGGCGCGCAGAAAGGCCGCGAATTCGGCGCTGGCCGTGGCGGCGGCGTCTTCCATCGCCCTGGTACGGCCCGCCTGATACATGCCGACCATGGCGTGCGACCAGGCCAGAAGCTGATCCTTCATCGCCTCCGGCACGCCCAGCAGCCGGGCGATCACCACCACCGGGATGACCTCGGCAAAGGTCGGCAGCAGGTCGAAGGGGCCTTCCGCGGGGAAGGCTGCGATCAACTTGCGGGCCAGCGCCTCGATCTCGGGGCCCATGCCCTCGATCCGCCGGGCGGTGAAGGCGCGCAGCACCAGCGAGCGCAGGCGGGTGTGGCGGGGCGGCTCCAGCTCCAGCATGGAATGCGCCTCGATGGCGTAGAAGGGCGCGGTATGGGGGGCGATGGGACGCTGTTTTTCCACAGGAATTTCGCGGCCGAAGCGGCGGTCGCGCAGGATCTGGTTGGCCGCGGCATGGCCGAAGACGCAGGGAAGGCCGTAATCCTCCCACCAGACCACCCGACCGGCGGCGCGGGCGCGGTCATAGAACGGATAGGGGTTCTGGACGAAAGCGGGATCGGTGGGCGATTGGCTGAGGCGCTGCATGGGTCTTCCGCGAGGCTGAAGGCCGGACGGTGCCCGCCCGTGCGCCCGAGGTCAAGCAAGCCCCCGCCAGCGCACAGAAAAAGCGGCGCCCGGTTGAACCCATCCGCGACGTCATCCGTCTTACCCGCATGAGCATCCCCCGTCGCCATCCGGCCCCGCCCCCGCCCCGGTCGCAATCCGGTTCGCTGCCCCTTGCACTGCCCGCCCTGTCCGTGAGGGGCGCCATCGCGCTGCTGGCCCTGGCGCTTCTGGCCGGGCTTTCGGTCATGGTGCCGGTCCGGGGCGAGGTGCTGGGCCTTGCCAGCGGCATCGCCGGCGTTCTGGCGGTAGCGCTGATCGTGCCCGAACCCGAGCGCCGCCCGCTGCTAGCGCTGGGCTGGGGCGCGCTCGCCTTCGCGCTGCCGGTGGCGGTGGTGCTGGCCCGACCCGGGCTGCCGCTCGGGCTGGGGCTCGCCTGTGGGGCGGCGGGGCTCTGGACGCTCTTCTGCCTCACGGCTGACCGCGTCCTGCCCCGCCCGTAAACGTCAGACCTTGGCCAGAGCGTCCAGCACCCGCACCCAGCTGCGGATCCCCTTGTGATAGGCCGAGAGGTTGTATTTCTCGTTCGGGGAATGGATCTGGTCATCATCCAGACCGAAGCCGATCAGCATGGCGTCCATGTCCAGCAGGTTCTGGAAATAGCCGGCAATCGGGATCGAGCCGCCGCAGCCGATGAAGGCCGCGGGCTTCGGCCATTCGTCGCTGAGCGCCTTGCGCGCCGCCTCGAAGGCCGGATTCTCGATGGGCATCGTCGTGGCGGGGCTGCCCTCGGGGTCATGGATCGCATAGCTGCAATCTGCGGGCAGACGGGCGGCGACATGCGCCTCCAGCGATTTCAGGATCGCCTGGGGATCCTGCGTGCCGACCAGACGGAAGCTGATCTTGGCTATGGCCTTGGACGGCAGCACGGTCTTGAACCCGGCGCCGGTATAGCCCGAGGTCATGCCGTTCACCTCGCAGGTCGGGCGCGACCAGACCATTTCCAGCACGGAACGCCCCTTCTCGCCCGCCGGCACCGACAGGCCCACGCCGCCCAGGAACCCTTCGGCGTCGAAGCCGAGGTTCTCCCATTGCGCCTTCTGCGCGTTCGAGAGTTCCGGCACCCCGTCATAGAACCCCTCCAGCGTGCAGGCGCCGTCCTCGTCATGCAGATCGGCGAGGATCTTGGCCATGACATGCGCGGGATTGCGCGCCGCGCCGCCGAACATGCCCGAATGCAGGTCCTTGTTGGGGCCGGTGATGGTCAGTTCCAGCTTGGCCAGCCCCCTGAGCGCCGTGGTGATGGCGGGCGTTTCGGGGTCGAACATGCCGGTGTCGCAGATCAGCGCGAGGTCGGCCTTTAGATCCTCGGCATGCGCCTTCATATAGGGCACGAGCGAGGGCGAGCCCGATTCCTCCTCGCCCTCGAAGAACATGGACACCTTGACCGGCAGGTTGCCATGCACCGCTTTCCAGGCGCGGCAGGCTTCGACAAAGGTCATCAGCTGGCCCTTGTCATCGGCCGCGCCCCGGCCGCGGATCACCTTGCCCGTGGGGGTGTCCTCGACCTGCGGGTCGAAGGGGTCGCGGTCCCAAAGGTTCAAGGGATCAACGGGTTGCACGTCATAGTGACCATAGAAGAGGACATGAATCGCCTCATCCGCGTCATTGTCGTCGTCATGCGCCACGACCATCGGATGTCCGGGCGTCACATGCTTGGCCGCGTCGAAGCCGAGTTCGGCCAGCGCATCGACCAACCAGTCGGCGGTGCGGTCGCATTCTTCCTTGAAGGCGGGATCGGTCGAGATCGACTGCAGGCGCAGCAAGCCCATCAGCCGGTCGAGCGACTCGTCCAGATGGGCATCGACATGCGAAAGAACGGGGGTAACGGCGTCGGAAGTCATGGGAAATCCCTGCTGGTTGCCCGGTCACCCTAGTCCCGGCGCCGCGCCGAAGTCCAGCCGGGCCGCGCGCCGCGCGGCTGGGGCGCGTTCAACCGAATGTGTGCGGCGGGCACGCCGCGCAAGGGGCTGCACCCCAACGGCAAACCCGGTATAGGAAACCACCCCGTCTTTCCGAGGAATCGCCATGTCGCACCGCTCTGCCCTCGTCCTTGCCAGCGTCTTCGCCGCCCTCGCCCTGCCTGCCGCGGCCGATCCCCTGGACGCGCGGACCGCTGCCGGGCAGCTCTATGCCGCCGATGCGGTCGAGGTGGCGCGCTACGACATGCCCGGTCTGTCGGCTCAGGAAACGGCGGCGCTGATGAGCGTGGCACAGACCCAGCGCTATTACGCGGCGGTCGCCTTCGCCCCCAATGCGGGCATCATGGCCGAGCCGACGGTGCTGGCTGCCAACTACCATTCGCCCGAGGCCGCCCGCGCCGCCGCGCTCAATGGCTGCAACGAACGCCGCCAGGGCGGACGGGCCTGCGCGCTGGCGCTTGAGGTCCGGCCGCAGGGCTGGCAGGCCCGGGCGCTGACGCTCTCGGCCGATGCGACGCAGGGCTTTGTCGACCAGTACCGCGCCGCCACCGGCAGCCGCGCTTTCGCCGCCTCGGGCACTTCGGGGCAATGGGGAATCGGCCAGGGCCGCAACGCCGCGACCGAGGCGATTGCCGCCTGCCGGGGGGACAGCGCTGTTTCCGATTGTGCCGTGGTGATCGCGGATTGACGGAAAAACATGCGAATGCGACGGGGTGCGACACTTTTTTGAATTGATCCAGGTCATGGTTCTATCGCATTCAAACATGCATAGAACGCCCAGCTTTCGATTTGGGCCCGACAATCGCCGCCTCGACTTCGCATCGACCGGGACCCAGCAGGACGCCAGGAGAGACACTTGACCTACGATTCCGCCCTCGACACCGCCCTGCAGCGCCTGCACGACGAAGGCCGCTACCGCACCTTCATCGACATCGAGCGCAAGAACGGCCAGTTCCCGCATGCGGTCTGGACGAAAGAGGACGGGTCGCAGAAGGACATCGCCGTCTGGTGCGGCAACGATTACCTGGGCATGGGACAGCACCCGGTGGTTCTGGCCGCCATGCACGAGGCGCTGGATGCGACCGGCGCCGGGTCGGGCGGCACGCGCAACATCTCGGGCACCACGGTCTACCACAAGCGGCTCGAGGCCGAACTGGCCGACCTGCACCAGAAAGAGGCGGCGCTCGTCTTCACCTCGGCCTATATCGCCAATGACGCCACGCTTTCGACGCTGCGCGCCATCTTCCCGGGCCTGATCATCTATTCGGATGTGCTGAACCACAATTCGATGATCGAGGGGATCCGCAAGAACGGCGGTGAGAAGCGCATCTTCCGTCACAACGACGTGGCCCATCTGCGGGAATTGCTGGAGGCGGACGATCCGGCGGCGCCGAAGCTGATCGCCTTCGAATCGATCTATTCGATGGATGGCGATTTCGGCCCGATCGAGGCCTTCTGCGACCTGGCCGACGAATTCAACGCGCTGACCTATATCGACGAGGTGCACGCGGTCGGCATGTACGGCCCCCGCGGTGCCGGCGTGGCCGAGCGTGACGGGCTGATGGACCGGATCGACATCATCAACGGGACCATGGCCAAGGCCATCGGCGTCTTCGGCGGCTATATTGCCGCGAGCGCGAAAATGGTTGATGCCATAAGGTCTTACGCGCCGGGCTTCATCTTCACCACCTCGCTGCCGCCGACGGTGGCCGCCGGTTGCGCCGCCTCCATCGCCTTTCTCAAGACGGACGAGGGTCAGGCGCTGCGCGACAAGCAGCAATTGCATGCGCGGATCCTGAAGATTCGCCTCAAGGGGCTGGGTCTGCCGATCATCGACCATGGCAGCCACATCGTTCCGGTGCATGTCGGCCATCCGGTCCATTGCAAGCTGATCTCGGACATGCTGCTTGACCGCCACGGCATCTATGTCCAGCCGATCAACTTCCCCACCGTGCCCCGCGGGACCGAGCGTCTGCGCTTCACCCCCTCGCCGGTGCACGATCCCAAGGAAATCGACCGGCTCGTTGCCGCCATGGACCAGCTCTGGGCCCATTGTGCGCTGAATCGCGCCGAACTCTCCGCCTGACAACGCCTTATGCTTCAATTGCTTTTCAGGATCTGCTAAACCTGACTTCAAGAGGTCGTTACGAGGCGACTCGCACCCGTTCATCCCGACGCGGTTCGAGACTTCGGTATAAGCGACCCGAGAAGAGCAGGCGGTCAAGGGACGGGGCAGATGATCTGGCGCAAGGAACAGCCTCCGGCGCAGCACGATGAAGGTCCACGCGGGTTCGATGATTTCGAACTCCGGCTGGGTGATGTGCTGCGCGGTGAGAGGGCAACACTCGGCAAGTCGCTTCTGGACGTGCAGCGCGAGCTGCATATCCGCGCGACCTATATCGCCGCCATCGAGAACGGCGATCTTCAAGCCTTTGAAACACCAAGCTTCATCGCCGGTTTCGTGCGCTCCTATGCACGCTATCTCGGCATGGAACCCGAATGGGTCTACGAGCGCTTCTGCCTCGAACACGGTTTCCAGGTCTCGCACGGGATGTCCGGTTTCGCGAATTCCGCGCCCCGTCAGCCGCGTCCCGAACCCGTCGAACAACGCGGCGGTGCGCTGAAAGGTGTCGGCATCCTGCCCGATCCCGAACCCTTCTGGCGCCGGATCGAACCCGGCGCGCTGGGCTCCGTCTCGGTGCTGCTGGCGCTGATCCTGGGCCTTGGCTATGCCGGCTGGACCGTCCTGAAGGAAGTACAGCGCGTGCAGGTCGCCCCGGCCGATGTGGTTCCCCATGTCGCCAGCGACATCAACCCGCTCGCGCCCGAGATGCGCCACAGCTCGGGCGCTCTGGCCGCGAACGAGACCGATCCCCTGTCGGGCGCCGGAACCGCACCGCTGCCCACCGTGACCGGCACCCAGGATACGGCCGAGGAGACGCCGCCCTCCGGTGCCGAAGGCCGCGTGCGGATCGCCCGCGCGCCCGCGCTCGACGTGCCGGTCCTGGTGCCGCGCGACGGGCCGATCGCCGCCATCGTGCCGGACACCACGATGCCCGCCGTGACCCAGGCCAGCGCCGGGGCCTCGACCGATGCCGCGGTGATGGAGGCGCTGGCCGCCGCCTCGACCGAGCCCGCTGCCCCGCAGGTGGTCGGCGCCGGTCCCGATACGGTGGAACTGCTGGCCGTGCGCCCCTCGTGGCTGCGCGTCCGCGCTGCCGACGGCACGGTGATCTTCGAGCGGATCCTTGACGCGGGCGAACGCTACACGATCCCGCAGACGGATCAGCCGCCGACCCTGCACGCGGGCAACTCGGGCTCGGTCTATTTCCTGATCAACGGTCAGGCCTATGGACCCGCTGCGCCGGGCGCCCAAGTGGTGCGCAATGTGGCGCTCGACGCCCAGGCGCTGCGCACCGACTTCCAGGTCGCCGATCTGGGCCGCGATCAGGACCTGGCCGTCTTCGTCGCCCAGCTGCAGCAGTAACGATCCCGACATTCCGCCAAGGCCCGCGCCCCTGCGCGGGCCTTGTGCGTTTGCCGCATTGCCCTGCCCCGCCCGCTTGCTTATCTCAGGGGCAGCTCCGAACGAGGATCCCGTCCCATGTCGCTGAACCCGATCCGCCCCTGGCGCAACATCGAACGCCGCAAGTCGCGCCAGATCATGGTCGGCCGCGTCCCCGTGGGGGGCGATGCGCCGATCTCGGTGCAGACCATGACCAATACCGACAGTTCGGACGTGAAGGCGACGCTGGCCCAGGTCATCGCCGCGGCCGAGGCCGGGGCCGATATCGTCCGTGTCTCGACCCCCGACGAATCCTCGACCCGGGCGCTGCGCGAGATTGTCCGCGAAAGCCCGGTGCCGATCGTCGCCGACATCCATTTCCACTACAGACGCGCCATCGAAGCCGCCGAGGCCGGCGCCGCCTGCCTGCGCATCAACCCCGGCAACATCGGCTCGACCGACCGGGTGCGCGAGGTGATCAAGGCCGCCCGCGACCACGGCTGTTCCATCCGCATCGGCGTCAATGCCGGCTCGCTGGAAAGGCACCTCCTGGACAAATACGGCGAGCCCTGCCCCGATGCGATGGTGGAATCCGGGCTCGACCATATCAAGATCCTGCAGGACAACGATTTCCACGAATTCAAGATCTCGGTAAAGGCTTCGGACGTCTTTCTGGCCGCCGCCGCCTATCAGCAACTGGCCGAGGCCACCGACGCCCCCATCCACCTGGGCATTACCGAAGCGGGCGGCTTCGTCTCGGGCACGGTGAAATCGGCCGTGGGGCTGGGCAACCTGCTCTGGGCCGGGATCGGCGACACGATCCGCGTCTCGCTCTCGGCCGATCCGGTGCAGGAGGTGAAGGTCGGCTACGAGATCCTGAAATCCCTGGGTCTCAGGACCCGGGGCGTGCAGATCATCTCTTGCCCCAGCTGCGCGCGGCAGGGCTTCGACGTGATCAAGACCGTGGAAATCCTGGAAGAGCGCCTCTCGCATATCAAGACGCCAATGAGCCTCAGCATCATCGGCTGCGTGGTCAATGGCCCCGGCGAGGCGCTGATGACCGATATCGGTTTCACCGGCGGCGGCGCGGGCTCGGGCATGGTCTATATGGCGGGCAAGCAGGACCACAAACTCTCGAACGAGCGGATGGTCGATCATATCGTCGAGCTGGTCGAAAAACGCGCGGCCGAAATCGACGCCCAGAACGCTGCCACCACCGGCTGAGGCTTGGCGTCGGCCCGGCGCCATGGCAACCTCGCCGCTTCAGGGAGGTGCCCATGCTGTTCATGGTGATCGAGCGGTTTCAGGACAATGACATGGTGCCGGTCTATCAGGCGCTCGAGGATCGCGGGCGCGGCCTGCCGGAAGGGCTCGACTACGTCGACAGCTGGGTCGAAGCGAATTTCGGCCGCTGCTTCCAGCTGATGCGCTGCGATGACCTCACCCTGTTGCAACGCTGGGTGCTGCATTGGCGGGGCCTAGGCGCCACGATGGAGATCGTGCCGGTGGTCCCCTCGGCCCAGACCCGTGCCGTCGTCGCCCCCCACCTCGGCCCCCGCAACGGCTGAAAAAAGAACGCCGCGAGAGGGAGGTCTCGCGGCGCAGACAGGACCGGATGCAGGGAGGTGCCTCCGGAAACGGGAGTTGAAGATCGGACATCGGCCCGGCCCTTCATCGTTGGGTATAACCGTTGCAGCCGCATCGAACCTTGATCTGGATCAAGCGCCAGCCCGAAGATTCCGCGCGCCTGTTATGCGGCGGTTAACTGCCTTCCCTCACCCTGAGGCCAAGCAGAACGGAATCGCCATGACCCAGGACCTCGCGCCCATTTCCTTCGACGCGCTCGCCGCCGCGGCCGATCCGCCGCCCTCGCATGCCCATGCCCGCTCGGGCCGAAAGATCCCCGCCCTGACCGGCAAGCAGAAGGCCGCCATCCTGGTGCGGCTGCTGATCGCCGAGGGGGCGGATATCAAGCTTTCGTCCCTGCCCGAGGAGATGCAGACAAGTCTCACCGAAACCATCGCCCAGATGCGCCTTGTCGACCGCGACACGCTCAGCGCGGTGGTCGGCGAATTCGTGGAAACGCTGGAACAGGTCGGGCTCAGCTTCGCGGGCGGCCTCGGCGGCGCGCTGAAGGCGCTGGATGGCAAGCTCAGCCCCGGCGCAAGCTCCCGGTTGCGGCAGCGGGCGCGCGATGGCATCGACCCCTGGGAACGCATCGCCCAGACGGATTCGGCCACGCTGCTCAATGTGCTGGAACCCGAAAGCGCCGAAGTGGCGGCGGTGGTCCTATCCAAGCTCTCGGTCAGCAAGGCCGCGGAATTGCTGGGCAAGATGCCGGGCGAAAGGGCCCGCCGCGTGGCGTACGGCGTCTCCCTGACGGAAGGGATCGCGCCCGAGATGGTCGCGCGCATCGGCGCCTCCATCGCCCGCGAAATCGACGGCAGGCCGTCCCGCGCCTTCCCCGCCGCGCCCGCCGCGCGGGTCGGCGCAATCCTCAATTCGACCACCGCCGTGGTGCGCGACACGCTGCTCACCGGACTTGAGGAAGATGATCGCGATTTCGCCGACGGGGTGCGCAAGGCGATCTTCACCTTCGCCAATATCCCCGACCGGCTGAACCCGCGCGACGTGCCCCGGGTCCTGCGCGAAGTGTCGCAGGCCGACCTTATCGTCGCGCTCGCCGCCACCCTGCCCGCGCCCGACAGCCTCGATGGCCAGGCCGCGACCTTCCTTCTGTCGAACATGTCGCAGCGCATGGCCGCCACCCTCAGGGACGAGGCCGAGTCGCGCGGCCGCATCAAGGCGAAGGAGGCCGAGCAGGCGCTCTCGGCCGTTGTCACCGCCGTCCGCAACCTGGTCGAGGCGGGCGAAATCACCCTGCGCAGCGACGAGGAGGAGTGAGGGGCAGGCCGCTCACGCCACCTGCCCCGCTGCCCAGCCCGACGACCAGGCCCATTGGAAATTGTAGCCGCCCAGCCAGCCGGTCACATCGACCACCTCACCGACGAAATAAAGGCCCGGCACCGACCGCGCCTCCATCGTCTTTGACTCGAGCGCGGCGGTATCGACCCCGCCCAGCGTCACCTCGGCGGTGCGCCAACCCTCGGTCCCCGCGGGCGTCAGCTGCCAGCGGTGCAGCGCCTCGGCCAAGGAGGCCAGCGCCGCCTTGGATTGCACGGCCAGCTTGCCTGACAGCCTCGCCCGCGCCACCACCGCCCGCGCCAATCCCTCGGGCAGGTCCAGCGCATTGGGCAGATCGCGCGCGCCCCGCTCGGCCCGCGCCGCGCTGGCCTCGGCGGCGATGTCGCGCCCTGCCGCCAGGTCGACGGTGATCGCCTGCCCCTCGCGCCAATAGCTGGAAATCTGCAGGATCGACGGCCCCGAGAGTCCGCGATGAGTGAAAAGCAGGCCCTCGCCAAAGCTGATGCGGCTGCCCGCCAGGCCGACCCGCGCCTGAACGGCGAGGCCGGCCAGCGCCTTCATTCCGTCAAGCTGCGCATCGGTGAAGGTCAGCGGCACCAGGCCCGGACGCGGCTCGATCACCGGCAGGCCGAAGCTGCGGGCGATGTCATAGCCGAGCCCCGTCGCCCCCATCTTGGGGATCGACCGGCCGCCGGTCGCCACCACCAGCGCGGCGGCCTTCAGCGGTCCCTGGTCGGTCGTGACCACGAATCGCGGCGCCACGTCTTGCACGGCGACGCCCAGTCGCAACTCCCCCCCGGCTGCCACCAGGTCGCGCACCAACAGGTCAACGATCTGCCGGGCCGAACCGTCGCAGAACAGCTGCCCCAGCGTCTTCTCGTGCCAGGCAATTCCGGCCCTGTCGACCCGGGCGATGAAATCGTGCTGCGTGAAACGCCGGAGCGCGGATAGCGCGAAACGCGGATTGGCCGAGAGGAAACGCTCGGGCGCGATATGCAGATTGGTGAAATTGCACCGCCCGCCGCCCGAGATGCGGATCTTCTCGCCCGGCGCGCGCGCGTGGTCCAGCACCAGCACCCGGCGCCCGCGCCGCGCGGCCTCGATCCCCGCCATCAACCCAGCCGCCCCGGCGCCGAGCACGATCACATCCCACATCGCCGAGTCTCCGCTTTCCGGCCCCTCTACCGCGCCGGACGCGCCGCGCAAAGCGGCGATCGACAGCGACGGCCGCGCAGAACGTCCCGGACGGGTTGACCGAGCGGCCGGAATCCCGTGTTGCCAAGGGCTTGCATGACAATCTGTCGGCACGTGAAGGTTTTTTTCCATCCCCCCCTTGCGGGGCGAAAACCCATTGGATAAACACCGCCGCAGTTGGGGCGTGGCCAAGTGGTAAGGCAACGGTTTTTGGTACCGTGTACCGTAGGTTCGAATCCTACCGCCCCAGCCATTCCGTTTTATGAGACGATTTCAATCGCTTGGTGCGCAGTGCGCTTTGCGCCCGGTGCCGCCGGGTCGCGCCGCAGGGGCCGCGCTTCCAGGATGGCGGGTTCGCGGGCCGCGCTAATCTGTCGACAACGGTGAAAGGTGGATGGCGCGAGGCGAGGTTTCGACATCGCCCGTCGGTCGCCACCCTCGCTCGAGGCCGCTCCGCCCGGTCGATGCCCCTGCCACCCGCGAATTCCTGCGTTGAAATCGCTTACTTGGCCAGACACCAGAAATCGCGTACTTGGCCCGGCACCGCAACGCATTTCCGCGAGGCGCCGATGCTCGGCTTCGCCCCCTCCATTCGGCTCAGCAGGGCAGATCGGCACCCGAGGCTTGGAAGGATGACCTGCGGCGGGTCGCCGGGATGCCCGATCCTGTGGCGGAGCAAGGCCTCAAGCCGCTTCTGCCGGATCATCCGAAGCAACCACAGGTCAGCCGTCAGCGAAACAGGTCAGCCACCGGCCACCCTTGCCGTGTCCCCCTGGCATCACGCGGCAGCGCGGCGTCCGCCCCTTGGCGCTGTGCCAGACCTGTTCGGGATCTCGGCCGCAAGGCTGTTGCGCGGGGCAGTCCCGTCCAGGCGGAAGTCGCGCAGCAGGTCGGCGAGGGCGGTCGAACGCTGACGCAGTTCGTGGATCGCAACCGTGGTCTGCTGCACCATCGCGGCGTTCTGCTGGGTGACGGTGTCGAGCTGGCTGACGCCCACGTTGATCTCGGTCACACTATGCGCCTGATCGTCGGCAGCCTGCGCGACCTCGGTCATCAGCACAGCGATATCGTCCACTTGCCCTGAGAATTGCGACAAGGCCTCGCCCGAGCGGCGCACCAATTCGACCCCGTGATCGACTTGCTGGGTGCTGCCGCTGACCAGTTCCTTGATCTCGCGCGCGGCATCGGAAGAGCGCTGGGCCAGCGCCCGCACTTCGGTGGCGACCACCGCAAAGCCGCGCCCCGATTCGCCGGCACGCGCCGCCTCGACCCCGGCGTTCAGGGCCAGAAGGTTGGTCTGGAAGGAAATGTCGTCGATCAAGGTGATGATCTGCGCGATCTGCGACGAGCGGTTCTGGATGGCGGCCATCGCCTCGATCGCCTCGCGCACGATGGGCTCGCTGATCTGGGCCTGCTCCTGCGCGCCGCGGGCGATCCGCTCGGCCTTTCGGGCGTTGCTCGCCGTCTCGGTCACCCGGGCGCTGATCTGCTGCAGCGCAGCCGCGGTTTCTTCCAGCGTCGCGGCCTGGGTTTCGGTCCGCTGCGACAGGTTGTCGGCCGAACCTGCCATTTCGTCGCTGCCCTCGCGGATCTGGCCGGCCGACAGGATCACCGAACTGAGCGTCTGCCGGAGCGCCGCCACGGTGTCGTTGTAATCGGCGCGCAACGGCTCGTATCGTTCATCGAAAGCGGTGTCGATCACGGTGGTGAGGTCGCGACGGGAGAGGGCATTCAGACCGTCGCGCAGGGCTGCAACCACACGGATCTGCATCTCGCGGTCGCGGTCGCGCGCCTCTTCGTCGTCGCGGGCGATGCGCAGCCGGTCACGCAGGTCCGCGACATGGCGGGCGAAATCGCCGATTTCGTCATTGCGGTCGAGGGCGGTGATCGGCAGGTCGTAGCGGCCCTGCGCCAGATCCTCGAGCGACTTCGCCAGATGCTGCATCGGCGCCGAAATCATCCGCCGGACGATGACAATGGCGCAGGCCATCATCACCGCGAGGATCACGATGGCGGTCGCGATATTGGCCAGATCGCCCGCATGGGCCCGTTCGACCGCGCGGGCCGTGCCCCAGCGGGTGGCGACCCCGCCGACGCGGGTGTCCGGGGAGCCGGCGCCGACGGGACCCGCCAGATCGAACCCCGTATCATGCGGGGCCAGCGTGGGTTCGCCCGCGGCAGCGGCGGCCTGGCGCAACGCGTCGATGAGGACGGGATCGCTGGTGCCGGTCGCGCCGAGCAGGCTGCCGTCTGCCCCGGTGACGACGACCGCCGTCACGTCGCCGTCGCTCATGGCGACCATTTCGTCGATCAGGGACTGGATGCGCGGCGCATCGCCGAATCGCACCGGGTTCATCGCCCGGGCGGCAAACCCGCTGACAGATGCCTCGGCCTCGTCCTGCAGCGCCGCGGTGGCCAGTCTCTCGGATTCCCGCATCGAGAAGAAGATATTGGCGCTGACCACCACACTCGTGGCCAGGAACACCAGCCCGGTGACCTTGACGAAGAGCGAGGCCCTGAGCGCGGGTCGATGAAGGCGGAGACGTCCGGGAACCCAGACCATGGCAGAACCTCCTAGGCGGGAGTTACTGGATCAATTCGGCATCCACGCCGACGGTCATGGCCCCGACCATCTCGCCATTCGCCGGATCGACCAGCGGGAACGAGATCTGGCCCTGATAGCGCCCGGTCGATTCGTCATACTCGACCTCGCTCACGTGCAGCGACCCGGGGCCCTGGCCGTAGGTTTCGGTGAACTTGGCCTCATCGCCCTGCCACATGTCCGAGGTGATGCCGGTCACCGCGACATTGAGGCCGGCCGCGTCCATCAGGATCACCTCGGTAATCCGCCCGCCCGAGGCATCGACCTGGCCGCGCAGGAAATCTGCGGCCGGATTGCGCAGGATCGGGGCGATGGTCGGCTGGTCGGCATGGCCGATCTCGGCCTGCCAGCTGCGATCGAGGGCAGCGACCTGATCGGCGGAAAAGACGCGGGTGGTCGCGTTCTGCGCGCGGACGGCGCCGATCAGCACCGGGTCATTCGCCCAGGCGGTGAGACTGGTCTGGTAATAGCCCTGCAAGGCCTGGTGGAAATCCTGACCGGCGGCGGGCATGCCCCAGGTGACCGCGGCCAGCGCGAGCGCAACACGTCTCATACTGATACTCCTCAACGGGTCCGCCGGAGGGCGGCGAGACTCGCACGGTAGAATCGAAGCTTTGACGGCCCGTTAATGCGCCCCTGCCCCGCTCAGGCGTCGTCGAGAACGATCACATCCGCCGCGGCGATGCTGACCTCGGTGGCCGCGCCCAGGGGCGGCGGCGGGGTGTCGGGGCGGTTGAACGTGTCGAGCGACAGGCTCGTGCCCCCGGCCTCGACCCGGATGCGGATGACGGAGCCCAGGAAATGCACCTCGGCCACGCGGGCGGGCAGCACGATATCGCCCTGCGCGCGCCCCAGATGCAGCGCCTCGGGCCTGAGTGCCAGCGTGACCGCGGCGCCGGCCGGCCGCTCGATGGCGCGGCCCAGCGTGACCTCGCCTTCGGCCAGCGACACGCGGCCGGTCGCCGGGTCCTGCAGCCGCCCCTCCAGCATGCTCAGCGTGCCGACGAAATTGGCGACGAACCGGGTGCGGGGCCGGTTGTAGATCTCCAGCGGGCGGCCGGTCTGTTCGGCGATCCCGCCATTCATGACCACGATCCGGTCCGAGATCGACAGCGCCTCCTCCTGGTCGTGGGTCACGAAAATGGTCGTGATTCCCAGCCGTTGCTGAATTTCGCGAATCTCCGTGCGCAGGCTGACGCGGATCTTGGCGTCCAGCGCCGACAGCGGTTCATCCAGCAGCAGGACCTGCGGACGGGGCGCCAGCGCGCGCGCCAGCGCCACCCGCTGCTGTTGCCCGCCCGACAGCTGGAACGGATAGCGCGCGCCCAGATCCGGCAGGCCGATCAGCGCCAGCATCTCGGCCACACGACTTGCCGCCTCGGCCTTGGGCACCCCTGCCACCTTCAGGCCGAAGCCCACATTCTCGGCCACCGTCAGGTTCGGAAACAGCGCATAGGCCTGAAACACCATGCCGATGCTGCGCTGGTTCGGTTTCAGCCCGGTGATTGCCTTGCCGTCCACGGTGATGGCGCCGCTGTCGGGCGTCTCGAACCCCGCGACCATGCGCAACACGGTGGTCTTGCCGCAGCCCGAGGGGCCAAGGAACGAGACGAATTCGCCCTTGTCGATGCCAAGGTTGAAGTCCTTCACCACGCGCATCGCGCCGAAGGATTTTTCCAGATGGGAAAGGTCGAGGAAGGCCATCAGCGTGCCACCCTGTTGTGTTTCGAGAATCGGGTGACGAGCTGGATCAGCCCCATGCAGGCCCAGGTGATGGCGAAGGCGATCACCGCCAGCGCCGCGGGCTCGTAGGCGCGGTTGGCGCCCAGAAGCTGCATGTAGGGGCCGAAGGCCGGGCGGTCCAGCAGCGCCGCCATGGTGAATTCGCCGATGACGATGGCGAAGGTGAGGAAGGCGCCGGACAGGACTGCGCCCAGCACATTGGGCAGGATGACACGCGCCAGGATCGTGACCCAGCCGGCGCCCAGGGATTGCGCGGCCTCGGTCAGGGTGGCGACGTCGATGGTTCTGAGCCCCGTATCCACCGCGCGGTACATATAGGGCAGCGCCAGCACGGTATAGCCGAACATCAGCAGCATGTTCGTTCCGGTGACCGAGCCGGTCAGCGGCAACCAGCTGGAGGTGTTGTAAAGGCGGATATAGCCGAAGACGACAACGATCGAGGGGATGACCAGCGGCAGCAGGGTGATGAACTCGACCCAGGGCCTGAGGCCGGGCAGTTTCAGCCGCACCCAGAAGGCCGTGGGCACCACCAGCAGCACACCGCAAAGGATGGTCAGCACCGCCATCATCACCGAATAGCCGAAGGTCGCCTGAAAGCGCGGGTCGGCCAGCACGGTCGCATAGGCGTCGAAGGAATACTCGCCCCGCCGCATCTTCAGCGAGAATTCGGTCATGCCGTAGAGCGGCATGAGGAAGAAGGCGATGCCGATCAGCAGCGCGCCCCAGGACCAGAGCCGGGTCATTTCAGCCACCTCTCGGAGCGGGCGCGCAGCACGATATAGAGCGCGTTGGCGAGCCCGGTGATGACGATCATGCCGAAGGCCAGCGCATAGCCGAGGTTCGGTGAGCCCAGCACGTCGCCCCTGATCTGCGCATAAAGCAGGATCGGCGCGATGTTCAGCGAAGGCCCGGTGAGCGCAATGGCGGTGGCGACGGCGCCGAAGGCATTGGCAAAGAGCAGCGCCATGGTGCCGAGGATCGAGGGGAAGAGGATCGGGAAGGCCACGATGCGCCAATATTGCCAGGAGGTGGCGCCGAGGATCGAGGCCGCCTCGCGCCATTCGCGTTTCAGGCCCTCCAGCGCCGGGGTGATGATCAGGATCATCAGCGGGATCTGGAAAAACAGATAGGTGATGACCAGGCCCAGCGTGCTGAGCAGGTTGAAGCCCATGAGCCGCAGGTTGATGCCGAATTCGTGCCGCAGGTAGAGGGTGATGATCCCCGCCGGGCCGATGGTGGCGATGAAGGCAAAGGCCAGCGGGACGCCGGCGAAATTCGACGCGACGCCCGAGAAGGTCAGCAGCGGATTCTTCACCCAGCGCGGGCCGGCCCCCACGGTGACAGCGGCGGCCATGGCAAAACCCACCGCGCAGCCGATCAGCGCCGACCAGAAGGCGATCTTGATCGACACCCAATAGGCGGACAGGATCGTCGGCGTGTTCAGCGCCAGGATGTTGCCGAAGGTGAAGCCGCCCTCGGGCGCGCGGAACGCGCCGACGACGATGTAGAGCGTCGGCAGCAGCAGGAAGAGACCGACGAAGACGAAGAACGGGACCACGCCCAGCCAGGTCAGCGGCAGGCCGGTCCTTGCGCGTGGTTGCGCCATGGGCTTCTCCCCGGGGATCGGGGGACCGGCACGGACCGGACCCCCGAGGTTTCGCTTATTCGACGTTGGCGCCGACGACCGAATCCCAGCCCGCGACAACGGCGTCGCGGTTGGCGTTGACCTGATCCAGCGTCGGGAAGACGGCGGCTTCATAGGCCTCGGCCGGGGGCAGCGCATCCATCATCTCTTGCGGGACGACGCCACGGGCCACCAGATCGTTGAAGCGGATCGGGTGGCAATAGCCGGCCAGCCAGCCCAGCTGACCCTCGTCCGAATAGAGGTATTCCATCCAGAGCCGCGCGGCGTTCGGATGGGGCGCATAGGCGCTGATCGCCTGCACATAGACCCCGGCCAGCACCGCGTCGGAGGGCACGACCACCTCGACCGGCGGGTTGCCGGCCAGCGTGTCGCGCGCCGAAAGCGCGTTGTAATCCCACTGGATCAGGATCGGCGTGGTGCCTTGCGCCAGCGTGCCGGTCCGGCCGATGACCGGAACGAAATTGCCCGAGGCGTTCAGCTCGGCAAAGAACTCCAGACCCGCCTGAGCCGCGGCCGCACCCGGCTCGGCGCCACGGGCCATGCCGGCCGCCATCACCGCCAGGATCGCTTGGTTCGAGGCCCGCGGATCGCCCGCCAGCGCCACCTGGCCCACGTATTCGGGCTTCAGCAGGTCCGCGAACGAGGTCGGCACGTTATCCACGAGGTCGGTGTTCACGATGAACGACATCACGCCGTAATAGTCGCCGTACCAATGACCCTCGGCGTCACGCGCGCCCTCGGGGATCGTGTCCCAGGTCGAGACCATGTAGGGCGTGATCAGCCCCTCGGCCTGAGCGGCCGGACCGAAGGCCAGACCGACGTCGATCACGTCGGGCGCCTGCGGCCCGGTGTTGTTCATGTTGGCGCGGATCGCTTCCAGCTCGTCGGCGGAACCCGCATCGGGGTTCAGTTCGTTGATTTCCAGGAACGGATACATCTCGCGGAAGCCCGCGATGACGTCGCCGTAACCGCACCAGTCATGCGGCAGGGCGATGGTGGTCAGCATCCCTTCCGCGCGCGCGCCCTCGATCAGAGCGGCCATATCCTGCGCGAGTGCCGGCGCCGCCGACAGCATCGCCGCGATGCTGGCCGACGCCACCCGTACGGTCGTCGTTTTCATGAAAGCCTCCTGTTGGCAAAGCCGCCGCTTCTTCGCCCCGAAAATTGGAGCGTCACGGCTGGCCCGGGCTACTGAACATCCGAAACAGATTCGTGACAATCGGGGCAAAGCGCGAAAAGTCGCGATTCTGTCTTTTTTCTTTCGCTTGCCCGCCTGATCGGCAGTCCGCGCCCAGGCTCTGCGGTCTTCGATGGGGCGGCGGCGGACGCCCGGGCGCGGGCCTTCCGGCTTCGGCGCAGCCGCTGCCCGAACAACAGGCACTCCGAAACACCCGCGCTCAGGAATTGCGCACGAGGCGAAGTAACCCCTCAAAAAACAGCAATCCTCTTACCATTGCCGACGACTGCAAATCGTCTAAAGTCGTGCAGAGTGGGGACAGTGACATGAGCACCTATTTCAACGAGATGATCGAAAGGGGCGCCGTCCGCCCCCCCTATGCGCGGTTGCAAGGCTGGGTCGACCAGATGCCCGCCGAGTTGCGAAACCTCAAACAGGCCGAAGCCGAGGCGCTGTTCCGCCGCATCGGCATCACCTTCGCCGTCTATGGCGAGGGCGGCGACCCCGACCGGCTGATCCCCTTCGACATGTTCCCCCGCGTGTTCAGCGCGCAGGAATGGTTCCGGCTGGAACGCGGCATCAAGCAGCGGGCGCGCGCGCTCAACGCCTTCCTCGCCGATGTCTATGACCGGGGCGAGATCATCCGCGCGGGCCGCATCCCCGGCCGCCTGGTCTATCTGAACGAGGCCTATGAAAAGGCGGTCGCCGGCATCCGCCCGCCCAAGAATGTCTACAGCCATATCGTCGGCATCGACCTGGTGCGCACCGGCCCCGACGAGTTCTTCGTGCTCGAAGACAATTGCCGCACGCCGTCCGGGGTCAGCTACATGCTGGAAAACCGCGAGATCATGATGCGGATGTTCCCCGAACTCTTCAGCGCCAATCGCATTCAGCCGGTCGAGGCCTATCCCGAACTTCTGCGCCGGACCCTGGCCTCGGTCGCGCCCGAGAAATGCACCGCCACCGAGCCCAATGTGGTGATCCTGACGCCCGGGCATTTCAACTCCGCCTATTACGAACATTCCTTCCTCGCCGACATGATGGGCGTCGAGCTGGTCGAGGGTCAGGATCTGTTCGTCGAGGGCGAATTCGTCTGGATGCGCACCACCGAGGGCCCGCGCAAGGTCGATGTGATCTATCGCCGGATCGACGACGCCTTCCTCGATCCCCTGTGCTTCCGCCCGGATTCCATGCTGGGCGTGCCGGGGCTGATGGATGTCTACCGCTCGGGCGGGGTCTCGATCTGTTCGGCCCCGGGCGCGGGCGTCGCCGACGACAAGGCGGTCTATACCTTCGTGCCGGAAATGGTCCGCTTCTATCTGGGCGAGGAGCCGATCCTGCAGAACGTCCCCACCTGGCAATGCGCCAAGGCCGACGAATGCCAGTACGTGATGGAGAATCTGGCCGATCTGGTGGTCAAGGAAGTCCATGGCTCGGGCGGCTACGGCATGCTGGTCGGGCCGAAATCGACCAAGGAGCAGATCGAGGCCTTCCGTCACAAGATCGAGGCCGATCCCGACAATTACATCGCCCAGCCGACGCTGGCGCTGTCGACCGTCCCCTCCTTTGTCGAGGAAGGCGTGGCGCCCCGCCATGTCGACCTGCGGCCCTATTGTCTGGTCGGCGAGCGGATCGAGCTGGTGCCGGGCGGCCTGACCCGTGTTGCGCTGCGCGAAGGCTCGCTCGTGGTGAACTCGTCGCAGGGCGGCGGGGTCAAGGACACCTGGGTGCTGGCCGAGTGACGGAGGCGGAGGAACGGACATGCTGAGCAGAACCGCCGACAACCTCTTCTGGATGGCCCGCTACATGGAGCGCGCGGAAACCGCCGCGCGGCTGCTGGACGTGGGCGCCCGGATCGCCATGCTGCCCAATTCGGAACAGGGCTATCGCAACGAATGGGAGGCGCTGTTGCATGCCTGCGGCAGCTATGACGCCTTCATGAAGAAATACGGCGACCCGGTGCAGCGCAACATCGAGAGCCATCTGTTCTTCGACCGCGAGAATCCCTCTTCGGTCGTCTCCTGCATCACCCAGGCGCGGGAAAACGGCCGCATCGTGCGCACCGCGCTGACCACGCAGATGTGGGACGCGCTGAATTCGGCCTTCCAGGAGATGCGGCAGATCGAGCGCGAGCCGCGCTCGGACCAGTCGCTGAGCCGCCTGACCGACTGGACCCGGCGCCATTGCGCCATGGTTCGGGGCGCGATGGATGCCACCCACCTCAGGAACGACGGCTGGGATTTCCTGAACATCGGCTATTACCTCGAACGCGCCGACAGCACCGCGCGGCTTCTTGACGTCAAATACTACGTCCTGCTGCCGCATATCGACTTCGTGGGCTCGGGCTTGGACAATTATCAATGGCGCACGCTTTTGCGCGCGATGTCGCTGCACCGCGCCTTCCACTGGGCCTATGGCGGCGAGATCACGGCCAAGAAGATCGCGCATTTCCTGATCCTCAACCCCCAGACCCCGCGCGGCCTCAGCCCCTGCGTCGAGGCCCTGAACCTGCACCTTGACCGGCTGGCGCGCTATTACCGCCGCCCGACCCGGGCGCAGGAATCGGCCCGCAACATGATGGCCCGGATGTACGAGACCTCGACCGAATCGATCTTCGACGAGGGGCTGCACGAATTCCTCACCCGCTTCATCCGCGAGGTCGCCGACCTCGGCGCCCGCGTGCATGAGGCCTATCTCAGCGGAGACGTGCGATGAGGCTCTTCGTCGAGCATGTGACGACCTATACCTATGACCAGCCCGTGCGGGGCGTGGTGCAAAGCCACCGCCTGCTGCCGACACAATGCCAGAATCAGCTCACGCACCGCTGGAATGTCACCGTCTCGGACGGCATGCCGGGCGGCTCGTTCCGCGACGGCGCCGGTGACACGATCCAGGCCTGGAGCGTGCGCGGCCCCGTCGACCGGATCGAGGTGCGGGTCACGGGCGAGGTCACAACGACCGACCAGGCCGGCGTCCTGCGCGGCAACCGCGAGATCATCCCGCCGGTCGCCTGGCTGGATGAAACGCTGCCGACCCGTCCCGATGCCGCGCTGAAGGAGCTGGCCGCCAAGGCGGAAAGCCCGACCGCGCTGGGGCTTGCGCATGAACTCTCGGCGCTGATCGCCGGGGCCATCGCCTATCGCCCCGGGGCCACCGACGCGCATACGACCGCGGCCGAGGCGCTGGCGCTGGGCGAAGGCGTCTGTCAGGACCACGCCCACGCACTGATCGCCTGCGCCCGGCTCAGGGACCTGCCCGCGCGCTACGTCTCGGGCTATCTGTTCACCGACAGCGACGGCAAGCCTCACGAGGCGGCGCATGCCTGGGCCGAGGTCTGGATCGAGGGGCTGGGCTGGGTCGGCTTCGATCCCGCCAATGCCTGTTGCCCCGACGAACGCTATATCCGCCTCGGCTGCGGCATGGACGCCACGCATGCCGCGCCGATCCGCGGCACCGCCCGCGGTCCCGGCAGCGAAAGCATGGAGATCGCCGTTGCGGTTGCGGCAACGCAGCAGTAAAGGCAGGCGAAAGTGACCGCGGGACCGGATCTGCCGCGGATCGAGGGGGACGGCTCGCCGCCATGACCTATTGCGTCGGATTGCTGCTCAAGGCGGGAATGGTCCTGCTGTCGGATACCCGGACCAATGCCGGGCTCGACAATATCGCCACCTATCGCAAGATGTTCGTCTTCGAGGATCCGGGCGAACGCGTGGTCACGCTGCTGACTGCCGGCAGCCTCTCGGTCACCCAGACCACGCTCGCCCGTCTGCGCGAGGCGATCGACCATCCCGAAGAGGGCGTGCCCTCGATCATGACCGCGCAGACCATGCTGGACGTGGCCGAGATCGTCGGCAACACGCTGGCCTCTGTCCGTCATGACATCGACGCAAGGATGGAGGCCAGCAAGGTCTCGACCTCGGCCTCGATGATCGTGGCCGGCCAGCGCAAGGGCGGCACGATGCGCATGTTCCTCATCTATCCCGAGGGCAATTTCATCGAGGCGACCGAAGATACCCCCTATCTGCAGATTGGCGAGCACAAATACGGCAAGCCGATCCTCGACCGGGTGGTGACGCCCGAAACCTCGCTCGACGACGCCCGCAAGGCGGTGCTGCTGTCGATGGATTCGACGTTGCGCTCCAACCTTTCGGTCGGCATGCCGCTCGATTTCGCGGTGATCGAGAAAGACGCCTGCCGCGTCTCGCGCCGCCAGCGGATCGAGGCCCAGGACGAAGATTTCCGCGCCATGTCGCAGGCCTGGTCCAACGCGCTGCGCGACGGGTTCCAGAAGATTCGCATCTGATCCGGCGGCATCCCGCCGACCCCTGGAACCCCCTGTCCTTCCGCGCGTTTTTGCCTGCGCCCGATGCGCCCGCTCCTGCGACCCTCGGCGTGGTTGACGCCATCGCGGCGGGCGGGCATCACTCGGACGAACAGGGAAAAGGAGTGTCCCATGGGCTGGAAAACCCTCGACGAGATGGATTTCGCCGGCAAGACCGCGCTGGTCCGCGTCGACATCAACGTGCCGTTCGAGAATGGCCAGGTCAGCGACTTCACCCGCATCGACGCGGTGCTGCCCACGATCCGCGACATCGCGGCCGCGGGCGGCAAGGTCGTGCTGATGGCCCATGTCGGCCGCCCCAAGGGCCAGCCCAATCCCGAGATGTCGCTGGCCCAGGTCCGCCCGGCGCTGGAGGCCCGCCTCGGCCAGCCGGTGGCCTTCGCCGAGGATTGCATCGGTGGCCCGGCAAAAAAGGCGGTGGCGGCGATGGAGCCGGGCGATGTGCTGCTTCTGGAAAACACCCGCTTCCATGCGGGCGAGGAAAAGAACGACCCGATGATGGCCGCCTCGCTGGCGGCGCTGGGCCATGTCTATGTGAACGACGCCTTCTCGGCCGCGCATCGCGCCCATGCCTCGACCGAGGGGATCGCGAAACTCCTGCCCTCCTGCGCCGGTCGCCTGATGGCGGCCGAGTTGCAGGCGCTGGACGCGGCCTTGGGCAACCCGCAGCGGCCCGTGGTGGCGGTGGTCGGCGGCGCGAAGGTCTCGACCAAGCTGGACCTGCTCAGCAACCTGATCACCAGGGTCGATGCGCTGGTGATCGGCGGGGGGATGGCCAACACCTTCCTCGCCGCGCAGGGCAAGGGTGTCGGCAAATCGCTCTGCGAGCACGATCTGGCCGAGACGGCGCGCGCGATTATCGCCAAGGCCGAGGAAATCGGCTGCCGTCTGGTGCTGCCCGTCGATCTGGTCGTGGCGCGCGAGTTCAAGGCCCATGCCCCGCACGAAGTGGTCGCCGACTGCCCGCCGGATGCGATGATTCTGGACGCGGGTCCCGCCAGCGTGGCACAGATTGTCGACATCTTTAATGGATCGAAGACCCTGATCTGGAACGGCCCGCTCGGCGCTTTCGAGCTTGAACCCTTTGATACCGCTACCAATGCCGCAGCGAAAGCCGCGGCCGAACTGACCCGTGACGGCGCGCTCGTCTCGGTGGCGGGCGGGGGCGATACCGTGGCCGCGCTGAACCGCGCTGGCGCTGCGGGCGATTTCACCTATATTTCCACCGCGGGCGGTGCTTTCCTCGAATGGATGGAAGGCAAGGTGTTGCCCGGTGTTGCTGCGTTGGAGGCATGATGGAAGCGCATGATCCCGATGATCCGAAGGGTCTGATCCGCGAAGCCTATCGCATTGCCGGGATCGGCGAGGCCGAGTGCCGGTCGATCCTGATCGACTGGGCGCTCAGTCTTCCGCCCAGTGTCGATTACGCGACGATCGCCAGCCGGCTCGCCGGCCGCGACCGGCCCGGGGATCACCCGATGACCGGCCTGTTGCTGGCCGCGGGTGCCCCGCGCATGGGGATCGGCGGACGGCGTGGCGGCCGCAACGGGCGGCTCGGCGAAAACGCGCATTGAGGGCGGGGCGCAAGGGCTCTGCCCCGGCAGCAGAGCCTCTGGACAGGCTGGCGCCCGGCGCTAGCTGAGGGCATGTTGGCGGCGCGCCACCCCCTGCGCCTTTCTCCCTGCCCGAGTCCCCGTTTGCCCGAGTCCCGATGCCCCTGCCCTCTCCGCTTGCGCTCGCCCTCACCCTGCTCACCCTCCTCGGTCTTGCCGGTTGCGCCACCCTGGTCGACAGCCGCGCCGACCGGCGCGAAACGCTGTGGATGAACGAATTCCCGCCCCTGGGCCGGTTCGTCGAGGTCGAGGGGCGTCGCGTGCATCTGTTGGTGACCGGCCGCAGCCGCGGCAGCGCGCCCGATGTCGTCCTGATCCATGGCGCGAACGGCAATCTGCGCGATTTCACCTTCGATCTGGTGGCGCGGCTGGAGGAGGACTTCCGCGTCATCGCCGTGGACCGCCCCGGGCTTGGCTATTCCGACAGCTGGGGCGAGGCGGACAGCGACCCGGGTCTGCAGGCCCGCGTCCTGCGCGAAGCCGTGGCGCAACTTGGCGTTCGCCGACCCATCGTCGTCGGCCATTCCTACGGCGGCGCGGTGGCGCTGGCCTGGGGGTTGCAGGCGCCGACCGAGACCGCGGCGCTGGTGCTGCTGGCTGGCGCGTCCGAACCCTGGGAAGGCGATCTGACCTTCTGGTACAATCTCAACGCCACGATCCTCGGCGGCCCCGCCCGCACCCTGGTCGCGGCCTTCGCCCCCGAACGCGCGGTCGAGGCGGCACTGGCCAATGTCTTTGCCCCCGAAGCGGTGCCCGAGGGCTATGGCGATCACATCGGCGCCGGGCTCTCGCTGCGGCGCGACTCGCAGGAGACGAACAACCGCCAGGTCAACAATCTGCTGCCCTATATCACCGCCATGCAACCGCGCTATCCCGGCCTGCGGATGCCGATCGAACTGCTGCACGGCGACGCCGACGAGACCGTCCCCATCGAGGTCCACGCCCGCCGCTTCATCCGTGAGGTGCCCTCGGCCCGGCTGACCGAGATCCCGGGCGCGGGCCATATGCTGCACCACACCCATCCCGAGGCCGCGGTGGCGGTGATCCGGCAGGCCCGGCGCCGCGCCGGGCTCTGAGCCGAGGGCTCAGAAAAGCCCGGTGATCCCGTCCCAGATCAGCTTGACCCCGACGATGGACACCATCGCATAGGTGAAGGGATAGAAGACCTCGGGCCCCATCCGCCTGATGATCCCGGCGCCAAGGCGGACCGAGAGGATGGCGAGGGGCAGCATCAGCAGCGCCGACCACAGGACCGGCACCTCGAAGAGGCCGAGCGCGGCATAGGGCACGACCTTCACCAGATTGACCACGGCGAAGAAGATCACCGAGGTGCCGGTGTAAAGCTTCGGATCCAGCCGCTTGGGCAGGACCTGGATCTGGAAGAGCGGCCCGCCGGCATGGGCGACGAAAGAGGTGAAACCGGCAATCGCCCCCCAGAGCCACCCCATCGCCGGCACGTAGCGCGGCGCGCTGCCAAGATAGCGCCCCAGGGCCCAGCGGCCGGCGAAGCCCAGGGCGACGAGGCCCACGAGCAGCCGCACCATCGCGTCCGAAGTCACGGCCGCCGCCGCCCAGCCCGCCACGATGCCGATCATCGCCGCGGGCAGCATGGTCTTCAGCACCTCCCAATCGCGGTACTGGCGCCAGATCCAGAGGCTCGCGGCATCCATCATCAGGAGAATGGGCAGCAGCACGGCCGCGGCCAGGACCGGCGGCATGACCAGCGACATGACCGGCACCCCCATCAAGGCGAAAGCCCCGCCCAGGCCGCCCTTGGAGAGACCCACCAGACCCACGGCCAGAAGCGTCACCCAGAGCATCGCCGGGCTTGCAAAGATCGTCCACTCCGCCAGGGCCATCGCCGCTCTCCCATCCAACGGGGCGGTGATGCCCAGAGGGATCGGCGAAGGCAAGAGGCAGAATGACAGGGCGCCTGATTTGAAAGGGGGAGAGGTTTCGCCCTCCTCGCCCGCGCCTTCGGCCCGAGCGCCTCGGGCGACCAACGGCGCGGCGGTGCCGCGCCAAAGAAAGGGGGGCCGTCTGCCCCCCTCTTGGCCTGACGGCCAATTCACCCCCCGAGGATATTTGAAGCGCAAAGAAGGCGGCTTAACGCCCCCTTAGCCTTCATCTTTGTTCTGGAAATATCCTCGGGGGCTTCCAAAGGGGGCCCGAGGGTCCCCTTTGGCGGGGGGTGCGGGGGGCTGGCCCCCCGCCTTTACCCGTCACCGGCCCTCGAATTTCGCCGGGCGCTTTTCCAGAAACGCCATCACCCCTTCGCGGAAATCGCGGGTCGCGCCCATCTCGCCTTGCAGCCGCGCCTCGGTATCGAGTTGGGTGTCGAGATCGGCGGTCATCGAGGCCCGAAGCGCGCGCTTGATCGCGCCATAGGCGAGCGTGGGCCCGTTTGCGAGTTGTGCCGCCCTCGCCTGCCATTCCGCCGCGAATTGATCGTCCGGCACCGAGGCCCAGATCAGCCCGGTCGCCGCCGCCTCGTCCGCCGTCACGGGGCCGGCGAAGAGCGATTGCCCCATGGCCCGGGCAAAGCCGACCAGCCGTGGCAGCCAATAGGTGCCGCCCGCGTCCGGGATGAGGCCGATCCGCGCGAAGGCCTGCAGGAAGACCGCCGATTGCGTCGCGATCACCACATCCGCGGCCAGCGCCAGATTGGCCCCCGCCCCCGCCGCCACGCCGTTGACCGCCGCAATGACCGGCACCGGGCAATCGTGGATCGCCCGCAACATCGGCTCGTATTCCTCGCGCAGGATCCGGCCGAGGTCGATCTCGTTGACCGAGGCCCCCGCGCCGAGGTCCTGACCCGAGCAGAAGGCCCGCCCCTCGCCCGTCATCACCACGACGCGCGCGCGGGCGCCTAGGTCGCGCACCGCCTGGGTGATCTCGGCGCGCATCTGCGCGTTCAGCGCGTTCATCAGCGTCGGCCGGTTCAGCCGGATCAGGCCGACGCCCGCCTCTTCGGTGACGGTGATGGTGGTGTAGATCATGGCGCCCTCCGACAATGCCGGGACCAGACTAGCCACAGGCGGCGTGCCCCGGCTAGGCGCAACCTTGCGTCACTCGTCGAGAAGCGCCTTGAGCCGCGCCTCTTCCTCGGCGCTCAGCGCCTCGGGTCCCGCCCGGCGCCGCCGCGCGGCCATCAGCGCAATCCCCAAGCCCGCGACCAGCAGCGCGGGCCCGGTGACCCAGAGGATCAGGTTCGAGCCGGTCGGCCGGGGATTGAGCAGGATGTATTCGCCGAACCGGTCGACCATGAATTGCACGGCTTCCTCGTTCGTATCGCCCGCCACCAGCCGCTCGCGCACCATGAGGCGGATGTCGCGGGCGATCTCGGCGTTGGAATCGTCGACCGATTCGTTGCGGCAGACGACGCAGCGCAGTTCCGCGGTGATGGCACGGGCGCGGGCCTCCATCGCCGGATCGGGCAGGATCTCGTCGGGTTGCACGGCGCCCGCGGCCATCGGCAGGACCAGCAGCAGGGCGAGGAGGAAGGCGCGCATCCGCGTCACTCCGCCGGTGCCGCGGCGGGCGGCGCGCGCCGCGCCCCGGCCGCCACCCGGAAGCGACGGTCGGTGAGCGAGATCAGCCCCCCGAGCGCCATCAGCGCCGAGCCGATCCAGAGCCAGACCGCGAAGGGCTTCACATAGGTGCGAAGCGCCCAGCCGCCGCCATCCTGCGGATCGCCGAGCGCGACATAAAGGTCGCGGGTCAACGTGTAGTGGATCCCGGCCTCGGTCGTGGGCATGCCGGCCGCGGGATAGACCCGTTTCTCGGGATGCAGCGTCGCGATGTAGCGGTCGCCGTCATGGACCTCGACCGTGGCCATGGTCGAGATGTAATTCGGCCCCGGCTGACGCTCGACCCCGGTGAGGGTGAAAGTATGGCCGCTCAGGGTGAAACTCTCTCCCGGGCGCAGGACGCGGATATCCTCGCTGGCCCAGCCCAGGACGGCGGTCACGGCGAAGATGGTCACGCCGAGGCCGCCATGGGCGATGGCCTTGCCCCAATCGGCGCGCGGCAGCCGGGCGATACGGCGCAGCCGGTCGCCGATGCCCTGCCGCCCGCCGCGGGTCCAGAGGTCGATCAGCGCGCCGAACACCAGCCAGGAACCCAAGAGCACGCCGATCGGCGCCAGTGCCGAGCGTCCGGTCTGCAGTGCGAAGGCGAGCCCCGCCAGCGCCACGGCCAAGGCCAGCGCCCCGGTCATCGAGGCCGCGGCCTTGCCCAGCTTGCCGCGCTTCCAGGGCATGACCGCGCCCACGGGCAGGGCGATGGCCAGCGCCACCATGAAAGGGGTGAAGGCCGCGTTGAAGAAGGGCGCGCCGACGGAGAGAACCCGCCCGAAGGCCAGTTCGCTGACCAGGGGCCACATGGTGCCGACGAAGACCACGAAGGAAGCCACCGCCAGCAGCACGTTGTTGAGGACCAGCGCCGATTCCCGGCTGACCAGGGCGAAGACGCCCTTAGCCTCCAGCGCGGCGCCCCGCAGCGCGAAGAGGGTCAGCGCCCCGCCGACGAAGACGGCGAAGATCATCAGAATGAAGACACCGCGCTCGGGATCCGAGGCGAAGGCATGGACCGAGGTGATCACGCCCGAGCGGACGATGAAGGTACCCATCAGCGAGAAGCCGAAGCCGAGAATGGCCAGCAGGATGGTCCAGGCCTTCAGCGTCTCGCGCTTTTCCACCACGATGGCGGAATGGAGGAGCGCGGTGGCGAAGAGCCAGGGCATGAACGACGCATTCTCGACCGGATCCCAGAACCAGAACCCGCCCCAGCCCAGCTCGTAATAGGCCCACCAGGAGCCGAGCGCGATGCCGATGGTCAGGAAGATCCAGGCGGCGAGCGTCCAGGGCCGGACCCAGCGGCCCCAGGCCGCGTCGACCTTGCCCTCGATCAGTGCGGCGACGGCGAAGGAGAAGGCCATCGAGAGCCCGACATAGCCGAGGTAGAGGAAGGGCGGATGGAAGGCGAGGCCCGGGTCCTGCAACAGCGGATTGAGGTCGTGGCCGTCGAAAGGCGGCAATGCCGTGCGCAGGAACGGGTTCGAGGTGAAGATCATGAAGGCGAGGAAGGCCGCGCCGATCGCGCCCTGCACCGCCAGGACGCGGGCCTGCAGCGTCGCGGGCAGATTGCCGCCGAACCAGGCCGCCGAGGCGCCAAACAGGGCGAGGATCAGCGACCAGAGCAGCAGCGAGCCCTCGTGATTCCCCCAGACGCCGCTGATCTTGTAGAGGAGCGGCTTCAGCGTATGGGAATTGTCGACGACCAAGAGGACCGAGAAGTCCGAGGTGACGAAAGCATAGGTCAGCGCCGCGAAGGCGATGGCCAGAAGCGCGAATTGCCCGCTGGCCAGCGGACCCGCGGCGGCCATCCAGTCTGCCCAGCCCTTCTGCGCGCCGACCAGCGGCACCAGGCTTTGCAGAAGCGAGACGGCGAAAGCCAGGATGAGGGCGTAATGTCCGAATTCGACGATCATGTCCCCGCTATAGCCTGCCCGGCCCCGCCCGCAAAGCACGAAGGCGCGAGGGGGCTGCGACAGCACAGCGCGGGGGAGAGGTTTCGCCCTCATCGGGAGCGGCTTCGCCGCGCCCTCCTCGGGCGACCAGCGGCGCGGCGTGCCGCCGCGCCGAAGAACGGGGGCCTTCTGCCCCCCTCTTGGCCTGACGGCCTGTCCGGCCCTTCGCTTGCGCTCCGGGCGTTCGGGCCTGACAAGGCGCCACCGGCGCCTCGTCCGGGCGGCCCTCACCCCCGAGGATATTTAGGGCGCAAAGATGACAGTTAAGTAGGCGTTAAGCCGCCTTCTTTGCGCTTCAAATATCTTCGGGGGTCTCTCAAGGGGGTGGAAAACCCCCTTGAGCGGGGGGTGAGCGGCGTCTCGGAAACGCGCCAGTGGCGCGTTTCAGCCGCGAACGCCGCGCCCGTGGCGCGGCCGGGAGTCGAGGGGGCTGGCCCCCCCGCTACCTGCGGACTCAGCCGCCGGTATGGCTCATATGGCGGCTCATCTGGCCCGCCACCTTCTGGCGCGAATAGTCGAAATCATGGCCCTTGGGCTTGCGGGCAATGGCCGCGCGGATCGCCTCGACCAGCACCGCGTCATCGGCCGAGGCACGAAGGGGATTGCGCAGATCGGCCATGTCCTCCTGGCCGAGGCACATGTAGAGTTCCCCCGTGCAGGTCAGCCGCACCCGGTTGCAGCTTTCGCAGAAATTATGGGTGAGCGGGGTGATGAAGCCGATCTTCTGCCCGGTCTCCTCGAGCCGGACATAGCGGGCGGGGCCGCCAGTCCGTTCGGCGAGATCGGTGAGGGTGAAGCGTTCGGCCAGACGCGCGCGCAGATCCCTCAGCGGCCAGTATTGGTCGAGGCGCACCTCTTCCGACATGTCGCCCATCGGCATGACCTCGATGAAGGTCAGGTCGTGCCCCTCGGCCGCGCACCAATCGACAATCGGGAACAGCTCGTCCTCGTTGAAGCCTTTCAGCGCCACCACGTTGATCTTGACCCGCAGGCCCGCGGCCCGCGCCGCCTCGATCCCGCTCAGCACCTGCGGCAGCCGGCCCCAGCGGGTGATCGTCGCGAATTTTGCGTCATCGAGCGTATCGAGCGAGACATTGATCCGCTTCACCCCGAGATCCGCCAGCGGCTGCGCGAACTTCGTCAGCTGCGAGCCGTTGGTGGTCAGCGTCAGTTCCCTGAGCGCGCCGGTTTCCAGATGGCGGCTCATCGCCTCGAAGAAGGTCATGATGCCCTTGCGCACCAGGGGCTCGCCGCCGGTCACGCGCAGCTTCTCCACCCCCAGCCCGATGAAGGCCGAACAGAGCCGGTCGAGTTCCTCCAGCGTCAGCAGCTCCTTCTTCGGCAGGAAGGTCATGTGCTCGGCCATGCAATAGGTGCAGCGGAAATCGCAGCGATCCGTGACCGAGACGCGCAGATACTGGATCGCGCGCTGGAACGGATCGATCAGCGGCGCCGTGGGGGGCGCCATCCGGCTTTCGGGCAGGCTTGGGGTCATGACATCTCCTCGCAGCCTGACTTAGGTAATGCGCGGTCGGGCAAGCGGCAAGGCGCGCCGCTTGCCGCCTGCGGGGACGAGCGCTAGACTTTGGTCTATGCGCATCCTGACCCTCCTCCTCATCCTCTCCGTCGCCGCCTGCAGCCGCCTCGGGCTTACGCCCGGTCGCGACCGCGGTCCCGACATCGCCGTGACCGAGGCTCCGGGGGCCGAGGTCTTGCGCCCGCAGGCCCGGCCGGGCGGCGCGGCGCTGCCCGCCGGCACCCCGCCGGGCGCCGGGGCCGATGGCAGCGTACCCCCGCCCCCGCCCCCCGCCGCCGATGGACTGCTGGGCGAGACGCTGGCCGGGCTGGGCGCGACCGGCGGGCCGGGGCTGTGGCTGATGACCGGCCTTGTGACCGAGGTCCGGCCCGGCCGGGTCGAGACCGCGGGCGGCGGGCGGCTCAGCGTCGAGCTGCGCCCCTCGGGCGCCGCGCCCTCGGCCGGCAGCACGCTGTCGGTAGAGGCGATGCAGCAGCTGCAATTGCCGCTGGGGCAATTGGCCAATCTCAGGGTCTACGCGGAATAACGGCCCTCACCGGCCCGTCGCCACCTGGAAGACCGCGCCTTCCAGCGCCTCCGTCACGGTCACCTGACAGGTCAGGCGGCTGGTCGGCTGCGGCGCGTGGGCGTTAAACTCGATCGTGTCGGCCTCGTCGATCCGGGGTTCCGGCAGCGGGCCGTTCGGCGCCTCGATCAGGTAGCAATGGCAGGTCGCGCACATGGCCGAGCCGCCGCATTCGGCGATGATCCCGTCGACGCCCGCGTCCTTGGCGGCATACATCAGCGGCTCGCCCGGCTTGGCTTCGACCAAACGCCGCCGGCCGCTTTCCTCGATGAAGGTGACCTTGACCATGGAATCCTCTCAGATGAACTGCTTGCCGCCGTCGATCACCAGCGTATGCCCGGTGACGAAGCCCGAGAGCGACGAGGCAAGGTACAGTGCGCCGCCGGTGATATCCTCGACCTCGGCATTGCGCTTGAGCGCGGCGCGGTCCACGCCATAGCTGCGCGCATCCTCGATCAGGCCGAGGCTCGCTTCAGTGAGGGTGAAGCCCGGGGCGATGACATTGACGCGGATGCCGTCGCGGCCCATCTCGCGCGCCATGGTGCGGGTCATGGCGATCACCGCCCCCTTGGAAGCTACGTAATGCATCCAGAGGGGCGAGCCCGACAGCACGGTGGCCGAGGCGATGTTGACGATCGAGCCGCCCTTCTGCGCCCGCATCAGCGGCGAGACAGCGCGGGTCATCTGCCAGACGCCCTTGATGTTGACCGCCATCACCCGGTCCCAGATTGCCTCGTCGATCTCCTCGAAGGGCGCGCGCTGGAGCCCGGCATAGAGGGCCGCGTTGTTGATCAGCACATCCACGCCGCCCAGCTCGGCCTCGGCCCGCGCCACCACCGCCTTGCAGGAGGCCTGCTGCGTCACATCCAGCGTGGCGGCGATGCAGCCCTCGCCGATCTGCGCGGCGGTTTCCTCGGCGCCCGCGCGGTTGATGTCGGCGGCGATCACCCTGGCGCCGACCCCGGCAAAGGCCTGGGCGAAGGCGCGGCCAAGCCCGCCCCCTGCCCCGGTAACGATCACGCGCTTTCCGGTCAACGAGATGTCGCCCATTGGCCCGCTCCTTCGGTCTGGGGGAATTGGGGGAATTCGGGGCCGCGGCCCAGATAGGCCCGGATCGCCTGTTCGGCGGCGACGGCGGCGGTATTGGCCTCGGCCAGGGCCCGGCCCTGCGGTGTCAGCATCAGCGGGTTCGAGCGTTCGCGCAGCATCATCAGCACTTCGGACACCGAAACCCCGTACCAACCGGCGATGGTGCGCATCCCGTGCGGCGTGGTCCGCCAGCCCTTGTCCGCGTCCTTCAGCACCGCGTCGTTGAGGTTCTTGGCCTCCTTCGTCGTGTCATGGCCGTCGATGATGGCCAGCGCCGCCTCAATGTCGACGCCTTCGGGCCGGTGGCGCTCCAGAATCTCGCGGGCGATCTCGACCGAATGCAGTTCGTGCTCGCGGACCAGATCCTTGCGGGTCGGATAGCGGCCGATGGCCAGCAGCAGCAAATCCTCGGGGATGCGTTTCCAGCCGATATCGTGCAGCAGGATCGCGGGCAGGACCACGCTGTCATCCGCCTCGGGGATCTGGGCCAGCAGCGCGCGGGCCAGACCGTAGGCGACGATGGTGTGCTCGTCGTTGTTGCGCACGTCGAGATAGGGGCGCGCCTCGTGCCAGAGGGCAAGGTCGCGCGGCAGGAAAACGTCGTCGGGCGTCACAGCGGCGGCTCCCAGCTCAGGTACAGGGTCTTGTATTCCAGATAGCTTTCAACGCCGTAGCGGCCCTTTTCGCGCCCCAGCCCGCTTTCCTTCATGCCGCCGAAGGGGACGTGATGGCTGGCGCGCTGGATGTCGTTGAGCCAGACGGAGCCCGCCTCGAACCCCTCGCACAGCGCCATGCCCAGCGCGAGGTCGCGGGTAAAGACGAAGCCCGCCAATCCGAAACGGCTGTCATTGGCCAGCCGCAACGCCTCGGCCGGACTGTCCACCGGGGCGATGCCGATCACCGGGCCGAAGGTTTCCTCGCGCATGATCAGCATTTCGGGCGTGGCGTCGGCAATCAGCGTCGGCGGCATGTAGCAGCCGCCGTCATAGCCGGGGCCGCGCGCCTGCTCGCCGCCTGCGAGGATCCGCGCGCCCTTCGCCTTTGCATCGGCGATCTGCTGTTCCGAGGTGGCGAAGATGCGGGCGTTGACCAGCGGGCCCAGATCCCCCTCGCCGCCTGCGGGCGCCAGCGTCAGTTTCCGCGCCCGGGTGGCGAGCCGTTCCAGCAGCGCCTCGTAGACCGGGCGCTCGACATAGAGGCGGTTCACCCGGTAGCAGAACTGCCCGCTGTTGGCGAAGCCGTGGCGGGTGATCGCCTCGGCCGCCTTGTCGAGGTCGGCGTCGGCGCAGACGATGGCGGCGGAATGGCCGCCCAGTTCCAGCGTCACCCGTTTCATGGTCCCGGCGGCGGCGGCGGCGATGGCCTTGCCGGCGGGGACGGAGCCGGTGAAGGCGATCTTGCGCGGCACCGGATGGGCGACCAGCGCCTCGCCCAACGCCCGGGCGCCGGTGACGACGTTGAAAAGCCCCGCGGGCAAGCCGGTCGCGTGGAAGAGCTCGGCCAGCATCAGGGTCGAGAGCGGCGTGTCCTCCGAAGGCTTGGTGACCACCGGACAGCCCGCGATCAGCGCCGCGCCGAGTTTGAACATCAACAGCGTGATCGGATAGTTGAAGGGCGTGATCGCCACCACCACGCCCACCGGATCGCGGGTGACGACGATCCGCTCGCCGGGGGCCGAGCCCAGCGCCTGCGTCGCGTAAAGCCGCAGCCCTTCCTCGGCGTAGATGTCGAGGAGGTTGGCGGAGCTGGCGATCTCGGCGATGCAGCCGGGCAAGGGGCGGCCCAGTTCGCGGTTCAGCGCCGCGCCGATTCGCGGCGCCTGATCCCGCATCGCCTGCGCGCAGGCCTTGACCAGCCGCACGCGCTCGGCCATCGGCACGCGCTTCCAGCCCTCGAAGGCCCGGGCGGCCGAGGCGATGGCGCGTTCGGCATCGGCGGCCTCGCCCAGCGGCACGGTGTCGATGACCGCGCCATTGGTCGGGTCCGTGACGGGCATCACCTGCCCCGATTGCGCGGCGACCCAGCCGCCATCCAGAAACATCTCCATCAGCGCGTTCCCCTACAGCACATGCGCGAGCAGCAGGGCCCGGGTACGGGCCAGCTCCTCGGTGGCCAGGCGGCGGCCCGGCTCGGTCTCGAATTTCGGCAGGATTGCCTCGTTGCGCGTGCAGTTCTGCACTGGCGTCTCGCCGAACCAGTCGCAGCCCACGGCGGTGCCCGTCACCTCGTAGCGCCAGAGCTTGTCGCTGTCGCGGACGATGCGGTCGTTCAGATGGCGCGGCTGCTCACGGGTGTCGTGGCCGTCGATGATCTCGCAGACCTGGGCGATGACCTCCTCGGACCAGCCGGTCGCGCGCAACACCTCGGTCCCCAGCCGCACGCCCTCGGCCTCGTGCCGGTAGCGCACATCCGATTGCAGGATGTTCTGGGACCGGAAGCCTTGTTCAATGATCTCCTCCATGTCGATGGCCCACCAGCCGATGTCATGCAGCAGGATCGCCAGCAGGCAGACATCGCGGTCGGCCTGGGGGAAATGCTCCAGCAGCCGCACGCACCAGGCGAAGGACAGCGGGATATGCACGTCATTCTTGCGCGCCCGCATGTAGGGTTCGGCTTCGCGCCAGACAGGATCGTAGCGCGACAGGTCAGCAGTCATGGTCAGCGGTCCACAGGAAGAAGACGGGGGGCCCTGCGGCCCCCCGGGGGGTCAGTCGAGGATCGTCACCGTTCCGGCATTGCCATCGACGCGCAGCCGCATGCCAGTCTTGATCCGCGAGCTGGCGTTGCCGGTGCCGGTGACGGCGGGCAGGCCGTATTCGCGGCAGACGATGGCCGCATGGCTCATCATGCCGCCGATATCGGTGACGGCGGCGCCGATCTTGCCGAAGACCGGCGCCCAGGAGGGCGCGGTGACCGGCGTGACCAAAATCTCGCCCTTCTGCAATTCGCTGAGCTGATCGGGCGAGCGCAGCACGCGGGCCACCCCCTCGACCACCCCCGGCGATCCGGCCATGCCGCGCAGGGCGCCGTCGTCCCCGTCCGATTTCACCCAGCGTTCCACCGCGTCCGAGGTGATGCCCCACAGCATGATGGTGAAGGGTTCGGTGATGACTTCGGGCGGGTTGTTCAGCGCGGGCAGCGGCGATTCCGCGGCCAGCGCCTCGTAGATGCGGCGGCGGCGGGCGATCTCCTCGGGCCAGACGGCGGTGCCGCGATAGGGCACGCCGATGGCCCAGCCGGCCGAATAATCCCAGAGCACGTCCCGCACTTCGTTGCGGTTGAGGAAGAACATGTCGTCGTCATTCTCCCAGAAGCCCTGATCCTTCAGCAGCTTGGAGAGTTGACGCATCTTCCGCCAGAAGACGCCCAGCGCCCAATGCTCGATGTAGAAGTTGTGATCTTCCACATAGGGGAACACGGTGCGCGCCAGACCCAACTTGCCGTCAAAGACCGCCTGCGCCTCGTCGTCCATCATCTCGCGATATTCGGCGGTGATGCGGTCACGCTCGGCCAGCAGTTTGGCGGTCGGGCGCATGATCTCGTCGCCCTCCTCGACCCGCTTGATGTAATCCTTCAGATAGCCCATCGGGATATCGAGGTGGTCGATCCAGTATTTGTCCGTCGAATAGAAGCCGTTGCCCGAGGTGAAGTTGAACCACGGGTCCTTCGCCGCCTCCCATTGCGCCAGCCATTCCTTGCCGCCGGGTTTGGTGGCGAGCGTGGCCAGAATCACCTCCACGCTGTCGCCTTCGAACACCGGCGAGAGGCCCGAGGCCACGGCGAGCTTGGCCAGTTTCTTGATCTCGTCATCCGGGCGGAAGAGTTCCGAATCCACGCCCTGCACCATCTTGGCGATGGCCTGGTCGGGGATCTGCGGGAACTGGCCCTTCATGAAGCCGAAGAAATCGAGATAGGCCGCATAGCCGAGGTTCAGGAATTCGAAATGATGCTGCCAGATCTTGTAGGCCAGCTCGATCGCCTTGTCGTATTGGTCGAACAGCTGGTTCGTGCTGTCGAGGCCCACGCCCCCCGTCACCACCTCCAGCGCCTCGACCTCGGGCAGCGCCGTGAAATTCAGCGCGTCCAGCTCGCGGATCTTGGCCAGGACCTTGTCCTTCCAGTTCGCATAAAGATCGCCCCAGTTCATGAAGTAATGGCCCGCACGCTCCATGAAATGCGGGACGCGGCCTTCGATCTGCTCGCCGGGGACCGCCACGGGCGAGAAATAGACATAGCCGTTCAGGATGCGGTAATCGACGCCATTGGCGGGCGGCACCAGCAGGTGACGGGTGTTGTATTGCCCCAGCCCCTTGATGGCGAAATCCAGCATCACCGTGTCGAAGGGCCGGAACGGCGTCGGCCAATGCTGCGAGTTGCAGAACCAGAAGGTCGCGTCGTCCTGTTGCCGCCGCTGCGGCAGGAAATGCGTGTAATAGGGGTAGAGATCCTGCCAGCCCTCGGCGCCTTTCGGCGTCGGAACCTCGAAGGCCGAGGGGAACATGCTCTTCATGGCGTCCATTCTTTATCCTCCCAGAGAATGGCCTTGTGACGTGTCGTCAAGTTTTCTTCTTGGCGGCCAGCGGATTGGTGAGCGTGCTGACGATGCCCATCATTCCGGTGGCATAGGCATTCCCCGGCGCCGCCTTCTTCTTCTGCGACCAGATGGTTTCGGGGCGTGATTGCAGGGCCAGCAGGTTCTGACCCTCAGGCAGATCGGCGTCGATGGCCCATTCCACGTCCTGCGGACAGCCGTTCTGCCGCTCGAGCCGCTTGGCAAGCTGGGCCACGGCAATCACCTGCGCGTCGGTCAGGCTGGGGGTCTGCCGCCGCGCGGCCTCTACCTCGCGCTCCACGGTCTCGCCGCGCCCGGCATCGCCGATCAATTCGACATGCTTGTCGCTGATCTTGCGGTCGATGATCTCCATCAGCACCTTCTCGACGCTGAAATTGTCGGGCGTCACCACGCCCGAGACGACCATTTCCCCCAGGCCCCAACTCGCATCAATGACAATCCGCGTGCGGTCGCCGGTCCCGGGGTCCAGCGTCATCGCCACCCCCGCGGCGCGGGCGTTCACCATCTTCTGCACGCCCACGCTCATGTTCACATCGACATGCGGGATCTTGTTCTTCTCACGATAGGCCACCGCCCGGGTGGCAAAGAGCGAGGCCCAGCAATCGCGGACCTTCTCGACCACCGCATCGGCGCCCTTGACCCAGAGATAGGTGTCCTGCTGCCCGGCGAAGGAGGCATCCGGCAGATCCTCGGCCGTGGCCGAGGAGCGCACGGCAACCGGCGTCCCCTCCCCCATGCTGGCGTAAGCCGCACGGGTCGCGGCCTCGACCCCCTCGGGCATGCGGTGGCCGCGGATGCGGATGCGGATCGCCTGCGCGGCGCGGTCGATGCTGTCGATGTCGTCGGGATCAACGCGGGCCAAATGCCGCTCGATCTCGGCCCTGAGGCCCGATTCCTCCAGCATCGCCAGATAGCCGTCGGTGGTCACGGCAAAGCCCGGCGGCACCGCGACACCGGCCTGGGTCATCTCGCCCAGCGAGGCGCATTTGCCGCCAACCCGGGCCAGATCGTGCTTGCCGATCTGGTCGAAGGCCAGCGTATAGGTTCCGTCCGTCGCGATCATGCGGGTCTACCCAGTTCCACCATGACCGAGGTCGGAACCCGGAAGGTGATATTGCGGTGGTATGCGGGGCGGAAGCCCGGGGCGAGCGTCATGGTCGGGAACCGCTCGACCAGTTGACGCGGCAGGATCGCGGCCTCCATCTTGGCCAGCTGGAAGCCCAGGCAATAATGGATGCCGTAGCCGAAGCTCAGATGGGTGCGGGCATTGTCGCGCAGGATGTTCAGCGTCTCGCCCTGCGGGAACCGCGCCTCGTCGCGGTTGGCGGACCCGGTGATCATCAGGATCTCGGCCCCCGCGGGCAGGGTCACGCCGCCTACGACGGCCTCGGTCCGCGCCTTGCGCCGCCAGCCCACGACCGAGGGCATGTAGCGCAGCATCTCCTCGACCGCGTTCGGGATCTTGCCGGGATCGGCCTTGATCGCTTCCCAGGCCTCGGGGTTGTCCAGCATGGCCATCAGGTAATTGCCCATGAAGGTCGAGGTCGTCTCGTGCCCCGCAAACAGCGTGGAATAAAGGACGCCCGCGATCTCTTCATTGCTGATATCGGCCCCCTCCGCCTGCAGGCGCAGCAGGTCGGTGGGAAAGTCGTCGCCCGGATCGGCCCGGCGCAGATCCAGCAGGTCGTGGATATATTTCCAGTAGGCCACCATGTCATGCGCGACGGGAATCTGTTCCTCGTCCGACAGGTCCGACCAGGTCATCTTGCCCCGGCTCATGCCGTATTGCTTGATCTTCGGCACATCGGTGTCGGGGATGCCCATCAGCGTAAACAGCACACGGGCGGGCACCGGATAGGCGACGATCTCCCAGAAATTCACCGGCCCGCCACCGCGCCCGGCCTCTTCCAGCCGGTCGAGATGGGTCCTCACGATCTCTTCGATCTGCGGCTCGATCGACTTGAAGCGGCGCGGGCCGAAGCAGGATTGCGCCACCTTGCGGATGCGGGTGTGATCCGGCGGGACGCGGGCGGTGAGACCGGAATAGGCGGTGAAGCCCCCGTCCTTGAGGATCTGCCGCCCCTCCTCGCACATCGGCCGCATCGGCTTTTGTGCATTCTCCGAACTGAAGGTCTTCCAGTCGTCGAAGATTGCCTTGATGTCGTCATAGCGCGAAACGACCCAATAGCCGGTCGGCTCGTGAAAGAAGATCGGCTCTTCCTTGCGGAATTGCTCCCAACGGGCATGGGGCGTATTCAGATCGAACGGGTCATACCCGTTCGACGGCTTCACGCCGTCAATCGTGTGCATGTCGATATCCTCCCATCTCGGGGACCCTGGTGCCCTCCGGGCTGGGTCTCGAGCTTGCGACTCAGCGTAGGACCAATTCTTTGGTTTTTCTTTGGCTCAGCGAAAGCCGGTCGAGGGATCGGCAAAGCTCATCATAAACCGCCCTGATTTCAACGCCTTCCTTGGCCTCGCCCAGAGTCGTCAGCGCCGTCCGGTATTGGCGGAACTGGCGGTGCATGGCATCGGGGCGGCCCATGGCGTGAAAGACCCGCATCGCCTCGGCATTGGCGGCTTCGCTGGTCGGGTCGATGGCGACGGCCCTCTGCGCCCATTCCAGCGCCTCGCCATAGCGGCGGTACTTGCGCAGAAGCTTCGACAGGTCGAAATGCAGCCGCATCGCCATCTCGCGCAGCCAGGTGCGGCGCGGCATGATCCAGTCCTCGGTCTCGGTCGCGAGGTATTCGAGCGGCAGATCCTCGAACAGGTCCCCGGCATAGAGCCGTTCGGCCTCGAAATAGATCGGCAGCGCCAGATCCTCCTGCCCGTGCCGCGCCAGCGACAGCCCGCGCCGGCAGAGCTGCTCGAAGGCGGTGATGTCGATCAGACTGCCGTCCGGCACGTTCAGCCGGTAGTAATCGCCGTTGCGGGTGATGGCATGCTGGCTGCCCAGCACCTTGCGGACCATGGCAACGGTATGGTGCAACCGCGCCCGCTTGGTCTGTTCCGCCTCCAGATCCGGCCAGAGCAATTCGCTGATCTGGTCGGCATGCGCCCCTTTCTCGCCCGCATTGAGCAGATAGGCGAAGAGCGTCTTGCTCTTCTTCGGCGCTCCGCCCTTGGTGCGCCAGTCGACCTCGCGGTGGCCATCGACGAAGACCCTCAGCTGCCCCAGGCAATGGATATGCCAGCGCGCCCGGGCCGAGGGGGCGCCCAGCGTCGCCCGGTCCTCGTCCAGCCAGTGCGGGGACGCACCCCTTGCCGCGGCCTTGTCGAAGGTGCGGAAAAAGGTCTGACCGGCGAAATCGGGCACCACGCGGCCCAGCATGAAGCCCAGCTGTTCGTCCAGCGTCGAGGCGGTCAGCAATTCGCGGGGCAGCCAATAGGGATTCTCATAAAGCCCCGACGGCGCTAGGAAATGTTGGTGCGCCCTGAGCGCGGCCTGCAAGTGCTCCTCGATCATTCGGTCCTGATTGTAGATCGAGACCACCGTGACCCCCAGCTCCGACGCCGCCTGCTCGGCCACCGTGCCCCAGGCCTCGATGGCGTTGACGCCCAGCATCGCCGCCAGACTCCAGGTCATGTCGATGAGGATCGTCTCCACCCCGCCCAGCGCGGCCACCCGGTCGCGCACCTTCGCGTAGACATCCTCGGGCTCGACGGGCAGCCGGTCGAAGCCCAGCGCCGACAGAGGGCAGCGCCGCCCCTCGGGCACCTGCACCAGCAGGCCCGCGTCATCGCTGACCAGCAGCGCCGCGCGAGAGCGATCCTGCAAGGCGGCCTCCAGAAAGGCGCCCTCGGTGAAATGGCAAAACAGCGCCGCGTTGATCTCGGCGCCTTGTGGCGAATCATCCTGCTCGGCCATTCCCCCCTCCGAAATCCGTGATTTCCCCGGAGATTAGTTCATACGGCAATCATTGCCAAAGAGAAACCAAAGTCTCACGCCTAGCCTTGGCTCAGCGTCTGGGGAGGCGCAGGGAGGATTCGTCGGCATCGCAACTGTCGCGCCCGGTCTGGGGCGTGGTCGGAAAAGCTTTGCCTGCGAAAGGGTTGCGCCAGGCGACGGCGCCGATCTGGGGGCAGATTACGCCGATGACTGTGACGATGAGCTTCGATTACGTGATCGTCGGCGCGGGTTCGGCGGGGGCGGTACTGGCGCATCGCCTGTCCGAAGATCCCGGCGTCCGGGTCTGTCTGATCGAGGCCGGTCCGCGCGACCGCTCTCCCCTGATCCGGGTGCCGCTGGGGGTCATGGTTCTGGCCAGGGACCGGCGGCACAACTGGCTTTACACCTCGGCCCCGCAAGAGGGGCTGAACGGTCGGCAGGTGTCGATCCCGCGCGGCAAGGTGCTGGGCGGTTCCTCGGCGATCAACGGCATGATCTACATCCGCGGCCATCGGGCGGATTATGACGGCTGGGCAGCGCTGGGTTGCGCGGGTTGGGATTACGCGTCGCTCCTGCCCTATTTCCGGCGCTCGGAGGGCAACGACGATCCGTCGATGGACGACAGCTTTCATGGCCGCGACGGGCCGCTCTCGGTCACCTCGCTGCGCGACGCCTCGCCGGTGGACCGCGACTTCATCGAGGCGGCCGGGCAGATGCAGATCCGCGCCTGCGCCGATTTCAACGCGCCCGAGCCCGAGGGCGTCGGCCTCTATCAGGTGACGCAGAAGGATGGCAAACGCCATTCCACGGCCGAGGCCTTCCTCAAGCCGATCCGCGCCCGGCAGAACCTGCATGTCGAGACGGGGCTGGAGGTCACCCGCGTTTCGGTCGCCGAGGGCCGCGCCACCGGCATCCTGGGGCGGCGGCCGGACGGCAGCGCGGTCACGATCCATGCCGCGGGCGAGGTGATCCTCAGCGCCGGGGCCATCGGCTCGCCCGATATCCTGCTGCGCTCGGGCATCGGTCCGGGGGCCGAGATCGCGGGCTGGGGCGGCGCCCCGGTGCTGGATCTGCCGGGCGTCGGGCGCAACCTTCAGGATCATGTCGATTGCCTGGTGATCAGCCGCTCGCGCTCGCGCCAACCCTATGGCCTGTCGCTGCCCGCCCTGCCCCGGCGGGCGCTGGATGTCGCGAACTGGCTGACGCGGCGGCGCGGCATGTTCTCGTCCAACATGGTCGAGGCCGGGGGATTCGTGCGAACCTCGCCGGCCGAGGCGCGGCCCGACATCCAGTTCCACATCATCCCCGGGTTGAAAAGCCATCGCGGGCGGATGGTGGAATGGGGCCACGGCGTCACGCTGCATACGTGTGTCCTCAGACCCGACAGCCGCGGTTCCGTGACCCGCAGCGGGACGGAGGGCGCGCCGGTCGTGGACCTGGGCCTGCTGCGCGAGGAAAGCGATGTGGTGCGGCTGGCCAGGGGCGTCGCCCTGGCGCGGCAGATCCTGCGCCAGGCGCCCCTCGCCCGCCACGGCCTGACCGAGGTGATCCCGGGCGAGGCGGTGACCGATGACCGGGCGCTGCAAGCCTTTGTGCGCGACCAGGCGCGGACCGTCTACCACCCGGTCGGCACCTGCGCGATGGGCATCGGCGCCGAGGCGGTGGTCGACCCCCAGCTCAGGGTCCGCGGCATCGCCGGGCTCAGGGTTGTCGATGCCTCGATCATGCCGCGCATCGTTTCAGGCAATACCAACGCCCCCGCCATCATGATCGCCGAAAAGGCCGCCGACATGATCCGCGCGTCCCGGCATGCCGCGCCCGCCCGCTCGGCCCGGGCGGCGGAGTGACCCCATGACATCGATCTTCACCCCCCGCGACCACAGCAAGCCCGGGGATTGGAGCTGCGGCGACGGAACCGGGAGGGTTCCGTCGCTGCCAAGACCGAAAACGGCACCACAAAGCACGTCCAACGGAGGAGACAAACCATGCATTTCGCAAGAACGATCGGGGTGGCCGGCGCCATTCTGACGCTGTCGCTGGGCACTCAGGCCATGGCCGAGGTCAGTTGCGGCATGAACACGGGACAGGCCGCCACCGGGGCCCCGATCCTGGTCGGCGGCATCTACGGCAACGCAGCCCCGGGCGACTGGTCGTCCTCGACCGATTCCGCCGCCGCCTATTTCGCCTGCGTCAACGCCAACGGCGGCATTCATGGGCGCCCCGTCGATTACCGGGTCGAGAACGACCAATGGAACCCCGAAGCCGCCGCCCAGGCCGCCGCGCGTCTGGTCAACGACACGCCGACCGTGGCCATGGTCGGCAACGGGTCCTTCATCGAGATGGCGGTGAACGCCAATACCTACGAGGCGGCCGGGATCATGGTCATGGCCTCGGCCTGCGCCATCTCGGAATGTTTCGAGACGCCGAACATCGTCTCGACCAACCAGGGGCCGCTGTCCTCGAACCTCGGCGCCGCGCAATACGCGGTCGAGGAACTGGGCGCGCAGCATGTCGCCTGCATCGGGCTCAACATCCCCAACAACGGGATCTGGTCGTGCCAGGCGGTGCAGGATTTCATGCGCTCGCGGGGCGGCGACGCGACGGCGGTGCTGATCAACCCGGGCGCGCCGGACGTGAACTCGGCGCTCCTCGAGGCCATGGCCTCGGGCGCGGACACGATCCTCATCAACCAGCCTGCAGGCATCGCGCTCGCGATCCTCTCGGCCGCCGAGGAACAGGACCTGCGCGATCAGTTCAACTGGATCGCCCCCACGCCGCTTTACGATCAATCGGTTCCGGCCGCGGTCGGCGCCTATTGGTGGGGCCACATCTACGTCAACGCCGAACTCGCGCCCCTTGAGGTGAACGGCCCCGACGCGCAGAACTGGATCGCGGTGCTGGATCAATACGGCCAGCCCGACGACCCGCGCGACAGCTTCGGGCAGGCGGGCTATCTGTCGGCGCGCTTCTTTACCGAGGCGATGCTGGCCATGGACCCCGCGCAGCTTGACGACCGGGCAGCGGTCGGCGCGGCGATCCGCGGGATCAGCGGCTATACCTCGGACCTGATGTGCGGCCCCTATTACGTGGGCGACGCCGATTTCCACATGCCGAACCACGCCGGCTACATGGTCAAGGTGGTCGAGGGCGGCTTCGAGATCGTCCGCGAGTGCTACGAATACGACAGCCCCTATTTCGAGCCGCATATCGCCCTCGAAACCCAGCTCGGCCTGCGCTGAGACCTGCCCCGCCGCAGAAAGCTGCGGCGGGGTCCCACAGAACGGGCGGGACGCGATGATACTGGCACGATACGGAAACTGGCTGCTCTGGGCCTTGCTCATGGCGGGGCTGATCGGCTTCTTCGGCTGGGGCGGACGCCCACAGATGGTGGGGCTGTTCATCGCCTCGGGGCTGGCGGTCGGCTCGCTTTACGCCTTGGCGGGGATCGGCATCGTCGTCCTCTACCGCGCGACCGGCGTCCTCAATTTCGCGGGCGGCGCGGCGGGGGCGGCGGGGGCGATGACCGCCTGGCAACTGACCGCCTGGGGTTTCTGGGAGCCGCTGGGCTGGCTCGCCTGCCTGCTGGTCGCCACCGCCATCACGCTCTTCTACGGGCGCCTCATCGCGCCGCGCCTCGCCTGGCGGGAAACCGTGGTCAAGGCGGTGGCGACGCTGGGCTTCGCGCTCATTATCCTCGGCGCCATCAGCTTCCTCTGGGCCGATGACCCGCGCTCGATCTCGCTGCCGACCGACGCCATCGGGGTGCGGCTGCTGGGGATGCGGATCACCGCGACGCGGCTTCTTCTCTTCGCCGCCTCCATCGGGATCGTGCTGGGCATCTGGCTGTTCCTCGCCCGCACCACCATCGGCCTGCAGATGCGGGCGCTGGCCAATGACCGGGACCTGGCGGCGCTGATGGGCATCCCGATCCTCAGGGTCGAGACCATCGCCTGGGGCATCGCCGGGCTGCTGGCAGGCTTCACCGGGCTGATGTTCGCCGATCTGATCCGGCTGGAGCCCAGCGTCATCACCTTCATGGTCATCCCCGGCATCGCCGCCGCCATCTGCGGGCGGCTGGAGAACCTGGCCGTGGTGCTGATCGGCGGGCTGTCGATGGGCGTGATCGAAAACATGCTCACCATGTCGCCTGTGCTGCGCGGGGTGCGGCCCATTGCCCCCTTCGTCATCGCGGCGCTGGTGCTGCTTTACTATCAACGCGGCCAACGGCTGACCTTCGGCGGGCGGGACTGAGATGCGGCACCTCTTCCACGTCACCCCCTCGGGATGGGCGGGCCTCGCCACCGCCGCCTTCGGCATCCTGGTGCTGCCGTCCCTTGCCAGCAGCTACTGGCTGTCGGTCTTCACCTCGATGGGCTGTTTCCTCCTGGCCATTGCCGGGGTCGCCTTCATGTACGCGCGCCTCGGCATGGTGTCCCTGACGCAGGTGGGCCTGATGGGCGTCGGCGGCTGGATCGCGCTGCGCCTCAATCACGCCTTCGACTTCCCCTTCGAGGTCAACCTCGCGCTGGCCGCCACCGCCACCATGATCTTCGGCTGGATCCTCGCCCTGCCCGCCCTCAGGATGCGGGGCCTCTATCTGGCGCTGGTCACGCTGATGGCGGCAGGCGGGCTGGAGATCATCTTCGCCACCTTCCAGTTCCCGAACGGCGGCGCGGGGTTCTGGGGCGTGCAGACCGGCTCGGGCGCGGCCTTCCGGCGGCCCTGGATCGCCCAATCCCCGCAGGCCTATCTGCGCTATGTGATCGCCTGCGCCCTGCTCGGCTTCCTCTGCATCGAGCTGCACCGCCGCCTGCAACCGGGCCGAGCCTGGGCGCTCATTCGCCGGTCCGAGGCCGCGGCGATGGCAGCGGGGGTCAATGTCACGCTCTACAAGACCTGGGCCTTCGGCATCGCCGGGCTTCTCGGCGGGGCCGCGGGCGCGCTGCTGGCGGGTTCGCTGGGCTTGCTGGACGACGGGACGTTCCGCGCCTCGGAAAGCGTGATGATCTTCGCGCTGGCGGTGGTCGGGGGCGCGCATTCCTGGCAGGGCGCGCTGATCGCGGCGGTTCTCTACAAGGTGCTGCCGGCGCTGCTGAACATCTGGGGCGTGGACGCGAACCTCGCCTTCGTCATCTTCGGCGCGGGCCTCCTGCATGCCGTGATCACCGCGCCGCAGGGGATCGCCGGGCAGGTCCTGGAAGGACTGGGGCGCCTGTCGCCGAAACGCGGGGCCAAGGATGCTTGAGATCGAGGATGTGACCGTCCGTTTCGGCGGCGTCGTCGCGCTGAGCGCGGTCTCGGTGCGCTTCGACAAGGCCGTCAACGGCATCATCGGCCCGAACGGCGCGGGCAAGACCACGCTGATGAACGTGCTGTCGGGCTTTGTGACGCCCGCCTCGGGCCGGGTCGTCGGCGATGGCGAGGCGCTCTTGCCGCTCGCGCCTCACCGGCGCGCGCATTGGGGCCTGCGCCGCAGCTTCCAGAAGGAAGAGATCGCCGACGACCTGACCGTCTTCGAGAATGTGCTGGTGCAGATCGACCATTCCCGCAGCCCCGCCCGGACCAAGACGGCCGAGGTGGAGGCGATGCTGGCCCTCGTCGGCATGGCGGATCGCGCGGGCAAGAGGGGCGCCGCGCTCTCGGGCTTCGAGCGGCGGCTGACCGATGTCGCGAAATGCCTGGTGGGCAAGCCGCGGCTGGTGATGTTCGACGAACCGGCGGGCGGCATGTCGGTGGACGAATCCCGGCAGCTGGGGAGGCTGATCCGCCAGATCCACGGCACCACCGGCGCGCAGGTGCTGGTCATCGACCACGATGTCGAGCTGATCCGCAGCATCTGCGAGGACACGCTGGTCCTCGATTTCGGGCGCCGCATCGCCTTTGGGCCGACGGCCGAGGTGCTGGACGATCCCCGCGTCAAGGCCGCCTATCTGGGCACCGAGGAGGTCTGAGCATGGCTTTTGTCGTCACCGATCTGGCGGTCGCGAAAGGCGGGCGTACCGCGGTTTCCGGCATCTCGCTACAGATCGAGCCGGGACAGGTGGTCGCGGTCCTCGGCGCCAATGGCGCGGGCAAGTCCGAGCTGGTGCTGGGCCTTGCCGGCATGCTGCCGGTGACCGCGGGCAGTGTCGCGCTGGACGGGCTGCCGCTGGCCGGGCGCGGCCCCGATGCGATCCGCCGCGCGGGAATCGCCGCCGTGCCCGAGGGGCACCGCGTCCTCGCCCGCCTCAGCGTGGATGACAACCTGCGCGCCGCGGGCTCGATCCTGTCCCATGGGGCAGACGAGACGCTGGCCGATACCTACGCCCTCTTCCCCGAACTGGCCGAGCGCAGGAAACAGATCGCCGGGACCCTCTCGGGCGGCCAGCAACAGATGCTGGCTTTGGGGCACGCGCTGATGGCCCGCCCGCGCTACATGCTGATCGACGAGATGTCACTGGGTCTGGCGCCCTTGGTGGTCAAACGACTGATGGGCTTTGTCGAGGGGTTGAAGGCCCGGGGCGTCGGCATCCTGCTGATCGAGCAATTCACCAGCCTGGCGCTGGGGGTGGCCGACACGGCGCTGGTGCTGCGCTCGGGCAAGCTGCGGTTCTCCGGTCCGGCCGGGGATCTGCGCGCCGATCCCGCGGCGCTGGACCGGGCCTATTTCGGGCAATAGCCCACCCGCAGGCCCCGCGCCTTTCAAGAGAATCGAGGCGGTCGGGGGCGGCTGGCGGATCGCCGCCGCCCCGGACCCCTAGCGCATCACGTTGGGCAGGAAAGTCGCGATCCCCGGGAACAGCAGGATCAGCACGCCCCCGGCGACCATCGCCACGATATAGGGCATGACGCCAAGGAAGATCGCCGTCAGCGGGATCTCGGGCGCCACGGATTTCACGGTGAAGACATTCATGCCGATGGGCGGCGAGATCAGGCCCAGCTCGATGACGATGATCGTAAGCGGGAAGGTGAGGCCGTTCAGGCCTTGTAGCACCAGGGCATGAGAGCGTCGATTTCGGCGCTTGGCCACTGGTTGGCGATGCGCTCCAACGTCTGGGTCAGCCACGCGACGGGGTCGACGT